>Ga0307512_10005232_pt1 | contig 13650 bp, 11 predicted proteins | sample 14_EM_MG_FD_200267 | JGI IMG/M metagenome (GOLD analysis project Ga0307512, IMG submission 200267) | Populus trichocarpa ectomycorrhiza microbial communities from riparian zone in the Pacific Northwest, United States - 14_EM | ecosystem: Host-associated > Plants > Roots > Unclassified | place... | reverse complement strand
CAGTGCCTCTTTCAGCGCGGGCCAGTCGCTGCGGCCGCTGTCCCGGGCGCGCAACAGGCTGAGGATGCGCTGGCGCCCGCTGCGGGCGTTGGTTCGAACCGTGGCGTTGAGGAGGATGCGAGAGGCAGTCTGGACGGCAGTCTCCGCTGTGTTCAATGTCGTGGCCAGCGCAGTGTCGTCTACGTCGGCCACCTGTCGGTAGGTGTCACGCCAGTTCGCCTCGGCGCCTGCGAAACCGGCGAGCGCGAGACAGCCCCCGGCTGGGTCGCCGTCGTACGCCCGAAGGCCGAGCTTCTTGAGGAAGCGATTGCGTCGCCATCCGCCGGCGAACCAGGCACCGGAAAGGCGACGTGCTTTGCCAGCGAGTTGATCCAGTTGCGCCAACTCGGAGAGCACATTGACGAGTTCGGCGGCCGGGCATCCAAGTTGCGCGGCATACACCTCGCGCGCCTCGCCCGCCCGTCGCAGTTCTCTCTCGGCTCTCGCAATGTGCGCATGATCCTTTCGTACGCGCGACAGGCGGTCGACCGCCACCTCGACGTTCATGGCCGCCGTGGGCACGTTGGGCACGCCTTCGGGCACCGTGCGCAGCGCGTGCAGCGCGGCGGACTCGGTCTCCTTGTAGTTCGTCCCCTTCGATCGGGCCGAACCGGTGCGTACGACGCTGCCGGGAACCAGCTTCTCGCAGCGGTGCCAGACCTCGTCCACCGCTTCGTTGTTGGTGGACGCCACGAGTACGGTCTGGCCGCTGGTCACAGCAGTGGCGACGAGGTTGGCCACCAGCTGGCTCTTGCCGGTACCGGGTGGTCCGGTGGCCACGGTGAGGCGGCGGGTCATGGCGGAGCGGAGGACAGCGGCCTGGGCCTCATTGCAAGGCAGAGGTGTCACCAGTCGCGCGGGTCCGGGCTCCGTCAACGAGAACGCGCGCGACTGCTCCGCCATGTCGGGGGAGAGTGCGGCAAGTGCGGTTGCCGGTATCTGTGCCGTCCGCTGCGCGATGTCGGCGAAGTCGGCGAGCAGTTGCTTCGTGAAACCGGTCTCGGGGAGGGCGGTGAAGAGGACGGCGGCGTTGCGGGCGCCGTGGCCCGGCGTGTGGATGTCGATGCGGTCCGCGAGCTGATCGGGCCGGGGCTCCTGCACGCACGGCAGCTCGTACTCCTCCATGAGGAGGCTGCGTACGTCCACCGCCATGCGGTCGTGCTGTCCGCGATGCCAGCTGGGCTGGTACGTGTCGGCGAGCTGCGCGGCCTCCTCCTCGCCCAGCCAGTCTCGGGCGAGACGCGGGTGCGGCTGGACGGGGCCATAGGGCTTCAGACGTATCCCGCCGTCCCCGTAGACGATCTCGACCCGGCGTATCAGCAGGGGAGCGAACTTCGGATGCCGCCAGGCACGCCCGCCTCGCGGCCCGTTGACCACCACCGCCGGATAGCCGGCCCAGAGTTCGGCGTCCTGCTCGGTCGCCGACTCGATGAGCGGGGTTGCTTCGGCGGGCAGTGGTACGCAGCCGTCGTCATCGACGTCGCCGGAGAGGAAACGCTCTGAGCCGGCGAGGCACACGTACGACGTATCGTGATCGCCCACGGACAGCAAGGGTGTCTCGGTGTCGTCGGACAGGACGCACTCGCGGTAGTAGTCCAGGAGGCTGGTCCAAGTCGGCTGGGAACCAGCGGACTTGGGGGCGGGAGACTGTGCCTGCTCCTCAAGTCGAGCCGCCGGGCGGCCGCTCAGCGGTACGAGAAGTGGGGCAGCGCCGAGCGGGCAGTCGGCAAGGATGATGCGGTCGTCGACACCGTGCGCGGAGTGCACCGGTACCTGGCGGCCGCCCTGCCCCCTCATGCGCCGGTTGACGTAGTGGAACAAGTCGTCCACCGACACTTCGCCGCTGCCGTCCTTGCCGACTTTCCCCGTCCGCAGGGCCTCGATCACCTCGGCCGTGAAGTCGGACGGCTTCACCTCGGCGGCGCCTGCCGCGTCGGCGAACGAGTCCTCACTGGCTCGTGAGGAGGACAGCACGTACACGCCGCGGCTCGTCAGCGGGGCCTTCTCGCCGGACTTCGCGACCGAGCCGGCGTCCGGCCGGTCCGAGGTGCGCAGGCCCACGGCGAAACCTCCGCTGCGGCAGCAGTCGATCATCACGACTTTCTGCGGGGCCCAGCACTGCTCCAGCTGTTCGTTGACGAAGCCGGCGCTCACCCCGGTCTCGGCGATCCGGTCGAAGTCGGTGTCCGTCGCGACGAAGTAGAACTCGCCGCCGTCCCGCGCCAGCCGAGCGCCGTGCCCCGACACGTACACCAGGGCCAACTCGTCCTGTTCGCATTCTTCCAGGAACTCGCTGATGGTCTGCCGCATGTCGTCGGCGGTCAGGTCCATTTTGGAGACGATGGAGACGAAGGCGCCGATATTGCGGTGCTGCAGGACCTGGCGTAACCCCCAGACGTCGGCCTGCGTGGAGGGCAGCGGTAAGAAGCGGCTGTCGTCGTACCGCTCGTTGCCGATGAGCAGCGCCCTGCGACGCTTCAGCCGGGTCACTCGGTGCCGTCTTCAGGCCCGCTGTCCGCGCCGCCGCTCACCTTGTCCAGGAAGTTGTTGACCACTCGCTCCTGAGCTGCGTCCGGTCGGCCCGTGATCGTGACGGAGTGGCCCTCGTAGGTGACGTCGACCTTGCGGTGCCGGTCCTTGGCACACCATTCCCTGATCAAGGAGACCAGGACGTGGGAAGCCGGACGGGCGATGGCGGTGGCCGTGGCCGCCCACAGCGCGACATCGCCCACACCCGCACTTTTGCGACCGGGCTCAACGCTCTGGTCGCCGTCGGCGAACCCGACGGTGAAACCGTCCGCGTTTTGCAGCGTGTCGTGCAGATCTCGTGTGAGCCGATCCTGCCGAAGTGCGTCGCCGCCGGTCGGCACGACAAGCTGCCACCGGAGTCCCCCGTCCTGCATTCACCACTCCTAGCTATCGGGTCGTCACGTGCGATGACTTTGGCATGACGATGCCTGTGGCAACAGCTCGATGGAATCGAGTGCGGCACCATCCAGCCAGTCGGAAGTTCCTACCGGCGCAGTCGGTCAGTGGTCAGGCCCCGCTCCGGCGTCGGCGTTTCCTGGGCGGATCGGGCAGAAGTCGCATCGCCATGACAGAGCCGTCCTCGCGCAGGGAGACGGGGCCGTCCCAGTCGTCCGTGCCGCGGGCGGAGCACCACACAGACCGCAGAGCGTGCGCCTCCTGCCGGTAGCGTTCTACCTCTCCGTCACGGAGGGGGTGGAACAGATCCTCCGCGACACCGGAGAACGCCTCGACCCGCTTGCCGTTCAGCCGGAACACGTGGTCCGTGCCGATGAAGGTGACACCGCGTATCTCGTGATCGACGTCCTGGACGATTCCCGTACCGGCGTGGGTGAAGCCCTCGAAGTGCCGACGCCCCTGCCGCTTCGTCAGATACTGCGCGGTGGGTTCCCCGCCACCGGTGAAGCCCATCAGCCCGGCCGCTCCTGCCCGGACAAGGGCTGCGCGGAACCACCCGTACCGCGCCGGCAGCACCTGGAAGCCGCTCACACGTTCGTCGTCTTCGCCGTCGGCGGCGGGTATGCGTACATCGGGGTAGACGTTCAGGTCGTCGAGAGCCCGGTCCGCGTCGGCGGCCGGATCGTCCGGCGCCACCGTCAGCGCCCCGTCGCCGGGAGCATGCAGCAAGTGGATGATGATGCCGCCCTGCCCGAGAAGTTCCGTGGAGGTGATCAGAACCGGCGTCTCGTTCCATGGCCCCACGTGCACCGCCTCCACCTGAGCCGAGGCACTGGCCAGTTGGGTGTACGCGTACGGGGTCTTTCCGTGCGTGCCTTTGCAGGCGACCGGAATGACCTTCGACGGTTCTCCGGGCTTCCACGCCTCAAGGAAGAAGTCCGGGCGTAACCGTATCCAGTCCCGTCGCTTGACGTCCTTGCCGACCAGGGCCCAGCCGGCCTGCAGTGTGATGTCTGCGTCGACGACCGAGACCGAGTGGTCCGGATACCGCTTCTTGACGACGCGCTCGGCAACGGCGAGCGCGAATCCGAAACCCAGCTCGCCGGACTGCACCGTCTTGTAGTGGCGCGTCGGGTTCAAGCCCTCCTCCGACAGCATCATGTACCGTCCGCTGCTGCCCTCCAGCGCCTGGCAGTACTTCAGACTCCCCCAGTGCTCAGCCAACCCACGACCCGCCCCCTGCCGGGACAGTACGGTGGCGCATCCGAGCGTATGCAAGACCTCCCAAGGGGTGAGCTTGATCGACGGGGTAGCCTCGGCTGTCGGTAACCCCCTCAATTCCGGCTTCCGCCGGAGTGGCTCACGCCCGTCCTCTCGACGCTGCTTGTCGTCCTTCGCAGCGGCATCAGCAACGGCACCCGCAAGCGCGGCGGTTGAGTTGACCTGCACGCTCCAGCGCTTCACCAGATCCTTGAGTACTTGGGCTGCTTCGGCCACTGCTCTCCCCCTTTGTCACACCGGCGGCGGTACGGCAAGGGCGTGACGCTAAGGCGGATTCGAGGGGCGCACACAAGATTGCAGAGGCGCAGACAGGCTGAAACAGGCGTGCAGTGTCCTCCGTCTCCTGGGTCGGTCTTGGACGGGAGCCGCACGAAGACCTGTGCTGGCTGAGTCGCAACCCGGACGCTGCCGGAGGCAGCGAATTGGCCTGATTCCTCTGGCTACTTGAGCGTGAACACGCTCCTAGTTGCGCCCTGGAGCAGGGTGAGGTTGCCGCGCACCATGCTCTCGGCGATGGCGATCAGCACCAGGAAGCGGGAAGAGGCCGGGGGGCGTCTCAAACTCGACGGCTGTGGCACCCCGCCCAGGGCGATCAGGACACAGGTGTGGGCGGTGGCGCCGGTGTTACTGGCGAGAGTGGCGTGCAGGGTGCGGCCGGAAGTCTGTTCTGCGCCCGCTCATGCCGAGGGCCCAGGCATCCTTACCTACTCCCCGAACTGTGGGGGCGGATGGTCTAGCTGGCCTGGATCGACCTCGCCTCCTCGCGATCATCGAGCCACGAGTAGGTCCGATGGCGCCCCAGACCAGCCTCTTGGCGGTACACGAGAGATCGAGTGCCCCTCAGGGGCCGCTTTCTGTTGGGGCCGTTTCCTCCGGCCTCAGGATGGCCTCAACAGATGGCCCTGTCGCAACAGAGCCGAGCAGAACACGTCTCAGTGGCAACACATCCGCACGCGTCCATGCAGGTCAGAAGGGCATCAGCCGACGCAGACGAACCTGGCGCCAAACTCGCGCGCAGCGGATTCAGTCCGTTCAGGCAAAGTTGACACTCCGACGCCCCAAAATGAGCGTTTCCGCAGGTCAGAGGCCTGCACAGGTGGAGCGGGTGGGACTCGAACCCACGGCCGACGGATTATGAGTCCTTCGGGGATCTTGGCGACCCTTGTCGATCAACGCTCATCCATGACATTTTTGCAGGTCAGAGCGGGTATGCCGTGTCAGCATCCCTTCGTCTTTGTCGGTCTGTTCCTATCCTTGCGCCCCGAACGCGTCCCGAACGCATCCCGAATCCGCCGCATGGCAAAAATGGTCCGGCCGCACCAAGCCGTTGCCCCAGCTCGGAAAGGGGTCTCGAACTCGCGCGCAGCGGATTCCCCTTCCAACGCACAGAGGCTCCACCCCGGTGGCGGGTGTTCGTCGGAGAAGATCGTTCGTGCCTCCCTTTCATGGAGGACCTGACAACGCATTGGCTTGGCTCGTGGCGGCGTCCTGCCCGTCGACCCGGGCTCTGGTGCCGGATTGACGCGTCCGACCATGATCCACGAGGTCGGACTCCGGAGCCCGATGGTCGATGCCGGTGGTGCCGAAGCGACTGCGGTAGCCGCCCGGCGAGACTCCGAGGTTGCGGCGGAAGATCCGCCGCATTGTCTCCGGAGAGCCGAAGCCGACCCGCCGCGCGACGGACTCCTGGCTTTCGTCGCTGGTTACCAGCAGTCGCTTGGCCGCCTCCAGTCGGATCCCCTCCACGTAACGGGCCGGCGTCCTGCCCACCTCGTCGCGGAACATCCGCGCCAGGTGGCGTTCGCTCACCGCGGCGCGGGTTGCCATCGCCGCGGTCGAGTGATCTGAGGCCGGGTCGAGGACCACCGCATCCAGGATCTGGCGCAGGCCTCGCGTGGTGGGGATGCCCGCCTCGGACCAGACGCTGAACTGCGCCTGACCGCCTGGCCGTTGCAGGAAGACGACCATCCACCGGGCGACCCGGCGGGCGACGTCCGTGCCGTAGTCGTTCTCGACGATGGCCAGGGCCATGTCGGTACCGGCGCTGATTCCCGCTCCGGTAATGAAGGAGCCGTCCTGCACGAACAGGGCGTCCGGCTCCACCATGACGCGGGGGTACTCGCGGGCGAGTTGCGCGCAGTGTGCCCAGTGGGTGGTCGCACGACGCCCGTCCAGCATCCCGAGGGCGGCCAGCAGGAACGCCCCCGTGCAGACCGAGGCGATCCGGGAGGCCCGGGGCGCCAGTTCACGGACCGCAGCCAGTGCCTCCGGGACGGTGTCCGGGGTCAGCTCCTCGGGTATGTCGTGCGTACCCGGGGTGAAGGTGAAGTCGGCCGGCACACCGCCCGGCACCAGGAGGGTGTCGATGGAGTCGGGGACATCGGCCACCGATGTGTCCGCACACAGCCGGGTGAACGCGGTCGTCCCGACGGGCTGCCCCGTGGGCGAGGCAAGCAGCACCCGGTACCGGGCCCCGAAGTCGTTGGCCCGGGCAAAGATCTCCAGCGGCGCCGCCACGTCCTGCAGCGTCACCTTGTCGTAGAGCACGAAGACCATCGTCCGTTCGATGGCTCTCTCCGCGGCTGTGCTGCTCCGACTCATGTCGCCGACCTCCCTGTTCCTTGTCCGAAATCGTGGCTCGCGTGTCCGTTGCGGCCCTTGGCCCCCATCCCGTAAGGGGTGAACGTAGAAGCCGAGCAGGTCGCCCCGGAACATCCGGGGACCCCGAGCCCGCGGATCCCGCGAGCCTCAGGAGCCCACCGAAGCCAGTCGGACCATTACACGACGGGATGATTTCATGGCCGTAAAGAAGCACCCCGAACAACCTGGTGTCGAACCTCGCTGAGCTGTCGGTGATCGTGCGCCGCAGGAAAGAGGGAACGCGCGACTCGCAGTGCTTTATTGCTGGCGATCAGAAAGGCGGACCATCAAACGCTTGCTGGTCGCCTAGACCAATTTCTCGTACTGCCTTTTCAGTCGTCCCAGGGCCTCACCGAGAGGCCATCCGGGCGGCTTTTTGCGTTCAGGTCGGAGTGGTGGCCGACGCCAATTTAGGACACAATCTATTCAGCCACCATTAACTCCGGAGAAATAAACTGGTCTGACTCTGGTGGTGTCCCACCGCGCCATGGCCGACACCATCGGCCACCAGGTCATCGCTGGTCGCGATCTCCCTACGCCAACCATCTGTCGGAACCAGTGCGGCAACGGGAACGAGCGAACCGCATTTCTCGCACGCCTGATTCGAACCACTTGAAGTGCCGACATCGGCACCGTTCGTCGGGTCCTGATGCGAATTTTCTGCATCGAGGCGCCCGACCCCTTCCGCGTAACACCGGATCAATGATAAACGGCTGCCTGTCTTTACTCGGGCACGAATTCCGCCGAAACATTTTCACGCCGGCGGCACTGAGGAGCATGTATGGCCATGCGCCAGCTAGATGCTTTGTCGATCAGTATTGGTGTACTCGGGGGAGTCGCCACACTGATGACCGCAACCATCCTGACCGTTCCGGTCTGGGTCATCTTCATCGCCTGGGCCTCCTTCTTCATTCTCGGAGCCGGCACCGACGGCATGGTGAAGTCGATCGCCTCGAACCTGACCGGCGTCGTGATCGCCTCGCTGACCCTGCTGGTCGTCCACGCACTGGGCGGTGGCACCGCCGTCGCCGCCATTTCCGTGGGCGTCGGCAGCGCCGCCATGGTGCAGGCATCGAAGGTCGGTCTGCTGTCGAAGATCCCCGCCATCGTGTGGGGATTCGCCGCCACCGTCGGCACCGTGGGCGCTACTCGCCACGACATCACGACGACATCGATCAACAACCCGGGGCTCGTCGCCGCGCTGGCCATGGTCCTGGGCGCGGTGTTCGGCATCGCCTCGGAGTACTGGGGGGCGGCGATGGCCAAAGGCACCGACGCCGAGCCGGCCGCAGGGCCGATACCGGAAGAGCAGTCATGAAACTTCAGCACCACCTGGGCGGCCTGGAGAACCTCGGCCCGGTCGACTACGAGCCCCGCGTCTTCGTCGAGGACTGGGAGCAGCGGATCTTCGGCATCCACGTCGCGATGATGGGCCTGAGCACCCACCTCGGTGACGCGGGGCCCCAGTACCCGATCGACGAGGTGCCCACCGCCTTCTCCTCCACCTGGACCTGGGCGGATCTGCGCAAGGGCGCCGAGGCGATGAACCCCTTCGCCTACTTCCAGTTCCGCTACTACGAGAAGTGGCTCGGCGGCATCAGCGGCTACTTCGTCTCCCAGGGCTACGTCTCCGAGGAGGAACTCGAGGCGAAGGCCGCCGAGTTCCTCCAGGACCCGGCGCTCGCGCTGCCCGACGGCGGGGACGAGCGCATCGACGATCAGGTCATCCGCTACCTGCGCGGGGGAGACTCTCCGCGCCAGGGGCCCGCCGAGTCGCCGGCCTTCGCCGTCGGTGACCGGGTGACCGTCAAGGACGTGCCTCCGACCGACCACACGCGGCTTCCGGGCAACCTGCGCGGCCGCACCGGCACGGTCGAGCGTGTCTTCGAGGGCAACTACGCCTACTTCTGCTCCACCGGCCCCGACGGCATCGGGGAGCCCATGCCCGTCTACATCGTGCGCTTCGAGCCCACCGAGATCTGGGGCGAACTCGCCGAACCCGGCGCCGTCCTCTACGGCGAGATCTACCAGGCCTACCTCACGCCCGCGACGGAGGAACAGCAGTGACCGTACAGTTCGGCTACCCCGAGAACCGCGAAGCCGGCAGTGCCGCCCGCGTCCGCGCACTTGAAGCCCTGCTCATCGAGAAGGGCGTCATCACCGGCGCCACCGTCGACAAGGTACTCGGATACTTCGAGACCGACATGACCCCCCTCAACGGAGCCAGGATCGTGGCCCGGGCGTGGACCGACCCCGAGTTCGCCGGGCGGCTCGTCAAGGACACACCGGCAGCCGTCGCCGAACTCGACCTCCCCGTCGGCATGGACGGCGCCGAAGGCGAGCACCTGATGGCCGTCGCCAACGCCCCCGGCGTGCACAACCTGGTCATCTGCACCCTGTGTTCCTGCTTCCCCTGGCCCGTGCTCGGCCTCCCGCCGTACTGGTACAAGGACCCGACCTTCCGCGCCCGCGCCGCTCGCGAGCCCCGCGTCGTGCTGAAGGAGATCGGCCTGGACCTGGACCCCTCCGTCGAACTGCGGGTGTGGGACAGCAGCGGTCACTCGCGCTGGTTCGTCGTACCGAGCAGGCCTGCCGGAACCGAGGGCATGTGCGAGGAGGAACTCGCCGCCCTGGTCACGACCGAATCGATGATCGGCATCGCCGAGGTGCCCGCACCCGCCGCCTGACCCCGATCCGCACCCCCACACCCCCACTCACGCGCAGACGCAGACGCAGAAAGGTCCGCTATGGAGCCAACCGCCACCACGACACCCCTACATGAATCCTGCATCACGGACATGGACGCGCCCACCTTCGACGCCGACTGGCAACGCCGCGCGTTCGGCGTCGCCGTCGCCCTGTCGGAGTTCGGGCACTACCCCTGGGACGCCTTCCAGCAGCAGCTCATCGCCGCCATCGGCGACTGGGAGACCACCCCGGCACCTGAGCAGGGCAACTGGCAGTACTACGACCACTGGCTCGCCGCGCTCGAACGCGTACTCGTCGACCACGGCCTGGTAGCCGAGGACGAACTGCGCGCCCTTGTCGGGGCGTAACGAGCGTTCCCACCCACCCGTCCACCGGCCGCATCCGCAGGGGCGCTTCCCCCAACCCTGCGGCTGCGGCCCCACCCTCATGCTGCCGACGCTGGCACCGCACGGTGCTGCCCTGCCAAGGATGTGTGTGTGACCACTACGACCATGACCGTCGGCCGATGGACCAGCGCCGAACGGCTGCGCCTCACGGGCATCGTCGGCGTCATCGCCGCACTGCACGTCATCGGATGGAGCCTGTACCTCTTCTACGCCAACGGCCCGGCCGGCGCCGGAGCCTTCGCTGGAGCCGGGACTCTCGCCTACACCCTCGGAATGCGGCATGCCTTCGACGCCGACCACATCGCAGCCATCGACGACACCACCCGGCTGATGATGCAACGCGGACGCAGACCGCTCGGCGTCGGCTTCTTCTTTGCCATGGGCCACTCCACCGTGGTCCTCGTCATCGCCTTCATCGTCGCGCTCGCCGCAGGCGCCGGAACGGGCATCAACAGCTTCCGTCACATCGGCGGCCTGGTCTCCCAGATCGTCGCCATGCTGTTCCTCCTGCTCGTCTCCGTACTCAACGTCATGGTGCTGACCGGCATCGTCACCCTGTGGCGACGCATGACCGAAGGCCGGCTGGACCAACAAGAACTCGAACGGCAACTCGTCAACCGAGGCCTGATGAACCGCATCCTCGGCCACCGCGCCCGCGGACTCATCCGCTCGTCCTGGCACATGTACCCGATCGGCATCCTCTTCGGCCTCGGCCTGGAAACCGCCAGCGAAGTCACCCTGCTCGCCCTGTCCGCGAGCACCGCCTCCCACGGCTCCGGCCTTCCCACCCTGGCCGTCCTCTCCCTTCCCCTGCTCTTCGCCGCCGGCATGAGCGCGTTCGACACCGCCGACAGCATGCTGATGACACGCGCCTACTCCTGGGCCTACCGCAGCCCCGCCCGCAGGCTCTACTACAACATCGCCACCACCGGCATGACCGTGGCAGTCGCCGCGTTCATCGCCAGCGTCTACATCGCCGGCCTGATCGCCGACGCCACCGGAGCGGGCGGCCCCCTGGCCGCGTACGCCTCTCTGGCGGACCACTTCGAGATGCTCGGCTACATCGTCGTCGCGATCTTCGCCACCTCCTGGCTCGCCGCAGCCGCCATCTGGCGCTATCGCGGACTGGCCGAGAAGTACGGCGACCGCCAAGGTGCACGCCGATGAGACTCCCCGCGCGACGAGACGCAGGGGCAAACCCTTCGCTGGATTCGACGCCTTTGCGTGCGAAATATGCCCCCGCCCGGTATTCCCGGGGCGGGGGCATGGCACGGCCGGACCACATCACGGTCCGCGATAATTGACGGTTACCGCGTTGCGGTGGCCAGTGCCGCGCGGATGGCGTCCTCGCCGGCCGGCTGGCCCTTCTCGTTCGAGTACGGCCCGTACGGTGTTCCCCACACCGGCGTGCCCGTCGCCTGCCGCCAGCTGTCGGCCAGCGTTCCCGCGTCCACCACGCTGTAGCCGATGGAGTCGATGAATTCGGTCACCGCCGCCTTCGCCGGTGCGGCGTCCCCGGCGATCGGCAGGTAGGAGCGGTCGGCCGCCCCAGCCGGGCGGGCGAGTGACAGCAGGTGCTTGAAGAAGATGTTGTTGAACGCCTTTACGAGCAGGGCGTCGGGGACGTACCGCACAAGCAGCTCGCTCGAGGTGAGGGACTTGTTGTCGAGCTCGGGGATGTGCCCGTCACGCTCGGGGCCGTAGTTGCAGGTGTCGATGACCGTCTTCCCGGCCAGTGGCGCGGCGGGCACGTGGGGGAAGGCGCTGACCGGCACCGTGACCACGACAATGTCACCGGCCGCTGCGGCCTCTTCGCTCGTCGCTGCGGACGCCCGCGGCCCCAGTTCCGTGGCCGTGTCCACGAGCGTTTCGGGACCGCGCGAGTTGCTGAGCACCACCTGGTGTCCGGCCCCGACAGCGAGTTGCGCGAGGGTCCTGCCGAGGCTTCCGCTTCCGATGAATCCCACAGTCGTCATAATCTTCAACATCCTTCAGAAGAGCCGATCTTGCCGGTTGCCGGGCTCGTTACGATCCGGGTTCCTGCCGTCAGCCGGCGGGGAAGTAATGGCCGTTGTCCAGATCGGCGAGCAGGCCGGGCCGGGTGGGTTCCCAGCCGAGGGTCCGGCGGGTGATGAGGTTGGACGCCGGATAGCTCTGCGTGACGATATTCGTGAGGAACCCGAAGTACCCCGGCGTCATCAGGGCATCGTTGGGAACGCTCACGGCGGGCAGGCCCAGGCGGCTGGCGATGGCCTCGGCGATGTCGCGGAACGGGATGCCCCCGTCCTCGACCGCGTGCCAATATTTGCCGGCCGGCCCCTTTTCCAGCGCCAGGCGGAACAAGGTGGCGACATCGCGGATGTGTACGGCGTTCCACAGGTTCGCGCCGTCGCCGCAGTAGCCGACGAACCCCTTTTCCTTCGCGAGCGCGATCAGCGTGGGGAGGAAGCCGGCACGATCGGTCGTGCTGTGCGCGATGTTGGCGATCCGCACGACCGAAGACCGCACCCCCTGCTCGGCGAGGTCGACAACGGCCCTTTCCACGACGTTGCGGACCCGCAGGGTGCCCTTGTGCTCCTCGCCGGCAGGGAGGGCCGGGTCGTCCTCGGTGGCCGGCCGCTCCAGGTTCCCGGGCGAGCCGATGCTTCCCGCCGTGACCAGCGGCTTTCCGGTTCCCGCGAGTGCCTCGCCGTACGCGAGCATGATCGGGAGCTCCGCGGCGGCCACGGCGTCGAGCCCGCCGGAGGGAAGCAGATCCTGCCTGTGCGCGACGTGGATGACGCCGTCGGAGCCCGAGGCTGCCTCCTTGAGCCCGTCGAGATCCTGAAGGTCGCCGCGACGCACCTTCGCGCCGAGCGCGGACAGGGCCGCCGCGGAAGCGTCCGACCGGGCCAGGCCGGTGACCTCGTGCCCGGCGGCGATGAGCTCGGGGATGATGTACGAACCGGAATGGCCGGTCCCCCCGGCGACGAATACGCGCATTTAACTGTCCTTGTGAGAGTAGGTGCAGGGTCTTTTCGTGCCGTAAGTGAATCTGGCGTAATGCGGCACGAGAGGTGGTGGTAGGGGTGCGCTCAGCCGAGAAGGGTGATGCCGAGGGAGAAATTGGCGTGCTTGACGGAGTGGTTCATGAGGCCCAGCTCCAGCAGGCCGACGTTCTCCAGTGCCCGCGCCATGGACAGTTCCCCGGTGTCCCAGGGGCGCAGCCCCAGGCTCTCGACGAACGCCGACACGCGTGCCTTCGCCTGCGCGTCGTCGCCGGCAATGAACACGTCCAGAGGGCGGTCCTCGGCCGGGCCGGCCGCCAGAACGTGAGAGAACACAGTGTTGAACGCCTTGACGACATGCGCGTCGTCGGGAGCCGCCTTGGCGATCTCCTGTGCGCCGGAACTGTCGTCGGGGACGACGAATCCCTGCAGGTCCGGGGCTACGGGGTTGGTGATGTCGACGATGATCTTGCCGCGCAGTGCGTCCCCGTACTCCCTCACCACCGCCGCCGCGCCGGCGTACGGCGCGGCGAGGACAACGATGTCCCCGGCCGGGACGGCCCCGGCCGTCCCGACCGTGGCGCCGCCGAGCGTGGCGGCCAATTCCTTGGCCTTGGCCGGGTCGCGGCCGATGATCTCGACGGCGTTACCGCCGGCGAGCGCCCGGCCGGCCAAAGCGCGGG
>Ga0307512_10005231_pt1 | contig 13650 bp, 10 predicted proteins | sample 14_EM_MG_FD_200267 | JGI IMG/M metagenome (GOLD analysis project Ga0307512, IMG submission 200267) | Populus trichocarpa ectomycorrhiza microbial communities from riparian zone in the Pacific Northwest, United States - 14_EM | ecosystem: Host-associated > Plants > Roots > Unclassified | place... | reverse complement strand
GATGTCTCGTATGGCCGGAGATGACTGTTGACTCTGGTACGAGCTGATGGCATTCAGTCGTACTTGTACTTTCATATATATACTGGCCTTGTGGCCCTCTTAGATAGAATACAATTAAGCTTCTCTATCATCACTATTTCAACATCTGTGTCCTGACCGGTCAGCTCGCAGAGCCTACACGCTCCATGAGCTTACCAGTCACTTCATTGAACAATACAGCCAATTGTAGGGAAAATTGGGGAAAAAGAAGTCTTTTCTCTGTTCAGCTGCACTGACAAAAATGACAACAAGTCGGCCCAATTAAGTCTGCAAGTATTGGTCCAATCATAGTATGATGTATACATGAAATATACATACTTTGTCGCTCTTTCGCCTCCCTGTCTTCGATTTACAATATCTTTAAAATTGATTGAGCAGCTTTAAGACAAATAGCCAAAGTCGCTGAAAATCGGTGTTTTTTCACAACCATTCTATCAATATTAAAGATATGGTAAATTGGAGACCAGGAGGTGCAAGAGCAATAAATTGCGCATATTTCATGTATACATCACTTTGCAATCAGAGTAATTGTTACTTTTGTTTGAGCACAATTAGCACCAGTCAGTTCATGGAGCGCTGATCTGACTGGTTCATTCACGGGAGGTGGGGCTCCGTGAACTAACCGGCGGACTGACACTCTCCGCGAGTTGACCAGAACATGCAGTATGTGGAAAGTAACATAGCACCAAGAAAAAATATCTTCCCATTCTAAACCACTACTTTGGTAAACAGGCAACGAAATGTATCAGCTAAATCATAAGTTATTGCAAATACCAGCTTTTTAAATAGAGAAACGGTCAAAACGTGCAAAAATAAAGCTTGAAAAAACAAAACTGAACAGGATTTACAATCCCGCAAAACAAAGACAAAGAGTTATTGAACAGAATACCTAGGACACCAATGACCAATGCTAAAGAAAATGCCAACAAATTGCAGCCTAGATTTCAGTAAGCTATGAAGTGTTCTGGACTGAATCAGGGTATAGCCTAAACCCTATCAAATCAAGTCACCGGATCGGGATGGCAGCTCATTCGCCACTCTCAAGGCTGTCAAATCAAACCGATCACAATCACATTAGCCTTGTTCGGTAGTGTCTCCGTACGTCCAACCGAACTTACAAGCTACAGAACCAAGTCATAGAGCTGATTAGCCAACATTACAATGAGAAGATTATGAGAGAAATTTACTTTCTATAAAATCAAGCGATAGGTTCAATTTAGCAAACCAGGATGATCAATCGTCAAGAGGAACTCACATCCTATCAAGGTGGGCGGAATGAATTAGTCTATCAAATCGTTGGTGATAACAGAACAACAACTTACACTCTACCGTTATTAATGAAGCCATTGAGATTGGATTAGTCCAAGACTAGTCTGGCGGTAAATAGGTAGGAGAACAACTTACCTTCTATGAAGTTCAGACAATCGAGTTATATTAACCACTTGTAAACACTGTAGAGAACGATGAACAAAAACTTACTGGCTACGATCAAGCCATCGAGTTCATATTAGCCACTGGTAGTCGAGGAACAGAGCAATGTTTTCACCAGTCCGGCCTTCATTTAGGCTAGACCGTACTGAGCCGTAACTCAGACTAGACTAGTCCAGGCTGGTGGAAACATTGGAAGTAGAACAAGGGAAACACTCACAGATGATCGCTGCAGTATCAAGCCATCGGGCCCATGTCAGCACTCGGTACCGTTGGCGACCGCCAGGGAAAGACTCACTTGCTGTCCAGCCAGGCCATCAGGCTCGCGTCAGCACTCATCACTGGTTGGAATCGAGAGATGCAACAGAGAAAACTCACATGCTGTTGGATCATGCCATCGGGCTTGCGTCAGCATTCAGTATTGGTAGCATGGGGGCAAACAATCAGGGAGTAACTCACTGTCTGTCGGATCAAGCCGTCAGCACTCAGTGCTGGTAGCAGGCGGGGAAACTATCAGGGAGAAAGAAACTCACCGGCTATCGCATCAGACCATCAAGCTGACGTCAGGCATCGGTACAGATAGCAGGTGGGGGAAAAATCGGGAAGAAACTCACCGACTATTATATCGGTCCGTCGGGATCACGTCAGCACTCTGTATCAATGGTAGGTGGGGAATCCCAGCGTGAAACTCACTGGCTGTTTGATTACGCCATCAGGCTCCCGTCAGCACTGGGGGTCAGGTAGCAGGTGGGGGAACCACCAGGGAGAAACTCACTTGCTGTCGGATCATGCCACAGGGCTTTCGTCAGCCATCGGTACTGGTATCAAGCGGGAGCAGTAATCAAAGAGAAAGAAACTCACCGACTATCAAATCAGGCCATCAGAATTGCGTCAGCGCTGCGTATCGGTACCATGAGTGGGAACCATCAGGGAGAATCTCACTCGCTGTCGTATCAGGCCATCGCGCTTTTGTCAGCACCTAGTAACTGTAGCAGACGTAGGGATTATAAGTGAGAAACTCACAGCCTATCGGATCATGCCATCGGCTTCTGATTAGGTATTGCTACCGGTAGACCACGAGGAAGAAACTCACTTGCTGGCAGATCAGGCCATCGGGCTCTCGTTAACATCGGATTCAGGTAACAAGCGGGGAACCATCAGTGAGAATAAAACTCACCGGCTATCGGACCAGGCCATCGGGCTGGCGTCAGCACTCGGTGCTTTTAGCAGCCATCAGGGAGAAAGAAACTCACCGACTATCGGATCAGGTCATCGGGCATGCATCAGCACTTGGTACCGGTAGCTCGTAGGGGATCATCAGGGAAAAACTCACACGCTGTCAGACCAGTCCATCGGGATCGCGTCAGTCATCGGTACCGGGGTACCAGCAGCGGAAACTCACTTGCTGTTGGATAAGGCCATCGGGTTCCCGTCAGCACAGCGGTCAGGTAGCAGGTGGGGAGAACCACTAGGGAGAAACTCACACGCTATCGGGTCAGGTCGTCAGCCATAGGTACTGGTAGCAATCGGGGCCAGCAATCCAAGAGAAAGAAACTCACCGGCTATCAAATCAGGCCATCGGAATGGCGTCAGCGCTAGATACTGGTAGCAGGAGGGGAAACCATCAGAAAGAAACTCACCGACTATCACATCGGGTCATCGTGCTCGCGTCAGCACACGGTACCAGTAGCACGGAAGGGAGCCATCAGGGTGAAACTCACTAGCTGTCGGATCAGGCCATTGCGCTCGCGTCAGCACTTAATTGAGGTAGCAGCCGGGGGAACCATCATAAGAAACTCACAAGCTGTCAGATCAGCCCATCGGGGTCTCGTCAGCATTTGGAAGAAGTAGCAGACTGCGGAACCGTCAGGGAGAAACTCACTTACTGTTGGATCGGGGCATCGAGCTCCCATTAGTACTCCCGTCTGGCAGCAGGTAGAAAAACAATCAGGGAGAAGCTCACTTGCTATCGGATGAGACCATCGGACTACCGTCATCATTTGGTACCAGTAGCAGTTAGGGGGACCATCAGAGAGAACTCACTAGCTGTCAGATAAGGGTATCGGGTTAGCGTCAGCACTATACCGGCAGAGGGTTAAGGAATTATAATGGAGAAACTTACTCGCTGTCGGATCATGCCATCAGGCACGCGTCAGCTCTCGGTACCCGTAGCAGGCGGAGATACATCAGCGAAAAACTCACAGGCTGTAGGATCAAGCCATCGGGCACTTAGTAGAAGTAGCAGGCAGAGTAACTCTCCCGGAGAAACTCACATGCTGTCGGATCAGGCCATAGAGGTCCCGTTAGCACTCGGTACTAGTAGCAGGTTGGGGAACAATCCGCGAGAAACTCACAGGCTGTGGGATCAGACCATTGTGGTCCCGTCAGCACACCAGCACACGGTGCCAATAGCACGTAAGGGAGCCATCAGGAAGAAACTCACAGGCTGTCGGATCAGGCCATCGGGCTCGGCTCAGCACTCGGTAGAGGTAACAGGTGTGGGAACCATCGGGGAGAAAGAAACTCACCGGCTATCGGATCAGGTCATCGTGATTGCGTCAGTACTCGGTACGGGTAGCAGGTGGGGGAACTATGCGAGAGAATCTCACTTGCTGTTAGATCAGGCCATCGGGCTCGCGTCAGCCATCGGTTCCGTTAACAGCCGGGGGAACCATCACGGGGGAACTTACAGACTGTCGGATCAGGACATCAGGCTCGTGTCAGCACTCGGTACTATTAAAAGTGGGAAGAACCATCATGCAGACACTCACACGCTGTCGTATGTGGCCATCGGGTTCTTGTCAGCACTCAGTACAAGTAGCATGTAGGGAACAATCAGGGAAAGGCTCACCAGCTGTCGGATCAGGCCATTGGGCTCGCGTCAGCACTTGGTACAAGTAGCAAGTGTGGGAACCATCAGGGAGAAAGAAACTCACCGGCTATCGGATCAGGCCATTGGGCTCGCGTCAGCACTTGGTGCCGGTAACAAGCAGGAAAACCATCAGGGATAAACTTACAGGCTGTCGGATCATGCCATCGGGCTCCGGTCAGCACTAGTAGAAGTCACAGGCGGCGGAATCATCAGGCTGAAACTCACACGCTGTCGGAGGAGGACATTGGGTTCTCGTCAGCACTCGGCGCCGCTAGCAGGCGGGAAAACCATCGGGGAGAAACTCACTAGCTATCGGATTAGGCCATCGGGATTGTGTTAGTACTCTGTACTGGTAGTAATAGAGAGGGGCTATCAGGGAGAACGACACTCACCGGCTATCAAATCAGGCCCTCGGGCTCGCGTCAGCACTCCATACTGGTAGCAGGTGTTGCATCAATCAGGGAAAAACTCACAGGCTTTCGGATTCGTCCATCGTGCTTGCGTCAGCACTCGGTACCGGTAGCAGGCAGTGGAATCATCGGGGAGAAACTCACCCCCTGTCGGATCAGGCCATTTGGCTTGTGTCAGCCATCGATTCAAGTAGAAAGTAGGTATACCATTTGGGAGAAACTCACACACTATCGGGCCAGGCCATCGGACTTGCGTTATCATCCAATTTTGAAGGCGCAAATTGCAAGAGGGCTACCAAACTTACAGTTCTCGAGCACCATCAAGAGCTGTCTGTCCTAGTTGGTTTTTGGCTCCCTTGTTTACATGTAAACTGTTGATGAGCAGTCGGACTGTGCTTTCGTGCCCGAGACAGGCAGCGAAATGCAGCGCTGTATGCTTTCGTATGTCTTCAGCTTCTCTGTTTGCCCCAAATTCGTTCACCAACAATTGCACTGTTTCTTTCCGCCCGAATATCGCTGCCCAATGCAACGCTATTCGTTTCTCATCGTCTTCGGCGTGTCTATTCGCCCCAAAGGTTGCGAGTATTCGGATAGTCCTCTCGTGCCCCCCAATAGCCGCCACATGGAACGATGTTAAACCTAACTTATCCTTGGCCTCCTTATCGATACTCAGAGTCTTGATTAGATATTTCACAGTGTGGTCATGGCCATTCGATGCCGCATGGTGTAGCACCGTCTGCCCTAGGCAGTCTTTGGCCTCCTTATCAACGCTCAGAGTCTCGACAAGAAGCTGCACCGTGGAGTTATGACCATTCGATGCTGCATAGTGCAGCGCCGTTTGTACGAACATGTCTTTGGCCTCCTTATCAACTCTCAAAATCTCGATAAGAAGCTTCACTGTGGAGTCATGGCCATGTGATGACGCAAGGTGAAGCGCCGTCCGTCCGAACATGTCCTTGGCCTCCTTATCAACGCTCAGAATCTCGACGAGAATCTTCGTTGTGGAGTCATGGCCATTCGATGCCGCAAGGTGAAGCGCCGTCCGTCCGAACATGTCTTTAGCCTCCTTATCAACGCTCAAAATCTTGACCAGAAGCTCCAACGTGGAGTCATGGCCACTTGACGCCGCATAATGCAGCGCTGTCTTTCCAGTGTTATCCTTAGCTTCTCTGTCGGCGCCTAGAGTCTCAGCGAGCAGCTGCACCGTGCAGTCGTGGCCGTTTTTAGCTGCATGGTGCAGTGCCGTTCGTTCATTGCTATCCTTGGCCTCTGTGTCAGCCTCCCAGATAACAAACAGCCGCACTGTAATGTCATCCCCTCTCTGTGCGGAAACGATCAGCGGCGTTTTGCCGTGCGAACGAGCTTCAGTTTGAGCTCCAATCGCTAACAACGCTTCTACTACTCGTGAATACCCCATTCGTGTTGCAGTATGTAAAATTTGGTTTCTAAAATTATTGGGTAACTGACCCTGTTCTTGACCAGGAAGTTTTATGTTCAAGTGAGAATTAACCCAACTCTCAAATAGGAAGAAAGCCAGCTGGTTACCAGACAGTATCTCGATAAGCTGAGAAACGCAACTTGAAACAACTTTATGTTGTTTGCAGCTGTCTATATGATGTTTCAGATGACTCAGCACGTAATTGATAAATGGTCTGTCATTGAGATATTTGGTGTAACTCTCAAAATGTTCCGAAGTCCAAGAGGCAACACTTCGGAGTTCGTTTTTCAATGTGGAATTTGCAGCGCCGAGTATCAGATACCGAAGACATGTTACCGATATTCCAACATGGGCGTCATCGTTTCTCATACTGAACTTAGAGTTTGCTCCTGGCCCGCTGGGACGTAGGAAAAACTCGCGAACAGTTTGATGCATAACTTGAACACTGTAATTTCCTAGAGAGATATTAGTCAAACAGTTCTACGACAATGCATCAAGGAAAGACACTACTAGACTCCTCTTTGATCTCTAGGAAATTACCCCCACAGTGAACAATGCGCCCCTTGATACCATGAATCAATTCATTGTAAAATGATTCGTCGGTGGGTGAAAATTCAACATGGATACCTGGAATTGCGAGAGCGTGGTGAATTTCCGGCACACTGAGAGGGCGGAAAGTAAACAGAACAAATTGAAATATCTTCGCTGCAACCCTGACATCTCGTTGATCATTATTTTCTAATTTGTCGAGAATGCGTTTATAAAATCCCTCAAGTTCTATTGGGAGACTTGTTAAGAACTCAAATATCTCTTTCCTCGTGCAACCTGTCTTTGCATACTTTCCAAACTCCTCTGTGACCAGATACACCCATACAAACACTCCGTCGGCATTGTTCACAATGTACTCTGTGATATCACGGAGGATTTCCTGGGGAAGGTTGAGATTTGGACCCAAGAAAGACATTGCAAATTTTTCGATATCAGGCCCGTTCATATCTTGAAGCTTTATTGTAGGTGTCTCTGACAGAGTTTGATTCATCTCGGCGATGGGGCGACTTGCAACGAAAATCTTTACAATGCAGCATTTCTTCGTGGAACCAAGTCTATATAGCAATTGAATGATATTGTTTCTGGTTGCGTCATTGGACTCGTCCATGGCATCAACAATCAAGTAGATTCGTTCTTCTGCGGGGTGGTCTCCAAATGACCGTAAAATCTTCTTCAGGGAGTCATAATCCCACTCAAAGTATTTGCCAGGTTTTAGCGCATTTCGGTAATGGATTTGAAAGTGATAGAAAAATGTCTCGTTTTGCTTTAAGACATCATAGAGAATCGACCGCAGCATATTGGAATGATCCGATTGTAATTCCCCTTCCCTGTTGCTGTAGAAGAAACTAGCCAAAACAGATTGTCTGGCAAGCGGTACCCGCTCCAAAAAGTTACGCTTAAAGTATTTTGTAAAGGTACTTTTCCCACTGCCCGGCTTTCCCTCAATCAATAGAAGATCGGAGGTATCTTTGGTTGACCATGCCAAATATTTTTCATGCGCCCAGGGCCATTGCAATGAGCCTTCATGCTCTTTTGAGATTTTGCTGTAGCGTGTATTGTCAAAGCGAAGTGTATTGAGACACTCTGTATATGTTAGCTAGGAAACTTCGCTTATTTTTCAGAGAAACAGTGCAATCGGACCATTTCTTTCCTTATCATATTCGATACATTGCAGTTCATGAAGTGGTCCTTTGATTTCGGAATTTGGTTGGCTAGTAAGCAAGGCTTTAACTATGAACGAACTTTCTTGCAATTGTTTAATAAATGCACAAACATCTATGATGAATTCCGCTTGAATGTGATCGATCTTGTTTAACCCGTCGATGATGAGAGATAGCTTTTGGTTGTGTTCAGTATTGAGAACTGCCTTTAGAGCGTCCCAATGTTCACTGCCCGATGCATCCAATAAGTTTCTGATCATTTTGTCTAGGGAGGTTTGATCTTTGAATGGTGATGATAGTTTGAGGTTGGAAACAGATTGCCTTCCGAGAAATGCGTCAAGAAGAGTACGAAGGAAAACTTTGATGCCCGTCATCTGTTTATGCGGTGGAGAATAGCGAATTATCTGTAGAAGAAGAGCTCGAACGAACATAGCCGCAATCGATTTCTCTGGGGTTGTGGGTGAGCAGAAAAAGTACAGTACAGAATGCTGTGTTTCGGAAGCTTTGTTCTTAATTATGTCCACAATATGCGATGACGCCTGACGGATGCAGCATTTAGGCGGCCCAGATATCCATAGAACCCCAGTCTCGGCAGAGATCCAGAGGCTATAATCCATGTTCTTAAAAATCCAGTACAACTTCGGGGAGTCACCATCCAAAGCCTTTATTGCCATGTTGTGTTCCTCTTGATCAACTGCAGATAGGATGTGCAAGAACTGATCCAGATTCACTCTGTCTATCGCTGCCAGGAGCATTTCTTGGGTTGAGAATTGAGCTTAAAGACATTAGCTTCAGGCTTCAATCAGCCATTTGTACAGCCAGCCCTCACGTACCAATACACTCCTTCATGTGTTTCACCACTGTCTGATATGTCACGTCCACCCGAGAAGCAAACTTCACAATATCTGAATGATTTTTGCTGACTGGAATTCGATGTTCGGATGGCAGATATAACTGAGCAGAGAATCTCTCAACCATCTGAATCACTTCAATACCTCGCGCAAATCCGCCCAGTTCGAACTAAATGAAGTAAGTATCATAATGAACTGGACAGGGGATAAGTCACTCACCATACTGACAGATGGTGTCCCCACTGTTTCATAAAAGCTGACCACTTTTTGCTTGAATTTATCCCAAATAGGTAACAGATGCTCCTTTTGATTCTCCAGGAACTCCGAGCCTTCCTTCAACTGCATAATTAAGTTGCTTGTTTGTCCACCCAAATCAGCGTCAACTATTTGCTCTAACGCATCAGTGCAAAGGCCTTGGTGTGGCGTTGCAAAAAAGAAGATCCCACGTGTTGAATCTAGGATAGATTTGCAGTACGGGTTCTGATCCGATTCGACTAATGCCTGCCACCCATGATAGTGAGCTAACAACCATAGCTTTGGAGCGCACGAACTCATACTTGCAGTATCAGAATGCCCCCCCAACTGTACCCCAGGAAAATTACGGGCCGATCCTGATACACGGAGCACGATCAGCGACAGCAAATAACCTACGCTGCAAATAACAGATGTTTACAAACCTTTGCCATGCTTCTAGAATTTTCTAGCTGTTGGATGAAGTTTCTCTTGCAGTCAACCAGTCTTGTGTCATTTCTTTCTAGCCTAACCAGACTACTGTCATAGCCGTAGGTCATAACCCTGATATTCTTGACATCCTTGGGCAAAAAGTCGTTAAGCCACATTTTGTGAGTATCGCGATTCCTCCAGGATTCGAATGCATGGCCTGCGAAGCCGGTCACTGCTACCACACTGCAAATTGCCCCTACATCAGCATGAATTAAATGCAAGACAAAGCAAAACTAACTCTGCAACAACGTCTCTCGCAGGTAAGTTCAAAGGCGTTAGATTGTCGAAATGGCTATCGATTACAAGATCTATCTTATCCAGAGCCTTCACATGATTGAAGTCGTCCGGCTTTAGCTGCTCAAAATATTCAGTACAGGTGCCCAAGTTGAGCAACGCAGTCTGAGTTTCAGTTGAGTTCAGACAGGGGTAAAGTGAAAGTTGAGGATTTTGATTTTCGATGATAGGGTCGAAAGTTTTGAGAGCAGCAAGTAGCATATTCTCATCCCAATTTAGTGGCACGTTGGCTATGCGGAAACATTTTGGCGCAGTGTTTCTCACACGGGTTGTGCTTCGGCCCTTATCGCCGATTCCGGGGGACAAATGGCTACTAGAAGTAGGTTCGGCATGTCGACGTATATTACTGCGCTTTGGTGTAGAGGATGGCGAAGTTTGAGTGGCCGTGCGCTGTCGGAGTTGAGGTTGAGCCTTTTTACGCAGACGCGGGGTAGCAACTTCAACAGGGGATATGAATGATACCGGTGTCGATGTCGATCGGCCGACTGGAACTGGCAATTGAGAAGGGCTGAGACTCTTGACCGGCGGCAAGTCACCCGACAGATGCTTGCATTTTGGCAGTTTTGACATAGTCGTACCGAAGGTTTAGTAAAACTTGAAAGGGAGATTGATAATGAGTAATAATGGATGGCTTTGTTTGAGTTTTATGGTTGAAGAGAAGTGGGACGGGCTTAGGCGACGGACTTCTTCCCATTCATATATGGGGGCGGGGATTAAATATTTCCAATTTCGCATGCCATATGCAAGAACAGACGGAAACGAACTAAAGGATTGCAAGTGCACGATTAACCACAAATGAGATCGGCATGGAGGATACGCGATCGCATGCATAAAATACACGATGCACCAATCCCAAAATGATAGTTAGCACTGCGGGGTGGCTTCGGCTTCATTGTGCACAGCCCAAAATTAAACAAGAGTGTGAGTTGTTGGGGGCTAGAGGAGAGGATTGGAGGGATTTGATGGAGTAGGTGTCAATTTCTCTCTTGCATGAACTATTATTACGAACTCTAATTGAGAAAGTTTGCATTGGAGCTGAGTGATGGGGTGGAAAATCTTCCAGATGTATTAAAAACAAACTGTCTCGTCTTCCGCACTATCTAAGGCAAGCGAAAACTGTTCCCTGATTCGTCGTCTCCTGCCACTGCTGCAGGGTGCTGCAAAATTCCTAATGGGGGTATGTTACTAGGCGTCATGCATCGGCTACATATGTATGTATCTACATAAGTAGTTAGAAAGGTTAACCGCGCTCAGAAGTTGTACGCGGACTTAAAATAGAAAGCGAATCGCGTGTACATGCTTTGAAAATTAGAGTTTTGTTCACTAGACAACATGCGCTCACAGGCCTTGGTGGTTGGTGATCAGATCTCGTCGCTCAGGTCTTTGAGGTACAGCCAGACAATAGCATACAATAACTCGTTCTTCGACTGCGGTTGTTACCCAATCGCACACATACCGTGTGTACGACCCTGCATTTAATTTTGCTGTCCATTTGTCAACGCGGTTGCTTTGCGCTCGGCGGCATGCAGTTGCCATTTGCGTCGTGCACTCAAGCGTCCACTCAGCTGTTGATCACAGCTGTATAGGGTACTGGTTGTGGTTGCTACAAAACCCTCTAACAGGTGCACGGTCATTACATTGATTGATTGATGATGCGTTTAGTGTGTTCCACTTGGCATGTACGGCAGCTGCGGCCAATCTACAATACCCAATATTAGAAATCCGCTCAACCCCGCCCGAATCCGCGCGATGGCGGAGCGGCCAACATGTCCTTGTCATTCAGTATATGGAGTGACCGCTAGAGTACAGAGAACGATATCGCTTTTAGACTTTCTTACAGCGCCCGCTACCATTTCCAACATCCAAGTTGTTTTAGTATTTTACACCCGTTGCTGTTGCAATGCTGAACGATTTCCTAGGTAACAAGTTGAGGATACGCATGTTACATTGGAACAAAAACAAGTGGTACAACAACAGTGCCGTGTAAATTAGGAGTGGGGGATACAACCCCAGAACTACCTCGCAAGCAACTCTAGCATATGAATAAACCATTTTACTTCCGATATCGTAGGTCAATCCGACTAAGACCAATTTGGTTAATCGTGTCACACGGAAGGGGTTCTGTATTGCGTGTCTCTCTTGCGAATTCTCGTTTGTGCTCTGAATAGTTCGCGTTTGCAATGTTTCTGATTTGCGTAAGTAACAAAGATCCGGTATGCTTATCTGTGTGTCCAACATTTCAGTTCGGGATCCTGAGGCGCAGGTCAAACATGTGGAACTCATTTGTGGTATAGATTACCTCGTGCGCTAGTATAGCCCATGTTCAAATCAGTAGCTTCGGTTAAGTCCGAAAAGAAGGCTTCGGTGTAGTCCGAACAAAAACTTCAGGCATCCAGCTTTGCCAAATGTTGGGATACTTACTTTCGCTGTAGAAGAGTATGATGCGGCCCTAAACAGCTATGTTCTAGGATTTGATTCCTGAGGGAAGAGAGGGGAATATGTAACATTTCTTATTCTTCAAAATGTTGACCATGATCGGATGGAAAGGATAAACCTTCGCAGATGGCATGTTCTAGGAGTTCGTAGAGTTTGTTGCTCCGCGGAGTGACAAGTTAGTTCACGGAGTCCCACCTTCCGTGAATGAACCAGTCAGATCAGTGCTCTGTGAACTAACTGGAAAACAATATGATTTACCAAAACTACTAATGACAATAACTATTACTGCATATCGCAACGCCGTGGTGCAACAACTACACTATGCTCAATGTAATCAAGTACGTGTGCCGCTGACAAGTTGTTCTCTTCCTCCACATTGTTTTAATCATCCTCGCTGCCCCCTTTCTCGCTGTCATCTTCTCACTCGCTGTTAACTTCTCTCTCACTGTTCTGGTGCTGCTCAGCCACTTCGCAGTGAGCTTCATCTTCATCTTCACAATAATCTACATTATTGGCTGAATCCCCTCTGGTATTTACCCGACAACGCTTTGCATTTTGTTGTATTCTCTGCGGGGCTGTCCTTGTGGTTTTTGAGTAAGACGGAATGTTCTAGTTGGAGCGATACGGCCACCTGTATTTGTGTAATCTGCACCAGAATAACGTCCACGGCAATGAAGTGTACTAGTACACTCGATCCCAGAATGGAAGCATTCAGAATAGCATCCGCAAATGACCCCAGCTGACATAGATGACCTAAATATATGCAACAGGCAGTGTTGAAGTGGCACTCTGTGAAGTAACTGGTCAGCCGAAGGAGTGTGTACTGCTGAGCAGGCTAGAACATGGCACAATTTGCAAGATATGCACCCCCCATGCATACCGTAAGAAAAAACTACAATTTTTGCCGACAGACGCCAGTCGGGCGTTAGGATAATACAATCGACGAACGGCCCCTGACCGCCATTGAACGTAATAGTGACAGTTCAACTACAGCTTATCCTAATAGACTAATTTGCGTCCGTCCGCAAAATCTCACATTTTTCCTTACAATACACACATTCTTAACATGGCAAAGTCGCATGCATATTTACATTAGTTATCGCCCCACTACAGCACGAAGCGCTGGCCACCGTTGTTCACGCCGGGGATCTCCGATACCAACTCCAACCTTACCAGCACAGCCACTGCTGCCAAGGCTTCTCTCATGCACTATTTCACCTCATGCATACGGCCCAGGCGCCTTATTAGGGGCGTGGGCGCGTCCAACGCCCCACACCTAACAAGCCGCTAGCGGGGCACCTCGTAGCCACACTCCCACCAGAGCCACCTCCCCCGCTCCCAGCTCCCACAACTTTGAGCTCAATTAACTCCATGAGTTTTACTTTGACCAGGATATTGTTTATATATGAAATGTAGTTAACAAGATGCTCTTTCACTTGCTTGCCTCCTC
>Ga0307512_10005230_pt1 | contig 13652 bp, 14 predicted proteins | sample 14_EM_MG_FD_200267 | JGI IMG/M metagenome (GOLD analysis project Ga0307512, IMG submission 200267) | Populus trichocarpa ectomycorrhiza microbial communities from riparian zone in the Pacific Northwest, United States - 14_EM | ecosystem: Host-associated > Plants > Roots > Unclassified | place... | reverse complement strand
TAGAGGGTGGGTAAGGAGTGCGGAATCCATTATAGGAACGCCAGTGGTAATTGAGGAGTGCCCATCTCATAGTGAGGAGCGCGGAAATGGGGGTATCGAGCGCAGAATGAAATTGTGGAGCTCTAATCAAGCCAGAGGGGATTAAGGATTGCCTGTGCCTGCAGAGAAGCGCTGAGAGAGGAGGAATTGACTGCGGAAGGATATAGAAGAGAGTGAATCTAGGATGAGGAGCACCGACTGGGATTGAGGAACGCCTATCCTAGCGGAGTTTGCCCCACATGGTCGGGGGAGGGGGGAGGGTTTGAAGCGGAGCACTAATGTGTAATTGATGAGCGGAGTGGCATCCCGGGTAAATTTTATCATAGGGGATGGACACATGTACCTCGATATTCATCTTGAGAAAACATAACTGTGGCCTTGTTTCCAGTGGCATATTCTGACAGCGCACAATGAATAGCTGCGGCTATCAGTGCTAAAGTCTACAGAGAGAGGGGTTGGAAATACTGGGATGTCGTTGGCTGGCGCCCCAAGATATTGGCTGTGGAGAAAAATTGGTGGTACATGAGATCAAGCACTTCCATTCGCATGAACAAAGACTCCTTATCCTCAACGACCTTGGGGAGATATGCATCGTCAAACAGGAGCTCCTGAAGCTGGATTCGGAGCTCACTCTCAGAGCGCAAATCCAACTGGTATCCCTGGACAACAGTTCAACGTGCCCCATCTGCCACCCATCCTCGAATGGTACTTATCTTTAGTTTCAACTATGTATCATTTGGGGCGTAGTCAATATCGTAAATCTGATAGATGTGCATTGAACAGCATCCAATACTTAGAGCTTCTCGTGTTTGCGGATCGATTTTGAGGGATGGACTGCTGGGCTATTGACCCACCGATGGTGTACCTGCAGGAGCACCTGCTAATGCCAGCTGACAATCGTGAGCTTCAATGGCTAGTTGCCAAGCTTCATCAACCATCGAGTACTTCTCTTCGGAAACGATTGGCCAGGGAGTCTTTGTGAATCGGATTGCCTCTATGAACCTTTGGGCTACCTCAAAAGTAGCCGTTTGGTGTTGGGGAATGTTCTGATTGGCACTAGCCTTGGGTTGTTGAGCATTCTGGTCTCCACTAGACTTCGGTTGCGGCAGCGCCTGGGCGGATGGTGCATCGTCAGACCCGGATGAATTGTTGATGAGGGCTGATGTTTGGTGTTTGAGCAGTGGTGGTGCCATTGACCAAGGTGGTTTTCGGGGATTTGGAAGGAGAGGGTGTACAATCACAGTATCGGCATGGCTCCGTTTCATTGGCAATGGAACCCTTGCAGTTCGTGATGACTTGTGCCTGTGTGCCTGGCCTAGATGTAGGACCTGCTGCTGGTGATCCAAATCTTCTTGTTCCATGTCGGATGATAATGTGGTCTCTCTTGTGTCCTCACTTTGGCCCTCACTTTCGTGATCACCAATGTCATGATCGGTATGATCATCCTGCATCATTAATGAAATCGGGGATATTAGTCATCCGCAATGTGATGCAAGAAGGCAGATCATTGGAAGGTGAATATTTGTTGGGGAATGAAGATTGGCTGCTTCTTGAATGCGAGTGCTCTCTCTAGGTGTGTTTCTTGATTCTGCTGTGAATAGTGATTCCTCACCTGGCTGGGCGTATGTTCCATTTGCTGTAATGAAGATAGGCAGTTTGGGAATGTGGGAGAGATTGTATAAGCAGTAAATATGAGATTAAGTGCAATAGAATAGTGGGCTAAATGGAGCAAGAAGTTGCACATGGTCAAGGAGGTTGAAATTCGAGGCGTCCCTTGAAGGTTTCAGAAGAGATGCCTTCGATGGTTCATTTGTATATTGAGCATGACAGTGCGGTGTTGGGATCTAGGATGTTGACAGGTGCGCCGGAATGGATGGATCCCTAATGCTGAATATTAGCAACTCCTATCAACAACACTCTGTATGGATGCAAGAATTGGAGGTTACCTTAAGCCAGCGCAGATGAAATACAACCAGACTCACCTGAACGAGACACACCTGAATGAGACGCACCGGAAGAAAACTCGCGACATCGACTCACCCTCGGTGCTTGCCAAATGGTGCACTGAGAACCTGAATGGAAACGTGTGCCCCTGCATTTCACTCCTCTATACGAAGTAATTATGCATGAATGCTTGAGCATTTGAGGTCACCGCATGGCATAGAAGTGCTGCAGCATTGAGATTCTGCAGAACTCGATGAGTGACGGCTGAGTTGCAAGGGGTCATACTGAGTGTGTTATTGATCAAGGATAATTATGAATCTCCGTAGGTGGTATATCCGCCGGAAGGACACACGTATATTCACGATAGTCTATTGTATCCGGATGCTGCAGCTAAGTTAACCGTCGATAAGGCAATATCGAAAGCTTAACTTCGCTTTCATGTGTTCATCTGGGCCGCATCTGCAGAATATCCTTCACAACAATGTTTCAGTCAATGGAGGACGGAGAGAATTTGGTGTCCAAAAGTTGATATACAGGCGAAGAGAAAATGTGGTAACGTACAATGGATGATTGTGGGGTAATCTTATCGATTCAAGAACTCGTCGATGCCAAGATTTCTAACAAATCAGTCATAAATACTCAGTCACATTATGATTTTCCGCCGAATATCGAGTCAGTTGCACACCGTTAAATCACATATTCATTACGAGTCTCTACTACATTATAGACTTAAATAAATGTTGAAGTTGAAAGCTATATGCTACAGCAGTATGAATGTATAGTGAGACGTCATCTCACAGCAGGCAGAGAAATGATGATTGCATGCACGCATGCAGTTCCGGGGAATCGAGGTGCACCGAAGATTCTATGGTTATGATAGGATGCATTCGCTAGGGATTGCAGGCTCGCCTTACTCTGACAGTTAATTGCAATCTTCGAAGTTGTCTTTTCATCACCCGAGCTTGCATGAGTCGCTCTCTTGGAACTTCTCTCATGATGGAAATCGGTTCACATAATCTATTTTCAGATACGAGTTGTGGCGGCCCAAACATACATTTCGTCAGAATCGAGTTTTGTCCGCATTCAAAGCATTTAGAACTTAGGCCTCTTTGAATAAGTGCGGTTCATGGGTGAGAGGGAGTTGCCGGCCATCATGTAGAGTTGCTGGGCAGAATCTGTCTTTTGAGATTCTGGCTCTCAAGCTGCAGCTCTTTTGACAGAGCTCGATGATGCAGAAGCTATTTAGGATTTGGAAGCAGAGGTCCAAACATACTACTAGGCAATATCGAGTTAAGTGAGGTTGATATTTGGCCAGGTCTGTGCATTTATGGTTTAGTTGTGCAGGGCTACCTTCCTCCAATGGACAGTTGACACGGAGCAAACAGTTTAAGGCATCTTTGCGGCGGCCTTCACATACCGATCAAGCATAGATTGATATGTTTGCAGAGGGCGAGCGGGATCAGCCGCCTGCACCTGACTGTGCAGTGTCTTGAGAGATGACAATCTGTGTGCACTGCATCCACTGATTCAAAGCCAAAAAAAACATGCTGAGAATGAAACAAACAAGAATAAATTGTGCACTATGAAGTGTGGAACATGTGCTTCGGAGGCTGATTGTTGCAGTTGAGGCGTGTCTGACGTGGAATGAGACATTCACAATGAGTCACAGCTTGCCAACGTTGACCTCATTGAAATCTAAGAACGTCATTCTGGACTGGATCGCAAATCTCAGTTGTGCCTGAACTTCAATCATTGGCCAAATGATAGGCCAGGACATACTGAGCGGCGAAAGGTGCAGCTTCGCCATGAATACCGGAGCCTTGTCTCAGTCTCCGACGCCCTGGGATGCCGATCTGAGGTGTGCCCGAACCATGATGATAGTCCGGCCCAAGCTGCAGTGTTGTCACGAATAAGTGAGCTCATGTCTCTTATTCTGAGACTGGAACTCAATAATCGTGTCGACTGTGTTGATTGCCGAATGGGATTGGCAAATATGCAGTGACAGTCATGACGATATGTGCCCAGGACTCTCCAGTGCACCTGAACTTTGACCATACGCCAGCAATAGATTCAGGATTGCCACGAATGAGCGAGCCATTTCTCAGATCCTGACGCAAGTACACAATATCGTGTAGACTATCTCCTTGCCAAAGTGGATTGGCAAATAAGCGGTGCTGGATCTGTCATAACAATACTGAAAACATATGCCGATAATTCTCCGGTGCACCTGATCTTGAATCAAATGGCATCGAAGGGTGCAGCTTTGCCCGGGATCAGCCATGTCGGTGTCACATATTCTGACACAGCTATTCAATTTCGCCATGACATACTATATGGCCAAATTGGATTGCCAAATCTGCAGTGCATGATCTATCGAAACCAGATGCATGACATATGGCATATGGCCAGGATTCTGCAGTGCGCCTGAAAGTGGTTGAAGTGGGCATGGTTCACTCTTTTGTCGTCGATATGTGTACGTGGCCATGGTGGTAGCAACGGTTCCGTACTGTTACATTGGGTCCACGTCCGGGTCCAAACCGAACCGTTGCCAAATTGGCAGTCCACGTTGTCAATAAACCCGAACCGTCAACTGGTGTACGGTTCAAAGGGAAACTCCTGACACGTCCGAATTGGGCGGGTTGTCAGCAGGTCGCCCAGCGGGTCCATCTATAGATTCAAATAGGGATCTTCATTTTGGAGTTTGTTAATTGTATCTTATTAAAATGGCGTTTTCAACAACGAATAATGTGTTGTTGTATGCTTTGCAGCTTGCAATATAGATTAATTTGGAATCAGAATTTTACGTTTGGTATATTGTATTTTTGCCAATGATGGGGGTCAATAATTCCGTTATGAACGAGAAGATTAGCGCGATGACTTGTTCACCAAATACGCAACAACTCAAACTGTTGACACTCTGTTGACGCTCATTTTGAGGATGCGGCAGGGAGCATTGTGTTGATGTTTTTGCCAGTAAAGGCTGCCAATATTGGATAAATGGATGTATGCAACCAATCGGAACATAAATGAGCCAAGATGTGAAGCTAAAAGTCATCGACACTCCATTGACACTCATTCTCAGAATCGGGCCATGATCATGTTGCTGTCTCTTTTGTTAAGACAGGCTGCCAATACATTGTTTATGCCTAACAGCGACTAAAACACTGTTTAATTACCGTACTTACATAACCACAAATGGTTGAGGCTCCATTGACGCTCATTCTGAGAATAGGGTGATGACCGTGTTGCTGTCTCTTTTCCCAATAAATGCTGCCAATACATCGGTTAGGCCTGACACCGACCAAAGCACTATTTAAGTGCCGTACTTACATGACCACAAATCGTTGACGCTCTGCTGACGCTCATTTTACTGTATTGTCCATTCAACATCTGCTGCCATCGACAGTAGTTTTCATCATGATTTGAACTTATTGGAAGTCTTTCTGCCAGGTTAAGACTTGGCCCTGTGGCAAAGCAGAGCGCAGTAACATTCTTGCACTGTTCGCTCACACATGACTATAATTTATGTGTCTTGCCAAAAGCTTCATTGCGCCTGCTATACATCTGTTTATCAACCGATATTTACAAGCTTCTGCTCACCATTCGCCCATAATATATCTCTAACTGAAACACTCAGTCAAGATACATAAAGAAGCTGGTGAAACATTGACGCATTCTGTTCTACTTTTTCTTCACTCCCTGGTTCCTTCTTGTTTCGATTGCATTGACCATCACCAACACCTTTTCAGCATGTGACTTTGACTTCGGTGTAAGCCAAATCAATCCGGAAACATCCGGCGCGGCACCCACATCATCCTGCTCTGGGGATTCCGGATCCTTAATGCTATTGTCTTGGTCCCTATCGGATTCAACATCCGCCGCGCAATCATCTTCACTGTCATTTGGATTATCTAAGTCCCCATTCCAGTCAAGCCAATTTTCAATGTCCAAAATGCTTTCAGGTGCTGTATCCTCATGGCTTTCGACTGGATGACGGTTGATACTCTGGATTCGGCGGACATATATGATTTCAGTTCGTCCTCCAGTGAGCTCCTTTGCAGCCAAAGGTGGTGGCAAGGGAGATCTTTCTTACAATTTGAATGCAGCTGCTCCAGCATGTTGAAAGGGTGACCCGGATGCTTTGACGATCTCTTCGGTGTCTGAAATGTATCCCCCCACAGTCATCTGCTTGGTTTGAGCGCGAGATTCCTTCTGTGTAGCACATAGGTTGTGGCTGCCCTGCCACATCTCCAAAACGTCGTGAACATTGGTAATTCTGTGCAGTTTCCTTTCCTCCGCCTCGTTCTTCATTTCCGAGTCGCTTTCTGTGTTCGCATTATTCTTTTCTGGATCAGTGCCTGCCAATATCCTGTTATTGACTCTTGTGAACAGCCTTACAATGACTTTTTCGTGAAGGGTCTTGCCTGTGGTTTTGGACTGCCTGCAGCTGATAACATCTCGGCCAAGGGAAAAACTGGCCTCCACTCCGACACCATGTGGTATGATAGAGAATATGTCGTGCGCCACATTGGAGTGATCGGCGTACTTTGAGTGCGTTTCCTCCTGTTGACTCCAGCAGTCGGTTATGTCCGGTATCCAAAATGTACCGCTAAACTTCATTGGGTCCGAGCAGTAATCATTGAGATTTAGATTGATTTGCCCCCAGTTTTTGATACTTCAGACAGCGAATTCAAACAGAGCCTGGCGGCGGTCAATGAGCGCGCAGCGCGATCGCTTTCGTCCTGGTGTCGTCTCAGCCACATTGTTAGGCGTTAAGTATTCTTCATCATCGCTGGACAACTCATATGGATCATAGGATGATTGACAGGATCGTGAAGCCGTTGCAGAGAAGATATGTTCGCTGCTCGGAAAGCTTTGGTATTTTTTGACCGGCACGCGTTGAGGTTTGGTGCAGTATTCATTCTCCACATACTACAGAAAGACCTCTTGGTATTGGGTCGTATAGGATATCTCACCCTCAGGATAGATATTCATTCCCTTGTCCCACTTTCTGAAGGATCGCAACTTCCGGTAAGGATCAAGGATATGTGCAGAAATCAGAAGCATTCCCTTCGTTGGAGTCACTTCAGCGTAGTATTTGGAGAGCATCTGTTTAGCGAACCTCACCGCGAAAACAAATCCTCTTTCCAGGGAGATATCTTCTTAAACACAGCTCGCATCACGCCATCCATGTGATCAAACATGTCATTGTGCACTGTGATAACGTGATGCAATGTGACTGTATGCCTCTTCGACATCCAAAGGGTCCTATATCAGAATCCCCTCAATACTTCCATGACATACTTCACAATGGTCCATTCATCTTGAGTTGTGAACAGTGGCCAGTATTCAGTGTATTTTGAATTTTGGAGCCATTCAGGTGTGAATTCCAGTAATCGGTAGGCCCGCTCGAGTAACTCCAATGTAGAGTTCCGATGTTTCTTCACATCCAGAATCGGAAGTACTGCAATGCACACTCTGGCGTTTTGACAGTCAATGAACTCGTTTCGACGACCAGGTGTCAGCGTAATCAACACAGCCAGCATCCTCTGCTTCATGAAGGTCAGTTTCGGGACTGTCAATATATCATGAAATACGTACTTTCTCAATTATCTTTGCCAAACCTGGTCTCATGGCCGATAACTTGTTGATTCTAGGATTGCCCTCTTTTCGAAGTCTTTGACTGTTCCCGATGTCTATACTTTCATTCTCTCCAAATTGCCGATCGTGCTCATAGGCTTCCCAAGACTTGGTGCGGCCTTTTACACCGAGACTGTTGATGAATGCACTCAAAGCCAGCTGTATGACGTGCGCCATGCATGGTATGTAGTTCCTCAATGCAGGCCAGTCGATTCAAGAGCCCTCAAGTGTTGATTGAAGCTCGAGCGTCATCGAGTAATTTGAGTAAGCATTATCCATCGTACTACCGAGCAAACGGCCGTTGGTGAGCTTAAAACCATCAAGCACAACATTCAAATGTACAGCTAGCCTTGCTCCCGTATGTTGGCCCTTGACCTATCATCGTCAATTAGCATTCAAAACAGGATTAGAATAGATGATCAACCTCATCGAAACTGAGTTGAACTTCACGCAATGGCCGATTTCGATCCATATAGTAAGCAATGATCGACGTTATGGCCAAATTGTTCGTTGATGTCCATCCGTCCAATGCTAAACTAACTTTGTTTTGTGACGGCAATTATTTCTTAATTGCATCCACTGTCAGTGCATATTCCGTACAGCAGATGTTGCTCAGTGTTGTAGCAGACGGCTTCACAAGATCATAGCGTAATGCTTCATATAACCGCCGTAGCTTGAGATTTGATATTGCATTCCATCGAATATGAGCGTAACCAAATCCTAACATGAGGTATCGATTCCACGTATCTTGGCGAAATTCGGAAATGTCAAAGTTTGTATCTGACAATTTCGAAAGTTTTTTCTGCCATTTCATTCACTATGGATTGAACTGGATGTCATATTTGAGTTTCCTCTGCATACTTACTATTGTGATTCCTCGACTTCGTTGCCTCTTCAAGATGGTGAAAGCTGTGTCATCAACTGTCGTACTACTCAATTCGGTAACTCCTGTCTCTGTTACTTCGTTCAACTTTGCGATATGAGATTTTGCAAGCAAGTGCTCCCCGATTGAGCTGGTCCCAGGTTCTTATCGATGGCAAAGAATTTGATGACAAACGATACATATGATGCAAGGGCTGCCGGTCACTTCAATTCCCCAATGTAAATAGAATCACCACGACGGCACATGTCTCAGATTATTCCAAGCAATTGGCCGCTTCCAGCCTTCATTCATTTTATCCCACCCCGCTACGATAATGATTTGCAATGTAAAGTCGCTCAAATCACGAATAAAGACACATTCATTTTTGGAAGAGATCATAACCTCGAGGAAAGAGGTGTTCAAAGATTTGGAATGTGACATGCCGGTAAGAATTGGAACGCTGGTTGATCCGACTCGACAGACTGCCGTGACTAAGGATACAGTAAAGCAGACTGCGAGTTCTTACATATTGACTCTACAACTAGAAGCAATACAATCAGATTTGTAAGACATTGTATGCATATTGTTGAAGTTGTATAGAAGGATAGATTGCGAAGACTGACCGCGTAACACTTGATTTAGGAACAGCACAATGCAGTACATTGCTGTGTCGCGATCTGAGCATCCACCAAAACTGTTGACGCTGGCAGGCGCTCAATTGTAGGAGGTGGACGCGATATCATCACTAGCATTTTTGCCATTAAAGGCTGGCGATGAGTTCATTGTGGGTTATTTGCGTTCCATTGCCATTTGAGTATCCAAGATGCAAGATCAAAAATCGTTGAAGTTCCGTTGACGGTCATTTTGGGACAAGGTTCCGAACTTACAGGAAACAATTTTGCCTAGGAAGACAGCCGATTGTTCGATTATGAGTCAGTGTCGCCGCACTACCCATGCCTCTTCAAAGATGAAAGACCAGAAGTCATTGACGCTCCGTTGACGCTCATTTTTGGGACATAGTTGAGATGTTGTCGCACTCATTTTCACGTAGATAGGCAGCCGATAGTCCGATGATATTTCAATATCGCCACGCAGCGCTTGTATTTTCCATAATGCAAGGGCAAAAGTCGTTGACTCTCCGTTGACGCTAATATTGAGGACCTAGTCCCGATGTTGTCCTAACCATGTTTTGCATAGAAAGGAGCGTGATAGTTTGATTATGTGTCAAGAATGCAGCGAAACCCTCTGAATTTTGAATGATGCAAAGCCAAAAATCGTTAACGCTCCGTTGACGCTCAATTTCTAGGGGGTAGTAGCGATATCGCCTAATGCGTTTTTACCTATAAAGGCCGCCAAAATTATGATTATGCCTAAATGCCGTTGCACAGCCCAGCAATTATCCAGGATGTAAGACCAGAAATGGTTGACGCTCCGTTGACGCTGATTTCTATGAGGGGGCATTGTGCGTGTGGCTTGCCATTTTGCCTACTAAGCCGGCCAATACTTCTTCTTTAAATGGATGCGACTATGCAGGCGGGTGATTGCTGAATAGATATGACTATAAATCGTTGACGCTCCGTTGACGCTCACCTTTAAGCTCACCTTAGTGTCCTACTAACAGTCATTGGGTGCACAACAATTGTACAAAACATGCATACAGCCTCTACTCGCAGCCAGTATACAGTTTCTATGTAATCTCATTCGAATCTAAGATCTTCGAGAAATCTCAGTTTCCGAGCCACTACCATACAAGTTATTTACATGATTCAACACGTAGGTCCATCGCAGTTCAATGCTTTTGGCCGGCAATTCACGGCATAACACTCCATGCACTAGGTTTAGATATTTATATCCTGACTTCCTCACCATTCCTTATCTGGCATATCCTCTTTGATTTCCATGATGTACCATAAGCGGTTATCAATTTCTCGATCATGTGCCGGAGGTCTGAGCGGACAAATATATAGTCAGCTGCATGGATTAATGCAGCCTGTCGGTTGTCATTTGTCTGAGTTTTGCATGTGGTTTGACCGCTCCTTCTATCACTCGTATGACATCACTGACTTAAACTCTGTTAGTGAATTTTGTCCCAAATTTAGGTTTCGCTTTATCATTTATCTGTAACAGGCAACAACATATAGAGATTGTCGTTCGTCAATAAACCTGATTGGGAGGCTAGAGCATTCGGATGGCCCGTACGACCCTTGTAAACAGACTGGCAAATAATCCTGTATCACAATATGGTCACTGCAATCCAGAATACGCTGACACGTAACGAAACAGGTTCACAAATTGCTTTTACCCGGGAAACCTTGTCAAAAGAACCGATTTGGCTATCTAAACTTCCGGTGACGCAGGTGCCGTCGCCATGTCTTCGTCCGAATCCGATACCTATATGGTCATTAGCTCGAGATGCTATATGCAGGGGTAATAGCTCACGTGTTGGACTGGTTTCGCAATCTCTATCTGCGATGATTCGGGCACCATGGCGGGCGTCGCCGGGACTATGTGAGTGACTGCCTGAGGTTTCTCCGAACCCAGCCTCGTTTGAATACTTCCCAGTGGAGATGTCACTAGCGGCGTTTGTGATTGTCCGGGGCCGATATCATGAGCCTGCATAAGCTCTCCAAATGTTGTCGGTGATGGTGTGGCTGCAGTCGAGTCATTTTGGGGCTTCGCAACAGCCTGAACCTTCAATTCAGTCGTCTCGTACTTCAGATCTCTCTCACGGAAGTAGTCGGCCGTGTCAACCGATCCCGGTTGTTACAGTTGGTGAAGCATCATCTGCTTCTGCCGAAAGCTCTCCATGTGGTGCGGTACCATTTTGGAGGTTGTTCCCATCACCCAGCCAGGTTCGTCATCCTCGCTCAGTTTGCCATGCCCTGTATCTTCTTCTTCATCATCATCCTCGTCTTCCCCATGCTCCTCATCTTCGGAACTTGCAAGATCACTCAGACTATCTCCGATAGCATTCAACATCTCCACAAATGTTATTTCAGGCTTTGTGGTTATCAATTGTCCCTTTTCAACATTACCCATATTTTCCTGCTCTTGCATTATCGCTGTCTCTTTGGCTTGAACTTGCTGTCTTGCCACTGCGGTCTCTCGCTCCACATAATCCTCAATCCATTTCTCTCTCTCTTTGTTGCTTCAAAAGTGCGTTTCCCATCCTCTCTCCACCGCAAGCTTCTATTTGGATAGTATGCTTTGCAATGCTCCCAACACTTGGACCCATTCTGCCTCCAAGATACTCTTGCCATTATTTGCCTGATGACGTCGTCCGGTGGAATGCTGTGTCGATTTGCCATATTTGCTTGCCGGAAGTGGTAAAAGGTTCTTTTTCGGAGCATTGACCATTCTATCTTGTGTTGACCTTGTTGTTGGGCGAGATGTTGGATGTTGCAAGAAATGGACCACCTGGAGGCAAGCTGTGTGTTTTATGTCAAGGTTGGTAGGTTTAATCAATTCGAACAAATCAAAATCAGGGTTTTGACCGTCACTTCATTGGGAATTGTCATGCTAGTAGTACACTATGACCTGATAGTGAGTGGGTGATTCATGTAAGATCCCGGCAATGTCTTGAGACAAACATCACCAGACGTCCTTTCCGTCGAAGAATGACCATTTTATATCTATCAAACATGAGATATCAGCTGTCGTTCATCTCGATGTATCCCAGTAAACCAACAGAAAACATCCGACCGACTGAATGAAATAGTGCGACCGTTGGAATCCCCTGCAGCTGTACGCAGCAGGATTCACCTTCAATTGAATGTGCAAGTTGGCTGTCACTCATTCCATTTTGACTTGTAGCTCACTATTTAATCTTCAGCACACCCCTCATCTTTTCGTGATCATCATCCTCATGTGCCTACAACAGCAAGCCATGGCTCTCGAATGATTTTCTCCAGGTGCTATTGGAGCCGAATCAAGCCCAACAACAGGGGGTTCACACAAGGAGCCACTTGGAGAGAAACAACAGCAACGCAGACACCAGTGAGTCCACCGCGACATTGCAATTGTAGCCAGTGAAAATATGACCCAGGACGCAGATTTGAAAAAGGTACGTAAAACCAGAAGCAAGAAGAATAAGAAGCAGCATGCGATCTGATGTGAGTCAATCCATATCTGCGTAGACGATGGTCTACTGAGAATATAACGCACAGCTGGCATACGTAGAGAGCTACGTGATAAATTTATTGCTTCCCGTATCAGCAAATCTCCATGGTTGACCAAGGCATTTGTCCACACAGTCCGCGAAATTGAACATCACCATGTTGTCAGTGCTGGGATTTTCGCAGCCAAATGTTGTGATAAATGTCCCCGGGAATGGACAAAACAGGCTCTAAATACCTTTGAGGAGGCTACGGAGTCTTATATGGTTGAGGTAATACCCGGATCTCACTGTAGTCGCTGCAACTAATTTCTTGGAGCTTTTCAACATGTCAGCCACTATGGCAAGACAAGGAGGTCAGGTACAGCTTGAACAGTCAGACATTCGTCTTGCCTTGAATATGGCCAAAATGGCCAAAGGAGGGTTTTCATGCGCCGCTATAGAGGAAACGCAACAGCGAATCAACAGACATCGCACCAAAGTCCGAGAAGCGAAGGAGTCCGGTGTTGAGTTTCCTGGGCATAACAAGGTGAAGGCTGCGATCGAAAGACACCTAGCAAGGATTCGCGAAAATCCAACGGACGGCTGCCTTCCATGCCAAAATGGCACCGCAACAAATCCACAGACCTGATGGAGGCGCAAAGGCAAGGGTGCAAGAGCACCCAGACCGGCGCCACCTCTGCCCGAATTGCCACCTTTCCCGGCTGATGACGAAGAGAGCTCCGAAACAGAATGTATGCCACCCGTATATGTGTATATTCACACTCTGCCTCCCAATGCTCAATCTTTGCCAAGGATCACATGCGCGATACAGGTTTCATTTCAGATTTGCTGACTCATGATGGTCCAGTCACAGGTTAGTATACTATCAGCTGCTTAGTAATGCAACTGACAGCCATTGTAATGACGGGGGCAGCTGTTTGAGTGAATTTGACAGCGAAGAGGAGAGTAGACTGAAGGGAATGAGAATTTTGAGTATTATCATTATCTAAAATTAGCAGACACTTTAAAGTATATTTCAAACGGTATATTTATATGCATCATTAAAGAACA
>Ga0307512_10005229_pt1 | contig 13657 bp, 9 predicted proteins | sample 14_EM_MG_FD_200267 | JGI IMG/M metagenome (GOLD analysis project Ga0307512, IMG submission 200267) | Populus trichocarpa ectomycorrhiza microbial communities from riparian zone in the Pacific Northwest, United States - 14_EM | ecosystem: Host-associated > Plants > Roots > Unclassified | place... | reverse complement strand
CACGCCGAGCTTCACCGTCATCTGCCGCACCACCGCAACTGCCAAGCCACCGCCGGGGCACCCCGCTTGCCGCGGCACCGCCATCCGCCGAGCCACCGCAACTGCCAAGCCACCGCCGGGGCACCCCGCTTGCCGCGGCACCATCGTCTGCCGGGCCATCGCATCAGCCGAGACACCGGGGAGGGATCCGAGTTGAACGCCTGGTGCCAGCGCATGCTGTCGGCCGTCGCGACGGTGATCGTCCTGCTCGGCATGGCCGGTTGTGCCGGCTCGGAGCCTGCGGCGCCCGTACCCGCGTCGCCTGCGACCGCGACGGCCGCCTTTGGCGGCACCGATCTGGCTTGGATCGAGGTCACCATCGCCATGGACGAGCAATTGCTGCCCCTGCTGGACCTGGTGCCCCAGCACGGCAGTGACAAAGCGGTGTCGGCGCTCGCGGCCGGGTTGCGAACGTTCACGAACACCGAACTGTCCGCCCTGCGATCGCTGCACGACCAGGCCGGCCTGTCCGCGCAGAACCCGCACGAGGGGATGCCGATGCCGGGCATGGTCACCGCGGACGAGGTCGCTCACGCTGCGACGCTGTCCGGAACGGCGTTCGACAAATTCGTCCGGCAAAAGATCACGGAAGGCTTGCGGCAGGGCAAGAGCCTGGCCGAGAGCGAGCGGAAGTACGGCGTGGAAGCGCGCACGCGGGCGCTCGCCACGGACGGCGGCTCCACGCGTACCCGAATGTTGTCCGCACTGCCCGGCTGAGCGACGCTGCGTGGCCGAAACATCGCTGCCCGCCTTGAAACACGCCGCCCGGCTGAACCGACGCCGCCCAGCTCGAAACGGGACTATTCGGCTTGAAACGGCGCTGGCCGGCTTGAAATGGCACTGCCCGGTTGAACGCGGGCCGGCCGGTGTTGCGGCACTCAGAGGGCGCCTGATCCCGATATGTCCCCATCTGCTGTTCCGTGCGCGCGCCTGGAGGGGTCAAGTTCCTTGAAACTGTCCCTTCCCGCCTCGTGGAGTGGTCACTATCAAGGATGTTGACCTGTCGAGTGGTACCCGAGCGGCGGACGAATCGCATGAAATCCGGCTTGATCGCAATCAGATGCCCTCTCAGAGGGCGTTCGAGTAGACCTTGCAGCTATAAGGGCGTTTTGCACCGCACGGCTTATGCCTCTTTCACGTCGAGATCAGCTGATTCGATCCCGCGGAGTGCGATCACACGCCGTTCTCTTGAAGTAGAAATACTCTCCTGATTCCGTCTGGAGTGGAAAAGTCTGCTTTGCTCGCGCCGCGCATGGCGGAGCTGGGTGCGTGCAACTGAAATCGGGGCATTCCGGCCTACGTGAGCGCGGAGCCAGCGAGAACACGCCGACAATCGGGCGGCAAAACACCGTAAACCGAAAACATGAATGCCTATCAAATGCCCTCTCAGCGCTGGACCGACCAAGTCGGGCACTTCTTCTCGGCGGACGTAGCGCAGCAGCTCCTCCACCGCCGCAAGGAGTTGTTCCTCGGCGAGCCCCCACCTCAGCCGCGCCAGCGAACGAGCGATCGTGACCGGCGTGGCCGGGAGCCCGCTCAGATCGGCGGCGGTGGCGGCCTGTCGTTGAGGATCTTTTCGAACATGACGGCGTCGCCCCACCGGCCCCCGATATAGAGGTGCTGGTGGGCGTAGCCGAATTGCTCGAAGCCGGTGCGTTTCAGGACGGCCTGCGATGCGGTGTTGGCCGGCGCCGTGCTGGCCACGATCCGGTGCAGGCCGAGCTGCTCGTCGGCGATCCGGCAGAGCGCCTCGACCGCCGCGCTCGCCAGGCCCCGCCGGACGAACCCGGCGTCCACCCAGTAGCCGAGGTTCGCGTCGCAGACCGGGCCGTGCGTGATCCCGCGCAGCGTCGCGCAGCCGAGCACCCGGTCGTCGGAGAACATCGCGCAGGGCAGCACCTCGCCGTTCTCCTGCTTCTGCACCAGCTCGGCGAGCCGGCTCCGCTGCCCCTCGAGCGTGTAAAACGATTCGGGCCGGTCCGGCTCGTACGGCCGCAGATGCGACCGGCTGCGCACGTACGCGTCCAGCAACGCCGGCGCGTCCGCCTCGGTGAGCGGCCGCAACACCGCTCCGAGGGGCAACGTGGCTGACACGATCATGGTGCTACCTCCGCGGCGGCTAGCATTCCTTCGCAGCTGCGGGCCACCGCCCGCGCGGCGCTGCGCAGTTCCCGGGATGAGAACGGATGTTCGGCGATCGCCTGCCACCGGGCGAGGGCTTCGGTGGCGGCCCCGGTGACCCGCAGGCCCACGGCCTCGGCGGGTAGCCCGAGCCGGTGCTGCGGCGTACCGCCGGCCCCGCCGAGCAGCCGGTCCATCTCGGACAGTTGCGCCTCGGTTCCGGGCATCCGGCCCGACCGAACCAGGTGCAGCAGCCGCAGCTCGACGAACTCGTGCGCGCTGGCCCGGATCCGTTCGGCCTCGGCTGCCAGCGCGGAGCCGGGCGCCAAGAACTCGTCCAGCACGGCCAGCGCCGACCGGGCCTTGAGCACGTCGCTACGGCCGACGAACTGGGCGGTGAACACCTCCCGGAGCCGGTCGATGCCGCTGTGCTCGGTCAGCTCGCGGGCCAGGTCGGCCGAGTCGCGCACCTGCTGCTCGCGGATCAACCGGACGGACAGCCGAACGCCGAACAGCCCCAGCCGGGCCAGCACCCGCTGCCGCGCCGGGCCGGAACCGGCGAACCGGTCGGCGGTCAGCAGCAGCTCGACCACCTCGGCCATCGGCTGCTCGGCCACCGACGCGAGCACCCGGAACTCCTCCTCGCGCAGCGTCGCCCCGGCCGCGCCGAGCAACCCGGCCACCGGCACCACGACCGGGCAGAGCCGACGCAGCCGCTCATCCTGGGCGTACCGGTTGGCGACCCGGGCCGCGGCGTTCATCGCGTCGAGCCGGCAGCCGCCGATCTCGTCGGCCCGCGACAGGACGCCGACCGCGTTGACCGGGGTGCCGTTGGCCAGGCCGTCGCCGTGGAACGACTCGAGGAATCGGACGTCGCTGCCGTGCATGTGGCGCAGCAGGTAGATGACCGCGTCGGTCTGCGCGGCCCGTTCCCCCTCGGCCTCCAGGAACGCCATCGTGCGCAGTGACACATCGGTGGACAGCGACGCGATGCCGGGCGTGTCGATCAAGGTGTGCCGGCGCAACCGGGCGCTAGGCACCCGTACCTCGAGGTGGTCAACCTCCTCGGCGGGGCGGCCAAGGTCGATCTGGATCGCGCCGCCGACCCGGTTGAACGGTCGCGCCTCGGCGGTGCCGTTACGCAGGTACGCGGCCGCCGAGTAGGTGAGCCCGTCCAAATACCAGGTGACTATGCGGGTGCATTCGCCCGCGTCGGTGGGCGCGAGTTCCTCGCCGACCAGCGCGTTCAGCAGCGTGGACTTGCCCGCCTTGACCTTGCCGGCGATGGCGACGCGCAGCGGCTCGTCAACCCGGCGACGCGCCTCGGCCAACCGGAACCGCAGCGCCGGGTCGCGCGACTCCACATACGCCCGATCCAACAGCCGACGCACAGAATCAAGCAGAGTCACGCCCTACCACCTCTGACATGCTCTCTTAGCCCCTGCTTCATGCCGCGTCCAGACGGTCGATGCGGGCCCGTTGCTGCTCAAGTGCGGCCGCGCGGCGCCGACGTTCCTCCGGTGGCAGGGCTGCGGTGTTGCGGACCGCGGCTGCCGTTGCGGCGGCGGAGCGTTCGATAGCCTGGGCGCGGGCCGCGAACTCGTCCCGCAGGAACCGCTGGGTACGCCGGACCGCCTCGCGCGAGTCCCGCCCGACGTGGAACGTGACATCGTCCACGTACCGTCGAAGCTCGGATTTTGCCTGGAGCCGGCGTTGTTGCGCCTGGCGCTCGCGCTCGGTCTTGATCAGTCGCCGGCCCAGCGTCATGCCGGCCAGCAGGCCCAGCGGCGCCGCCAACGCCACGTTGAACAATGCGCCGACCGCGCCGAGCATGTAGAACCCGCCGTAGGTGACCCGGGCCGCGGTGAACGCGCCGAGGAACTGCTGCATGCCCGACTTGTGGAAGCTCACGTCCAGCTCGCCGACCTTGCGCAGGGCCAGTTCCGGCGACGGCAGGTCCACGTCGAGGCTGTCGTACTCGATCTCGAACCGCTCGGCGACGTCGCGGGCGAGCTGTTCGGTGCGGGTGACCAGCAGCATCAGGTTGTCGACCGCCGCCGCGGTGGCCTCCCGGGCGGCCCAGGCCTGGAAGTCGCGCCAGGTGTCGCGCGGGTCGGTTTCGTCGAGCAGTTCCTCGCCGCGACGCACCATCAGCCGCAGCCGTTCGCGCAGGTCGTGGTCGACGTCGGCGGCGAGGTCCTGAATGCCGTCGCCGAGCACGGTCTGCCAGGTGCCGCCGCCCAGGTTGGCGCTCCGGCGGGTTTTCTCGACGTAGCGCTGGGCCAGTTGCGGCGCGGCGTCGGGCTCGGCCGCGGCGGCGTGCTCGACGGCCACCCGTTCGCGCAGCTGACCGATCGCGAACGCGAGCTCGGCGCGGGCCGCGGCGAGCGCGCGTTCCTCGGCCGCGCCCAGCACCTCGCGCCGCAGCAGCTCGACCAGCTGCGGGAAGCCGGACTCGTCGTTGAGTTTCCGGCTGTCCTGGGATTGGGCGCGCATCCGCAGGAACGATGACACCGCCAGGATCGGCACGTCGACCCCGGCGTTGGCCAGGTGGCCCTCGTTGATTTCCACGATCCGGCGCCACTCGGCATACAGGTCCGTTTTGGTCACGATGCAGAACACCCGCGGGCAGCGTTCCAGGATGCGGCGCAGGAACTCCACCTCGGGCGCGGTCAGTTCCTGCGCGGCGTCGGTGACGAACAGCGCGGCACCGGCCAGCGCGAGCGTGGAGAGGGTCAGGTTGCCCTGCGCCGAGTCGAGGCCGCCGACGCCGGGCGTGTCGATGAAGGAGAGGCCGACACCGAGCAGCCGCCGGTCGAGGCGCACCTCGACGGTGCGCGGGGCCGGCTCACCCTCGGCCGCCGGGGCACCCTCGGTGACGTGCCGGCGCAGCTGATCGAACGGCACGCTCACCGCGGTCAGCGTCCCGTCCGGCTGCGGTACCTGCAGGAACACCGCCGGCGGGCGGCCGTAGCGCAGCAGGGTCGGCACCGCGGTGACCACGTCGGCGTCGACCGGGCAGATGTCGGTGCGCAGCAACGCGTTCACCAGGGTGCTTTTGCCCTGCTTGAACTCGCCGACCACGGCGACCGTCACCTCGTCGGCGCGCAGCCGGACAGCGGCCTGTTCCAGGCGGGCGGACAGGTCGTGCCGGTCCACCTCCGCGGCCAGCTTGCGGGCGTCGTCGAGCTCGGCGAGCAGGTCGGCGACCGCTCCGCCGCGCCCTGCCCCCGCAGGCGTCACCGTGGCCAACCGCTCCCCTTCATCATCGACGCGGTCCTGAACAAACCGTACTTGCCGACGGCTACCTGGTCAGGCCGCGTCTCGGTACGTGCCGATCCAGGCCGTGCCGAAGTCGACGAGCTCACGCTGGGGCATCAGGCGGGCCGGCGACTTGCCGACCCGGCCTATCCGGACGCTGCCCGTCGCGTCGAACTGCGCCCCGATCACGTCGAAGTCCTCTTCGTCTTCGTGCACGTCCGTCCAGGTTACCCAGCGGCCTGGGCCGTCGCTCTGGCGGATCGACGCGCCGGTCTCGTGCCGGGGCGGGTTGCTCTGCCGCCACTCGGCCAGGTGCAGCGACGTGTTCGAGTCGTGCCCGCAGCCGAGCAGCAACACCTTTCCCTTCAGCCGGTAGACGGCGCCCAGCGGGGAGCTTTCGCCCAGCGCGTCGTCCAGCCGGTGCCCGGCGACGATCTCGGCCGCGCGGGCGCCGACCGCGGCGAAGGAGACGTGCGGATGGTTGCTGCGCAGCGCGCCGGGCCAGGTGCGGACCAGCTCGGCGAGCCGGCCCATCCACCGGCTGGCCGGCGTGCGCGCCGGGTCGAAGCCGGGCGCCTGGCGGCGGATCGGCTCCCACCACTGCTCCGGCACCGGCGGATGCTGCCAGGTCGCCGGGTCGGTGTTCTCCGAGGTGTGCGTCGGCACGACCAGGGTGCCGGCCGGCCCGAGGACGTCCAGCAAGGCCTGCACGACGGCCTGCGGCCCGCCGGCGACAACACCCACGCTTTTGTACGACGAGTGCGTGAGCAGGACATCGCCCGGCCGGACCCCGAGCGTACGAAGATCAGCGGCGAGTGATTGCACGGTAGCGATGTCCATGGGAGACGAAGCTAGTCCCGTTTCGATATTTTTGTGAGGTGATTACCCACGAGGTTGTCAACCAGCCGCCGCCCCTAGTCGACTACGACGTGGCGGCCGACCCGGCCCTGCTCGACGCGGTGACTCGCGAGGGCGCCGGCTGGGCGGTCGGCGACCTGCACCGGCTCGGCAAGCTCGGCGGTACGGCCGAGCCGCAGCGCTGGGCGGACGAGGCCAACCGGCACGAACCCCGGCTGCACACCCATGACCGCTACGGGCACCGCATCGACGAGGTCGAGTTCCACCCGGCCTGGCACGCGCTGCTGGGGGTGGCGGTGTCCGAGGGTCTGGCCGGCACGCCGTGGTCCGATTTCCGCTCCGGCGCGCACGTCGCCCGGGCCGCCGGCCTGTTCGTCTGGAGCCAGGTCGAGGCCGGCCACTCCTGCCCGATCTCGATGACCTACGCGGTGGTCCCGGCCCTGCGGAACGCCCCCGAGCTCGCGGCGGTCTACGAGCCGCTGCTGACCAGCCGGTCCTACGATCCCGGCCTGCGCACCCCGGCCGCCAAGCACGGCCTGCTCGCGGGCATGGGCATGACCGAGAAACAAGGCGGTTCCGACGTACGGGCGAACACCACCGCCGCCACAGCGGCCGGCGACGGCACCTACCGGCTGCGCGGCCACAAGTGGTTCACCAGCGCGCCCATGTGCGATCTGTTCCTGGTGCTCGCCCAGGCGCCGGCGGGGTTGTCGTGTTTCCTGGTGCCCCGCGTGTTACCGGACGGCACCCGCAACCCGTTCCGGATCCAGCGGCTCAAAGACAAGCTCGGCAACCGCAGCAACGCCAGCAGCGAGCCCGAGTTCGACGACACGGTCGCCTGGCTGGTCGGCGCCGAGGGCCAGGGCGTCCGGACGATCATCGAGATGGTCGCGATGACCCGGCTCGACTGCGTCACCGGCTCGGCCGCGGGCATGCGGGCCGCGCTGGTGCAGGCGATTCACCACACCCGGCACCGCGGCGCGTTCGGCCGGTTGCTCGCCGATCAGCCGTTGATGCGTAACGTGCTGGCCGACCTGGCCGTCGAGTCCGAGGCGGCCACCGTGCTCGCGCTGCGGCTGGCCGGGGCCGTCGACCGGGCGATCCGCGGCGACGCGCAGGAGCAGGCGTTTCGCCGGCTGGCGATCGCGGTGGGCAAGTTCTGGGTGTGCAAGCGGCAGCCGGCCGTGGTCGGTGAGGCGCTGGAATGCTTGGGCGGCAACGGCTACGTGGAGGAGTCCGGGCTCCCCCGGCTGTATCGCGACGCGCCGCTCAACTCGATCTGGGAGGGCTCGGGCAACGTGCTGGCCCTCGACGTGCTGCGCACGCTGCGCAAGGAGCCGGCCAGCCTGGCCGCGTTCCTGGCCGAGGTGAAGGCCGCGGCGGGCGCCGACCACCGGCTCGACACCGCGGCGGCCGAGCTGCGGGAGGTGCTGGCCGCGCGGTCGGATCCGGAGGGCCAGGCGCGCCGCGTCGTCGAGCGGATGGCGCTGGTGCTGCAGGGTTCGCTGCTGGTGCGGCACGCCCCGGCGGCCGTGGCCGACGCGTTCTGCGCGAGCCGGCTGGGCGGTGACTGGGGCCGGTCGTTCGGCACGCTACCGCCCGGCGTCGACGCGACCGCGATCATCACCCGAGCGGCCCCGGCATAAGCCCGGCCACCCCACACCTGCCGGTCCAGTACCACCCCCGGACCGGCCGGCAATCCAGGCCCGGCCGACGATCATCACCCGAACAATCCCGACCACCCCACCACCCGGCCCACGCCCGACCGACGATCATCACCCGAGCGGCCCCGGTGTGGTTCCCTCAACTGCTGGTGTGCGTCGCCGATGGCTAGATGTGCGGAACGAGCGGAATGAGCGGTCGCTCGCGGGCGGCCCCGGCCCTTCCGCGTGCCCGCCGGCCGGCCGCCGCAGCATCGACCGGGCCTGGTGGTACTGGCTGGCGATCGGTTCGCTGGCCACCGGCGGCTACTTCCTCCTACCGCACGGCACGTTGGCGGCGAACCTCGCGTACAACGGGATCGGTCTTGTCTCGGCGGTTTTGATCTTGGTCGCCGTGCGGCTGCACCGGCCGCTCCGGCCGCGCCTGTGGTACTGGTTCGCGGCCGGGCAGATCACCTCGGTCGCCGGCGACGTGATCTACGAGTTCTACCTGTACGTGCTGCACCGCGAGCCCTATCCGTCGCCCGCCGACGCGTTCTATCTCGGCGCGTACCCGATGCTTGTCGCCGGCCTGCTGACCTTGCAGCGCGACCGGTCCCGCCGCGACCTCGCCGGGCTGGTCGACGGCGCGATCGTCGCCACCGGCCTGGGCCTGGTGTTCTGGTTGTTCGTGATGCATCCCATCGCCGTCGATTCGAGCAGTTCCGGGCTGGAGCGGGCGATCAACTTCGCCTATCCGGCGGCCGACGCGCTGCTGCTGGCGATGCTGGCCCGGGTGTTGCTGGGCTCCGGGGCCCGCAGCGGCGGCGTCCGACTGCTCGGCGCCGCCGCGGGCCTGCTGCTGATCGCCGACGTCGGCTTCTCGCTGGTGACCCTGTACTCGGATTACAGTGCGGGGGTCCTGGACGCCGGCTGGCTGCTGTCATATGTGGCGTGGGCCGCGGCGGCGCTGCATCCGTCGATGCGGACGCCGAACGACGGCCCCGAGCCGCCCAGCCGCTTCGGCCGGCGCCGGCTGCTCCTGCTCGCCGTGTGTTCCCTGCTTGCGCCCGCGATCCTGCTGGTGCCCGGGGTCGGCGCCGACGCCGCCGACCGGGTCGCCGTGGCGGCCGGCGCGGTGGTGCTGTTCGTGCTGGTGCTGCTGCGCATGTCCGGCTTCGTGGCCCAGGTGCAGCAGCAGGCCGGCCAGCTCGAGGACTTGGCGATGCGGGACGACCTGACCGGCCTGGCCAACCGGCGCCGCTTCGAATCGGGTCTGCGGGCCGCGCTCGAAACGGGCCGGCCGTGCGTGGCCTTGCTGGATCTGGACAGTTTCAAGACGGTCAACGACGAGTTGGGCCACGCGGTCGGCGACAGCCTGCTGGCCGCGTTGGCGGCCCGGTTGCAGGCCGACCTCGGCGCCGAGGCGCTGGTCGCGCGGATGGGCGGCGACGAGTTCGCGGTGCTGCTGAACGATGCCACGCCGACCGCGGGGGTCGCGCTCGCCAACCGGATCCGCGCGGTCCTGCACGAGCCGCTCACCGCGGGCGAGCACGAGTTGCTGGTCGGCGGCGGGATCGGGCTGAGCGACGGCGACGGCGCCCGCGACCCGCTCGAAGTGCTACGCCGCGCGGACATCGCGATGTACGCGGCCAAGGAGAGCGGCGAGCCGTTCCGCTGGTACACCCCCGAGCTCGACCGGCGGGCCGGCGAGGAGGCCCGGCTCGGCGCCGAACTGCGCAGCGCCCTCGATTCCGGCCAGTTCCACCTCGTCTACCAGCCCATCGTCGAGCTGCCGCACGGCCGGATCATCGGCGTCGAGGCGCTGGTCCGCTGGGATCATCCGGAACGCGGACCGGTCGGCCCGGTGGATTTCGTCCCGGTCGCCGAACGCAACGGGTTGATCGTCGAGCTGGGCGCGTGGATCCTCCGCGAGGCGTGCGGGCAGGCCGCGCGGTGGCGGGCCGACCTGGGCGCCGCCGCCCCCGCGCGGGTCAGCGTCAACGTCTCCGCCCGGCAGCTCGCCCGGCCCGGGTTCGCCTGCCTGGTCGCCGCCATGATCGAGACGACCGGGCTGCCCGCCGAATGCCTGGTCGTCGAGGTGACCGAGACTGCGGTGTTCCGCGGCGGGCGGGCGCTCGACGCGCTTTACGACATCCACGCCCTCGGCGTACGCATCGCACTCGACGATTTCGGCACCGGGCACTCGTCGCTCGGCCTGCTGCAGACCGTGCCCGTGGACGTGTTGAAGGTCGACAAGTCATTCGTGGACAACATCACCATGGCGGGCCGGCACGCCGTCATCGCCGAGGCCCTGATCCAGGTCAGCAACGGCCTCGGCTTGACCGCCGTGGCCGAGGGCGTGGAAACCGCCGAGCAGGCCGCCGAGTTGTACCGCCTCGGTTACCGGCTGGCCCAGGGCTACTACTTCGGCGCGCCCGTGTCGGAGCCGGATTTCTCCGCCGCGGCGCTGCCCGATTCCGTCGGGGGTCGCCGCTAGGGTTCGCCGGTGCTTTCCGGCGATGCCAGGAAATGGCGGACGAGCCGGCTCTTGCCGATGCCCGGTTCACCGTCGGTGCTTGTCCTCCCCACGCCTGCGGGTTCGATCACGCAAAGCGGTGATGTGGATGGCCACGGCTGTTCCCCGCGTGCGGAATGGGCACCCGGACTTTGCTAAACGCGGGAGCTTCGCGACCGATGTTCGCAGGTGAACAAGTCGCCGTCCGTGGTGGCTGGGCACGACGGGGAGCGCGAATGATCGTGGAGACCGAACAGGCAACGACCGGTGCGGCGCGTCGATGGATGGCGGTCGGTACCTCGGTGTCCGTGGACTCCTACGAGGCGGGGCGGGAGGCCGCCGGCCGAGCGCTGGACGGGCCGGACCCGAAGCTGCTGGTGGTGTTCGCCGGGATCGAGCACGATCCGCACCGGCTCGCCGCGGGTATCCGAGCCGCGGCGCCGGGCGTACCGGTGCTGGGGTGCTCGACGCACGGCGAGATCAACGCGGCTGGTCCCCGCGACGGCAGCGTCGTTGTGACCGCGCTCGGCGGCAGCGGCTTCACGGTTAGCACCGCGGCCGTGCCGGAGATCAGCGGCCGGCAGCGCGAGGCCGGCGCGGAGGCCGCGCGCTGCGTCGCCGAGGTCTCCGATCGGCCGCACCGGGTGCTGCTGTTACTTACCGACGGCCTGGCCCGCGATCAGGAGACCGTCATCCGAGGGGCCTACGGCGTGCTCGGCACGAGCGTGCCGTTGTTCGGCGGCGCTGCCGGCGACGGCTGGCGGATGTCCGGAACGTTCCAGCTGCATGGCACGGACGTGTTCACCAACGGCGTCGTGGCGGCCTGCATCGGATCGGACGCGCCGATCGCCATCGGCATCGACCACGGCTGGCGCCCGTCGGGGGAACCGATGGTGGTGACGCAGAGTGGCGACGGCCGGGTCCATGAACTCGACGACGGGCCGGCCCTGGACGCGTATCTCGACCGCCTCGACGCACCCGCGGAGGTCTACCGCGACGAGCAGGCCCTGCGGCACTACGTGCTGAGCCGGCCGCTGGGAGTGCAGCGCCGTAGTGGCATCCAGGTCCGCAACATGAGTACCGCGGTCGACGTCGACGGGCGGACCATCGGCGGCGGCGGTGACCTATCGTTGGGCGCTCTCGCCTTCGCCATGGAGGGCGACGAGGAGTCCGTGGTGGCGGCGTCGGCTCGGGCCTGCCGCTCGGCAATCGAGCAGTTGGCCGGCTCAACGCCGGTCGGGCTGCTCACGTTCAGCTGTGCCGCCTGCCGTGCGGTGCTGGGAGACGAGGGCGTCGTCCGGGAGGGTGCGCGCATCGCCGAGGAAGCGGGGAGCATCCCGTACGCGGGCTTCTACACGTACGGCGAGATCGCGCGGACCCGCGGGATCAACGGTTTCCACAATCAGACGATGGTTGTCCTCGCGTTCGGCTGAGCTCCGCGCATCAACATCGAGGGAGTTTGTCGTGGCCGACGGAGCCTTGGCTGCGCAGCAACTCGTCGAACTGCTCGCGGTCGTCTCGAACTGCGATGACGAGGACACCGCGATCCATGCCGCGATTGAGCGGGCCGCCGAGACGGTCGAGGCGGAGGTCTGCGCCCTCATCGTCGGCGACGCTGTCGTGGACGCCGTCGGCCTGCCCGCGGGTTCAACGGAGTACTCCCGTCTCGCCGAAGCGCCGCAAGGACGCGGATCGGTCGACCTCCCGGGAGCGGGGCTCTGCGGGGTCGGCTGGGCCCAACTCGGCCGGGCCGACGAGGGCATCCTCGTGCTCGCGCGCGTCGGTAGCGAGTTCTCCGTCGCGGAGCACAACCTCGTGCGCGGTATGGCCAGGGTGCTCGGGCTGACCCTGCGGATGCTGCGCACGTTGGAGGCCGAACGGCGTCGGGAACACCTGATGCGGCACCTGTACGGCATCCAGCGACTGATCTCCCGCCGCGCCCCGCTGGCCGAGGTGCTGCGCGCGACGCTGGTCGCGGCCGGCGATGTGCTGCCCGCGGCCTCCGGCAACGTCGAACTGCTCCTGCTCGATCCCGAGTCGGCCGATCGAGCGCTGGTCACCCGCAGCCGCCAGACCGACGACGGGCCGATCACGTGGCGGCGGCAGACGATGCGGAGCGGCGGCTTGGTCGCCACCGCAATTGACGTTGACCGCCCCCAGGAACAGACCGATGACCGCGGGCGGCGGTCGATTGCCGTTCCGGTCCATGAGCGCGGTCGCACCATCGGTGCCCTCACCGTCGAGCTGAGCGACGGCCGCCGCCTCGGCGACTCCGACCGCGACAACCTGCTCCTGTTCGCTGAACACATCAGCATCGCGCTCACCGATGCCAGGACCGCGCAGGACATGGAGGCCGCGCGCCACGACGCCCTGACCGGACTGCCCGGCCGTGCGCTCTTTCATGAGCGGCTGCGCCACTTCCTGGCCCAGGACGGCGACGCGGGAGAAGTCGCCCTGCTCTACATCGATTTGGACCGGTTCAAGGCGGTAAACGACACCCTCGGCCACGCGGCCGGCGACGTGCTGCTCGTCGAGTTCGCCCAGCGGCTGCGGGACATCGTGCGACGCGGCGACCTCGTCGGCCGCTTGGGTGGCGACGAGTTCGCCGTCGCGTTGTGCCCGGCGAACGAACGGTACGCGCGTGAGGTGGCTGTCCGGATCATCGATGAGCTGTCCCGGCCCGTCGTGGTCCCCGGTGGCGTCGCCGATGTCGGCGCCAGCATCGGAATCGCCCTGAACAGCTCCGCCGTCGCGGACGAGTTCCTCGCCCACGCCGACATGGCGATGTACGAGGCGAAGCGCGCCGGCCGCGGCCGGTTCGTCGTGGCCGATCCCGACCGCGCCGACACGCGGGTACTCAACGCACCTTCGCTGACGCCGTGACGCTACGGCCGCCGGGCGGCGACCTACGTCAGCCACGCGTGGCATTAAGCCGGCCGCGTATGCAGGGCCCCCCGAAACGAGTGGCCCCTGCGCTACGGGCCGATCAGCGGTTAGACTTTCAGCTTCGGCGAAACGCGGACCGAAACGCGGGGCCCGGCGCACGGCACGCCCGCTGATCAGGCGCGCAGGTCGTCCAGTGTCGCGCCGGCGATGATGCGTGCGATGTTTCCGCTGTGGTCACGGTCGGCTAGACGGCGGGCGAGCTCGTCGAGGTCGGTGATGTCGCCGTATGCCGCTTGGAGCGCGGCCCGCATCGCGTCGACGTGACCTTCTTCGC
>Ga0307512_10005228_pt1 | contig 13661 bp, 12 predicted proteins | sample 14_EM_MG_FD_200267 | JGI IMG/M metagenome (GOLD analysis project Ga0307512, IMG submission 200267) | Populus trichocarpa ectomycorrhiza microbial communities from riparian zone in the Pacific Northwest, United States - 14_EM | ecosystem: Host-associated > Plants > Roots > Unclassified | place... | reverse complement strand
GAACTGACCCATAAATGTAGAGGAACCACGCAATAGAAATGCTACTGTGGCACCTATAAACAGCAAAGTCAAACTCCAGGATTTGCTTAGCACTTCTTCGACTCCGAATTTCAGAGTATTGTTCATGTCACGGAGAGGCCGTTGTGCCGGTAACGACCAACAAGTTACTTGAGTACAGTGTAGGATGACGGGACGGAGTAAAGGACACAGCGGCACATGCCAGTGGGTGGGAGCGCATTGTCGAGCAGTCGAGGAGGTGAGATATGTATGCACACTCGGAAGCACCTCGACCACGTGACGTCCCTTCCACTATTACCCCCCACCTCCTGGCCCACCCTCGCCGTCCATCTCCTCATTCTTCGCCTCTGTTGCCCTCGATCCCGACTCCTCTGCCCCTCGGGTCCCCTCTCGTCGCACCTCAAACCCCACTGTCGATGACACGTGGATTGCCCACCCTTCACCAGTTGATGCCACAAGTCCGCGCCACCTCGCCAGTCGCCCTTGTTCGGAACCACATCTGTGTTGGAGACCCATTTTAATGTATCTAGGAACATTCAGGACTCTCTTCGTACGTTTTCTATCTCCTTTTGTCTTAGGCTTTTACACTCCATTCTACACCTTCCTATTATACCTTAGCCTTCACTGTCGAATCTCATTGCTCCTTGTCACCTTGTGCTTGCTGTCACGCGCATAGAAACGATTCGTGTATTTATATATAACCATATTGCCTGGGCTTGGCCAAGGAGGACACCCTCTAGAAGGCAATCAACACAACTCCACTTTCCCCTTCTCTTCCCGTCATGTGCCGTTGCCTCAAGTCTCTCTTGACGCCCATTATGAATTCCCTCAGCTGTGCTGTTGGAGCCACAAGTGCCTATTATGGTTTGCCTTTGCGTTCGCCGTCGTTCAGTACCGTTTATGCGGCTCACGCGGAGCCACCTCACGCCCACACTAGGGCTGAGCACCTGTAACCGTATTTACGGGTTTACGGGCCACCGTAATACGGTACGGGACCCGTACCGTCTTGGCCTTGAAGCAACACTTTTACGGTACGGTTGACAGGCCGGTTACCCCCCGTATCAGACCATAAAGTGACAGCCGTAACGGGCCGTATGACAGCCATATGATGGGCATTGTAAGATCTTACCTCCGAGCGTGGATCGTGCTACATGTAAGACTGACGTTCCCAGCCACCAAGTCCAACACGTTCACACACGACCCCACTGCACCTACTCGTTGTTGTCTCATCCACAGTCCCGTCCCCGTCGCCTCACCAAGATGCCTTGCCCCTAGCTCCGTGCCAAAGATACTTGGATCATTCACCCTTGTTGCCCCAAGCCATCCTAGACAACGACACATGCGGTCTTGCCAGTTGAATACCACATCGCCGAATGCGCCATTTTCCTTCTTTGTATGTCTCTGCCTCACTCCTTTGTCCTGTAAATCGTGGATGGGCACCAGGTGTGTCGTTATTTCTATCATTGTGGTGCTGCCTTCTGAATTCACATCGGATGACCCAGGTTTTCTTGTCGGCGGGCAACACTGCCCGTTGTTGCTCTTGGTCTCAACAGACCCTTTCCCCCCGACGGTTCCTTCCCCAGGCGACTTCCCTCCAGGATCCCAAATTTCCTGGGCACCATTTTCAGGGTCCCTTTGTGGCGGAGCTTTGCGCTCGCTGTTTTGCAGCGCCTCATGCCCACACCCGCGTTTGCCCTCGTCCGGGGTTCCTTGTATGGCACGTCGACTCCGTGCTTGCCCTTTTGTGGCAGCACATCAAGCTCTCGCTCTCCCCCTCATGGCGGCGTCTTGTTCATGCATCCGGCCCTTCCATTCGGGTCTCCTCGCAGCAGCGCCTCAAGTCTGTGCTTGCCTCCTTACACCGGTGTTTCCTGCCCATGCCCTGCCTCACCATACGCTCAGGGCTCCAATGCTTTGTGCTCCGCAGTGATGGCTCTTTCAGCCTCACCAGCAAGCTCGATGCCGGAAGCGCTCTCAGCTTGTGCAGGTGCGGCGTCTACACCGGCTGCACCTCCCCTCGTTTGTACGCATCAATGCTTGGGGGTTTGACTCCTCCCACGTCCGCATTCTCGGCCATATGAGCAAGCCCAAAAGGTTCAATGTCTTCAAGGAACACAGGTGAGTCTCCCAGAACTTCTGATGACTCTCCCCACTTCCTGCAAGTCTTCGTCATGCGAGCTCAGCATTTTTGAGGGTTCAGGGCAGATGACCGTGGCATGCCATTCAGAGGCGGCACCCTCTCCCGGCGGATTCTCACGTGCGAGGGCGTCAGATGGAAAGGGTGGCTCGCTGCTGTCGCCTTCGAAGTCATTTGCGATTCCGTACGTTTCCTCTTTTTATCAACATCTAATTCCTAGATTGTTCTGTGAGCACACATAACTTAGCTCTGGTGGTTGCACAATTAACAATTGTCTATCCACCATTCCTGTTTCACACACTCTATTCTCAATGCCCCATCCATCTGCCTTCGCCTCACCAATGCCAATCGCCTTCTCCTTGCCAACATCACCTGCCTTCTCCCACCTCCCTCAAGAACCTCTTTGGACTCAAGGAACTCAAGATTTATCGACATCACACCCATACAATCCCGTACACCCTGTAATACGGCCGTATTTACACCTGTACTGTACCGTCTACAAATTTCCAGGCCACTGTACGGTTACGGTTATGGGGGTACCCGTAACCATATTGGCACCGTAAGCATACGGCCATATGCCGTATACGGTACGGTGCTCAGCCCTAGCCCACACACACACACACTCTCTCTTCTCTCTCCTTCTCCCCTTGCGCTTTCGCATTTCCTTCAGATCACAAACCCGCCTCGGACCTCCATCCTCTATCAAACTCACAGCAGCGTGGACTTACCACCTGCCTGGGATAGTTGAGGTGAGAGATACAGGTCACGGAATGCAGTACCTGGGCTTGACCCGGAGGGTCGCACATGGACCTCCAAGTCGGCGCAGGTGATACGTGGGCCAGAACTCGGCAGGGAAGATGAAAGTAATCACAACACACAAACGGAGGTTGCCACAACTTGTTGAGTCGTGATGCTCATTCTACATATTCCACAGTCCAACAACACTCGCAGCTAGAGTCCCATAAACTGTACAGTAGATCAGAACCGGTTTTTGGCCACCAGCCATGTGCCGAAGCCTTCCTTTGAACTGAGATCAACAAACTGGATTACATCAAAATGATTTCAGCAGCACCTCTAATCCTGCCAATGGTGGCGATTTTTGTCACTATTTATAAGCAAAACAAACACAATAGAAAAATGGACAAACAGATGGTGAATGAGAGGTAGCAGTCGATGATGACGGTCCATGAAGGGTAGAGGTACAAGAATAAATTGAGGACGGTGTCTGATAGTGGGAAACAGGGGTCATGTAGGTGATGACTTAGATGTAGCATAGTAGGTAGAGGACGAAGCAATTTGGGAGAGTTAGTGAGTCGGGGAAATACAATGTCTTGGAAAGACAATGTCGGCACATCAAGGCGTTTAGAGAGGAAGGGTGTAAGGCAGGAAGGGATGAGCCATGGATGTGTACAAGACAAAGGCCATCAATCTGACACTGTTTAAAAGGTTCCCGGATTGAGAGCCTCGGAGTCGAATATCATTGGACCTCTGACCGAAATAGCGTATCCAGAGTAGGGTCGTCCGAGTCTGTATTTGATTATGCGATGTCTCAGACTCGAATAGAGCAGGAGGGACAATGAGTCGATTACAGCAACGTGACACCATCCAGTAGAGGGGCATCAAGATGGGCCATGATCTCATCCAAGTAGTTGCCAGCACCTTTAAATCCAAAATAGGTGAGAGCAGGGAGGATGGCACACAATAGCAGAGATGGTCGTTGGTCTGCTGGGTATGTGTGCCAGCGATGTTGATCGGGGTATTGAAATGCCAGAGATATCAATTCAAGCCTGGCCACAGAAGATAGACAAGTGGCGATCTCCTCGGGTGTCGCATTGTAGTGATCTATCCCCAACGAAAGATGGACAAGGTCACTGGCAGAGAGAAGTAATTTCCGTATCGGAGAAAAGTCTGTGAGATCCAAGTCGAGTGATTGTAGACGTGGGGCAGATCCACCCAAGAATGGATCTGGAAGGCACGCCCACCATAAACTACATATCTTGAGTTCGAGGGTTGTCAGCACCGGGAATGGGACGTCCATCGCCACCATGAGATTCACTAACAGTTTACTTGAAATGCCTTTGAAGCGGATTTCACGAACACAATCAGGGTGCCCGAGTGCGGCAGCGATGTTATCTCCACGCGGGAATTTCCCTGGTGCATCGTGCCATACGACGATAGGGAAGGCTGGCCATATATCCAGCATCTTCCTCACGGGTCTCCTATGTTTGCAGAGAATTTGGAGATTCAGGCGACGTGGCGATGACAACACAATCGCTCACCATCTTTGGCACACGTGGGTGAGCGTATGCCATGCATCCGCGTGTTCAGGGTCCACATAGAAATCGAAAATGTCTAGGAGGACTTCGTCGGGGAACATGTCCATGGTCACCTGGACTACACCAGATCAGTTAGCCGACGTTGTGATAACGACTTAAGGAACGACCTTTTGGTGGCCCTAAGAAATAAGCCGCTGATAACATGTGCTTGTGTCAGTGTCAGATCACTATTATATGGGGCAGTTAAAACTCCGCAGGGGCCATTTTTTCAACCGGACAGCAGCTGCCATGTGATCGGTCAGCCACACATGAACGTATGAACTCGAATCACCCAAAACCAAAAGGGACACTCTCAAGAAATCGGATTGACACTTCTACAGTAGTTAATCGGAATAATCACCTTTTCTTGGAATAGGCAAGACGGCATTTCAGGACCACGTTCAAAGGTTGGCTTATTCTGCACCCCCACCAGTGGCTCGTGCATTTAGCGAATCACAGGATCGGTGTTCCATCACTCATACCAACTCTCCAGGCCCCAAAGCAGAATGTTAGAGCTTCATACCTTAGGCTAGTACCTATCCCCATCCGGGGTTCGTAAATGGAAGATCGTGAATCGTGAATCGTCCTATTGAGAGATATCACAAGTACAGGCTACAGGTTGTAAGAATTCAAGGTGCAAGTTTGATATAAATAAACCCAATCCATTCCGTTGGAAGATAGCAATGAGAGATCTATATGCTGTCTAGATTTAGTACAGCTGAGAGTATGATTGCTTAGGGAACTTGAACACACCCAATGATACACAGGCATCAAGTGATTTAGGCAGGGGGGCTCCTTGAACCGTGACCATCACCAGGCCGGTTTTTCCCATGACATCGTGGCAAGGATTCAATATTCAACAACGGAAATACCATCCCCCCCACATTGTCAGAATAAACCACAATTATAACAAACTTATAACAAATACCTGTCCTGTGTCACCCCCCCACAACAAATGCCGAACCACCTTGCAACTACAAGTCCTATGTCAACCAAACAACTGATGCCATCCGCCAGCTCACAACTACTGCACCCTGGTTTATTGTGCCCAGACACAAGCTAGCACATCAGCAAGATGACATGCAGCTGGAGTACTGGAACTTCTGGAGTTGCTGGGCAACTGGTCCCGGTCATCCCAGGCTGCGATCTCCTTTGATTCCACCCATTCCAGCCAACCTAGTCTTCAAGTGACACGATCTGGGCCCAGGTCTCCCAGAGGTGAGGAATTTCCCAGAAATGTGGAATTTCCTATTGGTTCCACCACCGCCATATGGGGTGAGAATTTCCACCATGCCACATTAGTTCCTGACAGTACTGCTGCGCGTGCCCCACCCTTGTCAGCCAATGCTGACATGAGTTCACCATTGCTTGCTATCAGTGATGGTGAGCACGCTCTCCATTGCTTTCCCCCATTGATATCAAATATATATATTGGATTGTTTGTATTAATCACTAGTATACAAATATAATGTTGAACACAGTAAGTACCCTCCATCCCGAAGCCGCAGTGGCAGTCATCGCCCGATCCCTTCCGCAATGCACTGCTTGGCGTTCTTGTCCCCCCAGAACTTCTGGCAGCACAATGGTGCTGTCCCATGGGCTGCGTCCATTGCTGTGTGACGCCATGCTGGTGTGCTTGGTGCAGCGCTCATGGAGACAGAGTGTGTGCAGACCCAGGAACGAGCTGCTGCCCTTGATGCCAGTGGCTTGCCCAGTCTGCTCTCTAGCCAGACACACAAGTTCGGTGCAAGGATGCCCTCATACATGGGACACACTTGCACAACGCAGCACCCCAAGGCAGCAGCACAAGTCAGGAGCTTGAGGAGCTTGAGGTGAGGCTGGCCGCTGCAGAGGAGCTTGAGAAGCTCAAGATGAGGCTGGCTGCTGCACAGGAGCTTGCTTGGGGGCAGGAAGCAGAGCCGGAGAATGTGCAGATGGCCGCCACTGTGGAGTTAGAGGACCTCTGTGCTGCAACAGCAGAGGGACTCACTGATGTGCGTGCTGCCAAAGTGTCTGAATTGGTTATAAGCGCACTGGCAAGCTAGAAAGATATGTGGCAGAACTTGTCACGGTCAGGTCACCATGTCTTTCAATCGTCTTGATTCTAGAGCTTTCAGACAGGGGTATTTCCCAAATAGGAAGTCGACCCGACATCTTAATTAGGAAGTCGTCCTAATGTGGTAATTGTGTCGGTGTTTCAAAGAGAAAGGCAGGCATTGGATGTTGGGTGTCGGGATTGATTATGTGAAATGTCACGTGATCAGTTTAGAGAGACGGTAAAGATCACATGGTACGTCACATGACTTATCTGGGAGCAAGAGAAGATTACACAAGTCGACGTGACTTGGAATCAAGCAAGATACAACACATGATCTCAAAGACGTTTAGAGGTGAGAGGCGAATAGCGACAAAGTCGACTATCGCAAAGAGGTTCTTTCAAGAGGAAGCTGCACACATTCAAGAGAGTTGATACAATAGCCTGTATTGCACAAATAGAACGAGCTTAGAGAACTTGTTCTATGCTACTCGAAGCAGTATATATACAAAGAGATGTAGAAGCTACTGGAACATCATGGAAAGCAACGGAAGGTCAGAGAAGGTAATAGAAGGTCATGGAAACGTATGGAAGTCTCTAGAAAACGCGAGAACAGTCCATAGGTAAGTTAGGTAAGCATGGGGAGAGCGGTCCGGAGTTGAGTATGAGAAAGAGAAGGAGACGATTAGGTAAGAAGAGGGGCAGTCCGTGACATTACCCCCTTGTTAACGTCCTTTAGATGTCAATGTCATCATCGACAGAGGCGCAGTGGCCGCATTCGAAGTTGGGGTGAGAAGGATAGACCTTACAGTCTTCAAACTCATTGCAGAAGTCATGGGGGCGGAGACAGTCAGTACCATCGTGGCCACAACATGAACAGTGGCGGCAGTATCCAAGACAATAGCAATCTTCGATGTTGTGACCTGTCTTGCCACACCAGTCGCACATCTTGCTGTTGTCGTTGCCCCATGCATGAATGGCCTGATCGCAAATGGTGATTTGGGCTTGGCGGCCTCTCTTGCCCTTGAAGTAGGGGGCCTTGTGCATGTCGCAGTCAATGCGATGACGAATATGAGCTATAGCGTTAGCAGTGGCAAGGTGGTCTGAACTTCGATACATGGCTAGGCATTCATTTTGGAGGGACTCCTTTAAAGCTCCGATGCGATGGGCGATCTGGCGGGCCTTAGAATGGTGAGCACAGAAATATTGAACTTCACCTTGTAAGGTGGCGTCGTCCTCAGCTAGTAAGGCCCAATCCACCAAGTCAGTAAACTGTGCTCCTGAAGTCAACAGGAGCTTGTCTTTGGGGGAGATAGCTGTGTGGTGTTGCCCGATGGGACGGGCATGAAGGGGGCAAGAGTGGACGGTGCAACCGCATCCGTTAGTGGCGAGAAGTTCAGGAAAGGTGGTGTGGAGATCATAGGAAATGAGGGGGGCAATGACGTCTTCATTGCTGTTGGGGATGATGAAGAAGTGACGCGTACCAACAGTGTCAAAGTTGTCCTTCCAGCTGGGACCAGGGAAGACACCTGGTTGGGGGCCTGTGGGGCTAGGAGTGCGTCCCTCCATGTCAGCGTCCATCATTTTAGCCTCTAGTGCCTTGACTTCGGTCTGTTGGTACAAGACCATAGCCATGGGAGAAATGGGAGAGGGGGAGCAAGATGGAATGTCTTCGATAAAGGCGGGGATAATGGGCGAAGTGTATGTGGAGTTGGTTGCAGATGCGGCTGGGGGCATGATCGATATGCTATCATGGAAGTGAGGGGGAGGAATGGGAAGTGGCTTGGGGCTTGGAATGGGAGGGCTGTTGGGATAGGTAGGGTCGACGTAGTCTGTTAGTTCGGTCCCTGGATACCCCATGTTGGGAGAGGCATGGGTGCCTTCATAGTCGTTGACGTCGTTGAGCGTCGTGCTCAAATGAGCCATCATAAGTGTGTTGGGGGTGAGAACAGAGACAGGAACGGGGGGGCTTCTGTTGATGGGAAGGAGGGAGCGGACAGTGGGGAATTGGCAGCGGACTTCTTCTTCCTCAATGTTGAGGAGTCGGGCGATGTGCTCAATCATTTGTTTGTGGGGAAGGGCCATTTCGTCATTGGTAGGACTATCAGGAGGAGGGGAGGTGACGATGTAGGGGGTGTTGCCAGCGCTATTGGTGGGAGAAGACAAGCAAGAGGGAATGAAGATGGGGGAAGAGGAGTGAGACATCGTTGGTATGGTAGGGCAGTCATGTGGGATATAGCAAGCAAAGGGGTTGGTTAAATGGTGAACGCAAAGAGGACAGTAGGCTGGAGAGGTTGGTCTGAAGAAGTAAGCCAATGTGGAAGAGGATGAGAATCGTTTGAGGGATTTGGTAGTTTCTTTATACTGTGGGTCGTCCAGCCGTAGTGGAGTTTGTTAACATGAAATCTGCCAATGCGTCTGGGGCATGTAAGTCCTTGTGATCAATCCAGGAGTCGTCAGAGTGTGGATAGCCCTTCCAGTGCACAAGGTATTGAAGTTTTTGTCTTCTGCCATAATGTTGTGTGTCTAGAATGTTCTCGATTTCGTATTCTTCTTCGCTATCGATGATCGGAGGTGGTCGTGTAAATGGCATGCCATATTGTTCCGTCTCCTTATATGGAAGGAGGAGATCCATGTGAAACATGTTGTGAATCTTCATCGATGGGGGAAGTGCAAGTCGCATGGCCACAGGACTGATCTTTTGTGAAACCCTGAAGGGTCCATATCGTTTTGGGGAAAGTTTACAATTGCCGGCAATAGTGAGGTTGCAACCTTTGAGCCAGACTTGGTCACCTTCTTTAATTTCCGTTAGTTTCTTGTTGTCCTTGCAGTTTTGTACGTGTTGGAGAAGTTTTTGGGCTGATTGCCTTGCTTCATCCAGGAGGCGTAAACATGTTTCCGCAGCAGGGGTAGAAGATTCTAGATGTTTCAGAATCACTTGTGGTTTGATTCCAATCAGAAGTTCATGAGGTGATCGGCGAGCAACATCGTGTTTCCAAGAGTTGTGAGCAAACTCAGCAACAGGTAGTAATTGACTCCAAGCGGAAGGCTTTCCAGAGGTCCAAGGTCGTAGATATTGTTCGATCCAAGCGTTCATGCGTTCCGTCTGTCCATCAGTGCGAGGGTGGAAGGCTGTAGACAGGTTTTGCTGAATTCCAAGTGCCTTACACATTTCTTTCGCAAATGCAGAGGTGAACCGGGGATCGCGGTCCAAGATGATCCTTTTGGGAAGTCCGAACCAAGGTATGAGGTGTTTCAGATATTCAAGTGCTACACCTGTTCCATCAATCGTTTTTGTGCAGGGGATGAATTTAGCTGCTTTAGAACAGCCTTGATCGACGATTGTAAGAATGGAATCGAAGCCTTGTGACTTGGGGAGGTCTGTAATCAGGTCCATCGATACGTATTGAAATGGGCCTTCTTCGACAGGTGTATCAAAACGTTGTAAGGGTGCTTTTGATCAGTGTATGTTGGTTTTGGATTCTTGACAACGGGCGCATCCTTTGACGTATTGCTCCACAAATTCTCTGAGTTTGGGTCCTTCATATTGTTCTTGGATGAGTTCCCAAGTGTTCGATATGCCGGGATGTCCAGCTGCAGGGGAGTCGTGAAGGGTTTGAAGGATGTCTTGTCTCAATTCTGGGTCGTTTTCAAGGAAAATTTTGTTGGCATGTGTAGTTTTTGTTGGCGTGAAGAGGTGGTTGGGGAGAAGAACACGTGGTTTGTTGGTATTTACCCCCTTGTTAAGGTCTTTTCTTCGCGACAACAAATCAGCGATGGTGTTTGTTGATCTGGGAATGTGTTCGAGCGTGTAGTCAAAGTCTTGCAGGAATTCTATCCATCTAGCTTGTCGTCCAGTGATCTTTCGCGGGTCACGAAAGTACTGTAGATTTTTGTGATCAGTAGGAACATGAATAGCATGTGTGGCTCCAAGAAATAGTAGGCAACCGCATTTGAATCCGAAGATTACACTGGCAAGTTCTTTGTCATGTGTATCGTAGTTCTTTTCTGCAGGAAGGAGGCTTCTGGAGTGAAAGGCAATGGGGTGAATGCCATCCTCAAATTCTTGGGCAAACTACTCCAAGGGCATAGCCAGATGTGTCAGTTTCCATAACAAATTGTTTGGTCCAATCTGGGGTGCGAAGTACAGGGTAGTTGCTGCATGCTCTTTTGAGTTCCAGGAAGGCGTTATTGCATTCATCCGTCCAGATGAATTGTTCATTTTTGCGTGTGAGGTCATTTAAAGTATGGGCAATATCAGAGAAGTTCTTAATGAATGCTCTGTAAAAGTTGCAAAATCCTAAGAAACTTTGCACATCCTTGACGGTCAGGGGTGTCAGCCAATCGGCAATGCCTTGAACTTTGACAGGATCCATTTTGATGGTTCTGTTTCTGATGAGTACTCCAAGATACTTGACTTCCTGTTGGTAGAATTTACACTTTTCTGGTTTGAGGAATAGATTGAATTTCTCAAGTTTGTCCAGAATGTGATTGACGCGGAGTTCGTGGAGTATCTTGTCATCTTCAGTGGCAATGATCATATTGTCCATGTAAATGCAGAGCTATCCTTGAGCAATTTCATCTTGGAAAATATCGTCCATCATAGTTTGGAAGGTAGCGGGGGAATTAGTTAATCCAAAGAACATGACCATTGGTTCGAAAAGTCCTTTGCTGGTCTTGAAAGCGGCTTTGTATTCGTCGCCTTCTTTAATACGAATGTTGTTGTATCCCCATCAAATGTTGAACTTTGAAAAGAGACGTTTCTCTGCAAGGTCGTAAATGAGTTCCGAAATTAACAGCAGTGGGTATTTGTTGGGAATTGTCCATTTGTTCAAATTTTGATAATCTTGAACTGGACGAAACTTGCCATCTTTCTTTTGGATAAGGAAGAATCCGCTTGCATAAGGTGATTTGGAGCGGCGAATTCTTTGTAGTTGTAGGTTTTGAGAGAGAAATTCTTGTTGTTCTTCTTTTTCTTTGGGGGATAACAGATAGACTCTGCAATTGATCGATGTAGGAGCATCTTCTGTAAGTTCAATTGCGTGGTCCCAAGGTCGACGATCTGGAAAGCGTTCGGAGGCTTCTTCTGAAAAGACTTTTCCATGTTGATGGTATCGTTCTGGGACAATTTCTTGCCAGGTACGCTTCTTTTTATTGGCCGCATCTTGAGCTAGTTGTGAGGCAACAGTAGTTTTAGCAATTCTAGTTTGTAACCAGATTTCGTCGCCTTCTTCCCATCCTGGTATCGACTTTACCCAGATAGGTGTGGATTCAATTTGTCTAGTTCCTTTAAGAATAGGTCGCCAGTCGTTGGCTTTAGCTGTTGAAATCGTGGTAAAGCCATCTATGCGACCATTTCGCCAGTCTACATCTGGGTTAGAGGCTTCAAGAAAGGGATAGCCAAGAATGAAATTGTCCTGTCCGATATCGGCAACATAAAAGGCATGAAGAGCTTGCTCTCCGTTATTATTGACCGTTAGATCCACCGCTTCTAGGATTTGTCCAGCTTTGTTGTTAGTTCCATCTACATTTTGAACTTTTTGTGCTTTGGGTAGTGTTCGCATAGTAAGTTTGAGTTGTTTTACTGCACAAGGGTGGATAAAACATTCTGTTGCACCACTGTCAAGAAGTGCTTTTTGATCGACTTGTTTCTTTCTGGTTCATAGCTGAAAGGGGACTTGTATTGCATGTTTTTGAGCTATATACATAGAACCAGAATTATTGAGAACTGCCCGAGCAAGAGCCATAATACTCAGGCGGCCTGAAAATCCATATCTTCTCCAAGAGAACGCATTTCATCCATGAAGGCGCATTGATCTTCTTCTGACAGACATGCTACTCGCGCAGCAAGAGACATAGATGGGGAGGAGGGTTCAGGAGTGGTTGGTTTCTTGTCATCTTCAATTTGGATGGTGCAAGTTGTGCGAGTGCGTGTCTTTTTGTTGGGACAATCGCAAACAAGGTGGCCTTGTTTTCCACATTCGAAGCATCGACCCGTCTTTCGGTATTCCTTGCGTTCTTTGTTGTTTGTTGCTTTGCGGATAATGGTGGAAGTATCCATGGCGTTATCATCTCAAGGAGGAAGACGTGGTCAAGGAGGTGCGCGATTTCCTGGTCCGCGCCAATTCTGATTGTTGGATCTGGGATTGTTGCCTCCAGGGCGACGCCAGACCCATCCAGAAGTTTGTCTTTGTCCTTGTCCTTGGGTACGGTTATTGAACGTTCCATATTCAGAATGAAGTGACTTGGTTTTCAGGTAAATCTTCTGTTGGCATTGAACTGTAGCCCTCCATTGTTCGTAGGTTTCAGGATTTTCCATCTTGATACAAGCGTCAGCAAGTGATCAAGGGAGACCAAGGGCGAAGGTTCGAAGATTCATGTGGTCGTTCATATCTATATCAGCATGTAGTGCTTGGGTTTCAAAGGCGGCAAGGTACTTGTCAAGATTGTCATTCTTCATCTTGAGTTTCTTTAGTTCATCTTGGGCCCTTTCTCGTTCAGCATAGTTGGAGAAGGCTTCCTTGAAATGTTTTTCAAGTTCTTTCCAGGTGTTGGATCGATGTGGAATCATGCTGGGGTCTTCTACGACGTGGCAAAGCCATCTGTCAGCTGCATTGACCCATCCTTCACATTTTGGTCCTTCCAAAAGTGAGAGGAAGTAGATGCTATGCATAATCAGGTCTTTTGCAATGTCGGCCCTATAATTCATGAGCATGAATCAATTGAAAGTGGCCAAGAATCTTGTGGTTTGGGAGCGATCTCCATTGAATTTGTCAGGGTGTATACCTTCAAGTCAACGTGCTTTATCTTCCTTATCGTCTTGGGGAAGATTTTCAAGAGAGAAGGGGTCATCCCCAGTGCTGCGAGGTTGGCAAGGGGGTTTATCGCAAGCTGTTTGGGATGATCTCATTCCAAAGGATCCAAAGACGTCTTTGTACTTTGGTTTGTAGTCTTCGTTGTCACTTTCGTCATTGGAAGGGTCCTTAAAGGGGGTTGGGGATCTCTCCCTTTGCTCTTGTTGAACTATCTCTGTTGCGGTTTTTATGGCTTCTTCAAACAGCGTAGTTGTAGGTTGGGAAGGTCCTTCAGCACAAGACAGTGGTCAAGAGGGTTCTCCACTTTGTTCAAGCAAAATGAAATTTATGCCTGGAAGTGG
>Ga0307512_10005227_pt1 | contig 13662 bp, 15 predicted proteins | sample 14_EM_MG_FD_200267 | JGI IMG/M metagenome (GOLD analysis project Ga0307512, IMG submission 200267) | Populus trichocarpa ectomycorrhiza microbial communities from riparian zone in the Pacific Northwest, United States - 14_EM | ecosystem: Host-associated > Plants > Roots > Unclassified | place... | reverse complement strand
CCAGGCCGAGGGTGTCGACGACGTCGGCGCTGGCCACGCCGGGCATCAGCCACAGCGTGAGGGTGAGCACGACGAAGGTGGTCGCGGCGCTGCGCACGACCCGGCGCATCCGGTTGAGGATTCGCCGCCAGGTGAAGAGCGCGCGCAGCTCGCCGAACCAGTTTCGAGCCTCGGGAGCGCTGACTGCCACCCGCAAAGGTTCGCACAGGTCGCTGGTGAGCTGCGCGTGACGTCGGCAACGCCACCTGTCATTGCGCCGATGCGGCACGCTAGGTGAGTGCGGTTCATCTTGAACGTCCTGTGGTTCATCTTCGGCAGCGGTTTCGTCCTGGCCCTCGGCTACGGGCTCGCGGCGCTCATCTGTTTCGCCCTCGTCGTCACCATCCCGTTCGGCGTCGCGTCGCTGCGCCTGGCGTCGTATTCGCTCTGGCCGTTCGGCCGGACGCTGGTCAGCAAGCCGAGCGCGGGCCTCGCGTCGGGCCTGGCCAATGTGGTCTGGGTGGTGGTGGCCGGCTGGTGGCTGGCGCTCGCGCACATCGCCACGGGTGCCGCCCAGTGCGTCACGATCATCGGCATCCCGTTCGGGATCGCCAACTTCAAGCTCGTGCCGGCCGCGTTCTGGCCCCTCGGCCGGCAGATCGTCGACCTCGACCGATCGCCGGTGCTGCAGCAAGCCTGAAACCCTCCCGGCGATCCGGGAGGTTTCACCAGCCCGGTGATCCGGGAATACGGGGCCGCCACCCCTTAGAAGGAGCCCGCCATGCACATCTCCGGCATCATCACCGCGATCATCGTCGGCCTGATCATCGGCGCGCTCGGCCGCCTGGTCCTGCCCGGCAAGCAGAGCATCGGGATCTTGCTCACCCTGCTGATCGGCATCGTCGCCGCGCTGATCGGCACCGTGCTGGCCAGCGCGATCGGCGTCTCCGACACCGGCGGCATCGACTGGATCGAGCTGATCCTGCAGGTCGCGCTGGCCGCGGGCGGCGTCGCCATCGCGGCCGGCATCAGCTCCCGACGCAGCCGCTAACGCCACGCACGCGCCCGGGCGGCGAAACAGCGCCACCGCCGCCCGGCACAACCCGCAGTGCAACTGCCGGGCTCACCCGATCCGGACCCAGACGTCGTCGAGGGCTCCGCGGAACTGGTCGTTGTCCCGGTAGGCGCCCTTGCCGCCGATGGCCAGGGGCTGGTCGTTCCGGATCGACAGAGCGACCGGGATGGCCCGTGTGCCGCGCAGCGTCCCGTCGACCAGGATGCTCAGCGAGCCCGCCACGCGCCGGCACTCGACTGTGTGCCAGTTGCCGTCGGCGACCGTGATGCTGCTGCGGACGAGTTGGATGGCCGGCTTCCGGTTGTCCACCAGCACGCAGCTGGGCAGGCCGGCCTTGCCGTCGACCTGCAGCTTGTACTGGCTGCTTGTCGCCGAGTAGCCCTTCTGCACGACGTTCTGGCCCTTGCTGGTCTGGGTCGCGCCGAGTTCCACGGCCGCCCCGTACGCGATGTTCGCCGTGCCCGGGTTGAGATCGGCCGAACTCGGGCTGCGCAGGGCGACCCGGGCACAGGTCTTGCCAGTACACGGGGCCGGGAACGCGAACGCCTGGCCCGTCCCGTGCGTGATCAGCTTCAGCGCGCCGGCCTGGCTGGAGACGACGGTCAGGTTGTGGCCCAGGCCCGATTCGTCGAGCACCGAGGCGAGCCGGGTGCCGTCGAAGTCGTACCGGGCGACGATCTTTCCGGTCGTCGGCGTCGACGCTCCTTGTGCGCTGGCCGCAAAAAGGACGACGGCGGCAAGGGCGGCTGCCCAGGGATAAAGACGGGAAAGCATGTCCGAATTATTGCTTGTAGACCGTTTCTGGGGTGGTCGAACGCGGGACCACAACGGACGATCATGGCAACCGTTCGGACTAATCCCACCTCGGGGTGAGGCCGCCGGCTAGCGGTCAGCCGGCGTGCGCCACGGCCTCACCGGTATCCGGGGGCGCGGTGGGATAGGCGCTGTCCAGCGGCACCGCGTTGGCCGGTACCAGTCCGAGTTGGACCCCCTGGCGCGGCAGCACCGCGTCGAGCAGCCAGTCGGCCGACACCCGCACCCGGTTGCCGGGCATCGACAGCAGGTGATAGCCGCGGGTGACCGCCTTGGCGAGCAGCCCCGAGATCGGGATCCCCAGCGGGTTCGCCGCCGAGTCCAGCCCGCCGAGATCCACCACAAAACCAAGATCATGATGCTTGTACGCGCGGCGCCGGCCCCGCCCGTACGAAGCCGCTATGTTCTTGGCGACCATGCTGCCCTGCCGGGTCGCGTGCTGCGCGGTCATCCCGGTGATCTCGCCCGGCCGGGTCAGGTCGGGAACGGCGGCCGCGTCGCCGCACGCGTACACGTCGGGATAGCCCGGCACGGCCAGGAACTCGTCCACCACCAGCCGGCCCTGCTGGGTCTCCAGCCCGAGCCCGGCGACCAGCGGGTCGGGGCGTACGCCGACACACCAGATCAGCGACTTGGTCGCGACGAACTGGCCGTCGTTCAACTGCACGCCCTCGGCGGTGGCCTGCTTGACGCTGCTCTTCAGCAGGATCTCGACGCCTCGTTCGCGCAAGGTCTGGTCTGCCGCCTTGGACAGCCGCACGTCCAACTGCGGCAGCACCCGGTCGGCCGTGTCGATCAGCAGCCAGCGCGGCTCGCCCTTGAGCTTGCTGCGGTGCCGGGTCAGCGCCGCGGTGTAGAGCACGCCCTGCGCGGCCACCTCGGTGCCCGTGTATCCGGCCCCGACCACGACGAACGTGCACCGAGCCCGGCGCTCGGCCGGATCGTCGGCGGTGTCGGCCATCTCGATCTGCCGGGTCATGTGGTCGCGCAGATAGAGCGCCTCGGGGATGCCCCGGTATCCGTGCGCGTGCTCGGTCACGCCCGGGATGGGCAGCAGCTTGTTGACGCTGCCGACCGCGATCACCAGGCGGTGGTAGCCGAGCGTCTTCTTCTCCCCCTCGGGGTCGGTGTAGCCGACCGTACGCCCGTCAAGATCGAATTGGTCGGCCTCGCCGAGGATCACCTGAACCTGCGGCAGCTCCTCGGCCAGGGAGACCGACACCCGGCGCGGCTCGAGGATGGCGGCCGACACCTCGGGCAACAACGGCAGGTAGAGGAAGTAGTCGGTCGGGTTGAGCAGCACGATGTCGGCGGCGCCGCGGGAGAGCTTGACGAGCTGACGGGCGGCCGTGAATCCGGCGAAGCCGGCACCGATGATGACGATCCGGGGACGAGCCATGGCGGGTCCTTCCGTCGGGCGCGGTCGTTCCGATCGGGGTGCCCCAGTCACGCTACCGAAACGCCAGGTTGAGGTCACACCACCGCGGCGGCGCGGGCGGTGGCCGGATCGCCCGCCGCCAGGGCCTTCTGCGCGATCGCCCGGCATTCCTCCAGCGTGCGGGCGGCCAGCGCGGCCCGCACCGCCGGGATCGCCGGCGGGGACATCGACAGGCTGGTCACGCCCATGCCGACCAGCACCACCGCGAACGCCGGATCCGCCGCCGCCTCGCCGCACACCCCGACCGGACGGCCGACCGCCGCACCGGCCGCCGCGGACAGCGCGATCAGCGAGAGCAGCGCGGGCTGCCACGGGTCGAGCAGATCGGCCAGCTCGCCGCTGCGCCGGTCGGCCGCGAACGCGTACTGGCTCAGGTCGTTGGTGCCGACGCTGAGGAAGTCGACGACCTGCAGGATCTCGACCGAGCGCATGGCCGCCGCCGGCACCTCGATCATCACGCCCACCGTGGGCAGGCCCGCGTCCCGGCAGAGCGCGGTGAACTGCGCGGCCTCGGCGACCGTGGTGACCATCGGCGCCATCACCGCGACCCGGGCCGTCGAGCCGTGCGCGGCGGCCGCGATCGCGGCGATCTGGGTCTGCAGGATGTCCTGCCGGCGCCGGGCGACCCGCAGCCCGCGGATGCCGAGGGCCGGGTTGGGCTCGTCGCTTTCCCGCAGGAACGGCAGTGGCTTGTCCGAGCCGGCGTCCAGCGTACGGACCACCACCTGCCGCTCCGGCATCGCGGCGAAGACATCGGCGTACGCCTCGACCTGCTCGGACATCGTCGGCGGGTCGATGTGGTGCTGGAACAGCAACTCGGTGCGGAATAGCCCGACGCCCTCGACGGAGATGCCGGCCAGCTCCGCCGCGCAGCCGATGTTGGCGAGCAGCGCGACCGGATGCCCGTCGGCCGTCCGCCCGGGCAGCTCGGCCGGCTGCGGGCAGGCGGCCGCTGGCTCCGCGGCGGAACGCTCCCGCGCGGCGCCGACCGTGACCCGGCCGGCCGTGCCGTCGACGGTGAGCACCGTGCCGTCGGCGATGTCGAGCGCTCCCCCGCACGCGACCACCGTCGGCAGTCCGCGGGCCCGGGCCAGGATCGCCGTGTGGCTCAGGAAGCTGCCCGCCGACGTCACGACGGCCAGCACCCGGGCAGGGTCGAGCAGGGCCGCGTCGGCCGGGGCCAGGTCGACGGCGACCAGCACGTACGGGCAGCCCGGCTCGGGCAGCGCCGGCATCGGCAGGCCCAGGCAGCGGGCGACGACCCGGTCCCGCAGGTCGTCCAGGTCGGCTGCGCGGGCGGCGAGCAGCCCGCCCGCGGCCAGCAGCGCGGACCGGTGCTCGGCGAGCACCGCGGCGACGGCGTGCGGCGCCTCGTGCCCGGCCCGGATGGCCAGGGCGACCCCGTCGCGCAGCGTCCGGTCGGCGGCCAGCGCGGCCTGCACCCGCAGGATCTCGGTCGTGGTCGGATCGTCGGCGGCCGCCGCACGCCGGCCGATGTCGGCGCAGACCGCGTCGATGGCCCCGACCGCCCGGTCCAGCTCGGCGCCCGGGTCGGACACCGGGCGCGGCGCCGGCAGCCGGGGCGGATCCGCGAGCCGGTAGGCCGGGCCGGTGGCCGTGCCGGCGCTCGCGCCGAGTCCTCGGAGCATCTCAAGCACGAGCGACATCCAGCTCCCGGGACAGCAGGTCGGCCAGCCGCGCCAGCGCGTCGACCGCACCCGCGCCGCTCGCCTCGAGGGTCAACTCACAGCCGTACGCCACACCCAGCGTCAGCAATCCGAGCACACTGTCGGCCGGCACCGGGGCATGCTCGCCGCAGCGCACCGTCACCGGCACGCGCTGCTCGGCCGCGGCGGCCGCGACCTGGGCCGCCGCCCGCATGTGCAGACCGGCGGCGGACCCGAGCCGGACGGTCCGGATCATGGCTCGTCCTCGACCGAGTTCAGCATCCGGACGATCTCGGCCGGGTCGGTAGCCTCGCGCAGCGCGCGGGCCCGGTCGGGGTCGAGCAGGATCGCGGCGAGCGCGGCGAGCAGCGCGAGGTGCCCGTCGCCGCGGGCCGCGATGGCGACGCAGACGAACACCCGGCCGCCGTCCCAGCCGACGCCGTCCGGGAACCGCAGCACGGCCAGCGAGTCCCGGCGGACCAGCAACCGGGACGCGTCGAGGCCGTGCGGGATCGCGATGCCCTCGCCCAGGTGCGTGGACATGGCCCACTCCCGGTCGAGCATGGCCTCCCGATACGCCGGGTGCACGGCGCCGATCTCCTCGAGCACGTCCGCGCAGCGGTGGATCGCCGACTCGCGGTCGGGGGCCGACTCGGCCACCCGGATCGCGCGCGACTCCAGCACGGGCCGGGCGAACGACCGCGTCGAAGCCGCACCGGCGGGGTGAATGTTCATCCGGCCAGCCTCACCAGGGCGCGTCCCAGCGCCCCGTCATTGTCGTCGGCGGCCCAGGTGACCACGAGGGCTGGTGTCCGCGCGTACCGCGGATCGGCGACCAGGGCGCAGGCCGCGGCGCTGGGCGGCGCGTTCGAGACCAGCAGCACGCCCTGCACCTGCTCGACGTCGAAGACCCGGTGGGCGGCGAACACCGCGCCGGACTCCAACCCGCCACTGTCCACATAGCACAACGAGATCCGAAGACCCGGTGGAAGACCCAGGCGAACAGGTTGGTGCCCGTGTCGTCGGGGACCCACTGCAGGTTCGCCGCGGTACGCCGTAGCGCCTCGACCACCGCCTTCTCGTAGCCGACCCGGCGCAGGTCGGCGAGGCGCCGCGGATCGATCACCTCGACCAGCCGGCGCCGCTGCGGGGTGGGCAGGGCGGCCAGCAGCATCGCAAGGTGCTCCGAGGAGAACCGGTCCAGCTGCGCGTTCGTCCGCTCGCTCGGCAGCCCGGCCAGCACCGCGGCCGCCTCGACCAGCGGGAGCAGGGCCAACTCGGCGGCCAGCCGGGTGTCGTCGAGGTGGGTCAGCAGCGCGGCCCGCTTGGCCGGCTCGGCCGCGATCAGCATCCGGGCGATCAGCCGGCCGTCCATCGCCGCGAGCAGCCGGTCGATCCGGTCCTTGGGCATGGCGAGCAACACGCCGGCCGCCCGTTGCGGCGGCGACGCGCTGAGCATGGCGACGACGTGGTCCGTCGGCATCCGACCGAGCACGCTACGGACCACTGTCGACGGGTCGGTCCTGCTTTATCGCGGCGACCACTTTGGCCACGCTCGGGTCGCCGAGGAAGACCCGGAAGCCGATCACTATGGAGCCGGGCGCGCTGCGCCGGACGCGTTCGGCCAGGCCGGCGTGGCAGAGCACGACGTCGGCGTCGGCGGGGATCGCGGCGACCGCGTGGTGCTCGACGGTCACCGGCAACGTGCGCAGCTCGCGCCGGAGCTGGCTGGCCAGCATCACGCTGCTGCCCATCCCGGCATCGCACGCCACGACCAGCTTCCGCACGCTGCCACCGGCAATACTCGCCCCCTGGTCGCGGGCCATCAGAGGCCTTCCTCGTCGCGGGCGAGCCGGCCGAAGCCGAGCAGCAGCGAGCCGACGGTGAACGACACCCCCGCCGCGATCACGACCCCGGCCAGCACTCCGACGAAGCCACCGCGGGGCGTCTCGGCCAGGTACGCGAAAATGCTGCCCGGCGAGGGGGTGGCGACCAGGCCGGCCCCGGTCGCCATGAAGGTCACGATCCCGGCGCCGCCCCCGGCGATCGCGGCCAGCACCATGCTCGGCTTCATCAGCACGTACGGGAAATAGATCTCGTGGATGCCGCCCAGGAACTGGATCGCCATCGCGGCCGGCACGCTCGGCCGCAGCGACCGCGGGCCGAAGAGCAGGTAGGCGAGCAGGATGCCGAAGCCGGGACCCGGGTTGGTCTCCAACATGAACAGGATCGACTTGCCGGTGTCGGCGGACTCGGCGACGCCCAGCGGACCGAGCACGCCGTGGTTGATCGCGTTGTTGAGGAACAGCACCTTGGCCGGCTCGATCAGGACCGCGGCGGCGGGCAGCAGGTGATGGTTGATCAGGAACTCGACGCCGTTGCCGGCAGCCGTGGTGAACGTCCGCATGATCGGTCCGATCGCGACCACCCCGGCCAGCGCGGCCAGGCAGCCGACGATGCCGGCGCTGTAGTTGTCGACCAGCATCTCGAAGCCGGGCCGGGTCCGGTCGCTGGTCAGCCGGTCGATGCGCTGGAGGAGATACGCGGTCAGCGGGCCGACGATCATCGCGCCGAAGAACATCGGCACGTCGGAGCCGACCACGAGCCCGACCGTGGCCACCGCGCCGACGACAGCGCCGCGCTGGCCGTGCACCATCCGGCCGCCGGTGTATCCGATCAGGACCGGCAGCAGCACTTTGATCATGGGGTCGACCAGGACGGCGAGCTTCTCGTTCGGCATCCAGCCGGTGGGGATGAACAGCGCGGTGATCAGGCCCCACGCGATGAACGCGGCGATGTTGGGCATGACCATGCCGGCCAGATAACCGCCGAAGCGTTGCACGCGCGCCTTGACCCCGGCGTCCTCCGTAGCGGGCGCGGGGGCGTACAGCTCTGCCACGGGAAGCTCCTCATTGAGCCTTTTGGAGGGCATGCCACGGCGGCCGGTCCGGGATGGCTGGGGGTGGGAGCAGCCGCCGGGAGATGCAGTGCGTTTGTTGTACCGACGAGATCACCTACTGTCAACGGCCCGGCGGGACCGATCAGGAATGCGGCGACCCGCCTGCGCGAAGCTGCGCGCGGCTAGCTCTCCAGCGCCTCGAATGCGCAATCGACGAGTTCGGCGAGGTCGTCCGCGGTGCCGGCCGCCCACTCCTCCAGCGCCACCGAGAGCACCGCCAGCGCGACGGCCGCCAGCACGCCGCGTTGCAACGCCGATTCCGCTCCGGTGCCGCGATCCGCGATCGCCTCGGCGAGCAGCGCGCGGGTCGTGCGCTGCGACTCGATCTGTCCGGCCCGCAACTCGGGCACGCTGAGGATGAGCCGGGCCCGGATCCGGGTGGTCTCCCGCTCGGCCGCCGGCATCGCGCCCAGCGCACCGACGAGCGCGCGGCGGATCGCGGTCAGCGGATCCTCGCCGGCCGGCCGGGCGCGGATCGCCGCGGCCAGCACCGGGTCGTAGTCGTCGTTCTCGACAACGGCCCGCTTGCTGGGGAAATACCGGAAGAAGGTCATGTGCGAGACGCCCGCCGCCGCCGCGATCTCCTCCACGGTGGTGGCGTCGTATCCCCGGTCCAGGAACAATCGCAGCGCGTGCCCCTGAATGGCGCGCCGGGTCTCCGCCTTCTTCCGTTCGCGCAGTCCGGTCATCTGGCCGCCGGCTGCCGGGGCCGCGCGCCCAGGGCCTTCTCCAGCCAGCCCGCGGCGTCTCCCCGGCAGGCGAGGTGCCCGTCGGGACGGATCAGCAGGGCCGGGCCGCGATGCCGCAGCGCCACCACGGACCCCGCACCCAGCCGGGCCTCGGCCGCGCGCGCAGCGGTGTCGTCCTCGGCCAGCACCGCCCACCGGCCGCCCAGCTCCGCGTGCAGCCGCGTCGGGGTGCCGTCGGACCGGGTGCAGTCGAGGTCGGCGATCCGGTCGCCGGCCACCGGCCCAAAACCAATCTTTGGGCCGGCGCTGCCGAGCGGGCCGCGCCGATAGGTGATCCGGAGCTGCGAGGACGCCTCCCAGATCCGGCGCTGCACGAAGGGTCGGTTCATCAGCGGCACCAGCACATGATCCCGCATGAACCGCCGGGCCGCCCCGTCGCCCAGCATCAGCCGGGTCATCGCGCTGGTGTTGTCGAGCACTTCGGCCGCGATCGGCCGCCGCTCGGCCTCGTACGTGTCCAGCAGCCGCTCGTCGGCGCGCCCCGTCGCGACCAGCGCGAGCTTCCAGGCGAGGTTCTCCGCGTCGCCGAGTCCAGTGTTCATGCCCTGGCCGCCCAGCGGGCTGTGGATGTGCGCGGCGTCGCCGGCCAGCAGCACCCGAGCGCGCCGGTAGGTGTCCGCGAGGCGCCGGTGGATCCGGAAGCTGGACGTCCACTCGCAGCCGGTCACCGCCCCGGCCGGCAAGCCGGTCCGCTCGGCCAGCAGCCGCACGATCAGCGCCAGGTGCTGGTCCGGGTCGAGATCCTCGGGCTGGTCGGCGGGCTGCGGCACGAGCACCCGCCACAGGTCCGTGCCGGGCAGCGGGAAGAGTGCGAACATCTCGTCGCCGTCCAGCCAGGTGTGCGCAGCGTCCCGCGCGAGCGGCAGGGCGGCGTGCAGGTCGGCCAGCAGGAAGCGCTCGATCAGCGGCACACCCGGGAAGCCGATGCCGGCCGCCTTGCGGATCTGGCTATGTGCGCCGTCGCAGCCCACCACCCAGTCCGCTCCGTCGGTGCCGGTGACCCGCTGTCCCCATTCGACAGCGCCGCCGAGCTGGGCCAGCCGGTCCCGCAGCCGGGCCTCGACCGCGGCCTGGGAAAGCGTCACGCCCGGCCGCTTGACCAGCCGGGACGTGCCGCCGACGGCCAGCCGGGTGAGCTCCCGGCCGGCCACGTTGATCACCACGGCGCGCAGCTTGATGCCCCGTTCCGGCAGGTCGCCGAGCGCGCCCAGCCGGTCGAGCACCTCGATGCCGCGGGGCTGCAGGCCGAGGGCGCGCGAGGTGGTCGCGGGGCCGGGCGCGGCGTCGACGATCCGGGCCGGCACGCCGGCCGCGCGCAGCCCGCAGGCCAGGGCGAGACCGGTCGGGCCGGCGCCGACCACGAGGACCGATTGCGCGTACGAGATCATGATGCTCCTTATGTTATTGACTAATATTTGTTAGTCAATAACAGAAGATGACCCGGAACCAGCCGCCGATCGGCCACTTCGAAATCCGCCGAACGTACCGTCACCCGGGCGACCGGCCACGTGCGTCTTTCCAGGCGTACGGGTTCGCCGGCCGGTCGGCGCCTTCACGGGGAGGCACCGACCGGCGCCGCATCCTGCCGTTTCACCCAGACGCCCGGTCCGGCCGGAGCCTTTTCCGCCCGCGCGTTCCACTCCAGACGACGAGGCAGCGCATCGTGATCGACACTTCGGTGATTGACCGATCGCAGTACGCTCGCGCTTCAAGCGCCTCGTCGAACGGATCGCCACGGATGGACGCCCGCGACGCCGAGTACGCGGACTTCGTCCGGTCGCAGACCCGCGCGCTGCTCCGCTCCGCCTACCTGCTCACCGGCGATCAACATCTGGCCGAGGATCTGGTGCAGGAGGCGCTCGCCCGCACCCACCGGGCCTGGGACCGGCTGGAGCACGCCGAGCACGCGACGGCGTACGCCCGCAAGGTCATGTATCACGCGCAGGTCTCGGTGTGGCGCCGGCGGCGGGTCGCCGAGATCCTGCCGGGCACCATCCTCGAGCGGCACGGCGGCCACACCGACGACCTCGCCGAGGCCGCCGCCCAGCGGGTCATGCTCCGGCGCGCACTGCTCGCGCTGAGCCCCAAGCAGCGCGCGGTGGTCGTGCTGCGCTTCTTCGAGGACCGCACCGAGGCGGAGGCCGCCCAACTGCTCGGGGTCTCGGTCAGCACCGTCAAGACGCAGTGCGCGCGAGCCCTGGAGCGGCTCCGCCACCTGCTGCCCGGCCTGCGCACGCTCGCCGACACGGAGGCCCGCCGATGACCGCCGGGCCCAATCCGCTGCGCGATGCGCTGGGCGGCCTCGCCGACGACGTCGAGGACGCCGACCTGTACGGCGGCGCCCTGCGCCGATCACGCCGGATCGCCCACCAGCGTGCGGCGGCCGGCACTTTCTCGGCGCTGGCCGCGCTCGGCCTCGTCTGCGGCGGTCTCTGGTCGCTCGCCCCGCCCAGCGGCCACGGCCGGTCCGGCGGGACCACCGCGATCGCCGAGCCGGCGCCGATCACCCCGGCACCCCAGCAGTCAGCTTCGGCGTTGCCCTCCCCCGCCCCGCCGCCGTCGGCAAAGATCCACACTCCGCCGCGTCGGCAGCCGCACCCGGCCCGCCCGGGCACCGCCACGCCCCGGTCCCGGTCCCTGGCCGACCTGCCCGGCCGGGTCTTCTACGACCAGCAGGGCGCCCAGCCGCGGGTGGTCCGGCTGGACAGCGAGGGCGACACGCAGACCGTGCTCACCGCGCCGCACACCACGCTCGGCATCTCGAGCGACGGCAACCGGATCGCGTACGTCCAGAACGGGGCCCTGCTGGTCACGGCGACCGACGGCGGCGCGCCCGAGCAGCCGTACGCCGGGAAGGTGTCCGGCGACGAGGCGCCGGCCTGGTCGCCCGACGGCAGCCGGCTGTTGGTCGGCTCGGTCGACCCAGCGGTGCTGGACGTCGCCGACGGCACCCTCGAGGCCCTGCCGAGCGCCCTGGCCGGCAAGCATTTCCGCTGGTCCGGCGACGGCAGCAAGCTGGTCTACGCCACCGATTCGTGCCAGCTCAAGGTCGCGGGCACGAATCCGGACGCTTCGGCGGCCACGGTCCCGGCGGTCACCGTCCCGGTGCTCGGCGATCCCGACGAGGCCGACAACCCGAGCGGGCTCGGCGCCTGCCGGCCGGTCAGCGTGGACGAAACCGGCAGCCGGGTCTCCGTGCAGTTGCGGCCGGGCGACAAGGCTGCCAGCGCCGCAGCCACCGACGGCACGGTGGCCATGGCGGTGGTCGACACGGCGACCGGCAGCACCGACGTGTTGCCCATCTTCGGCGTCGTCATCGGCGCGGTCTTCGACGCCCGCGGCGACCTGCTGGTCCGCGCTGTGCACGAGGGCAAGACCACGCTCTCGCTGTTCTCGCCGGACGGCACGCTGCTCGTGCAGGCCCCGGAGCCGAGCCGGCTGCGGCAGCTGGAGCTGGTCGCGTACACGAACTGATTTCGCGGCCCGGCCCACGGCCGCGGGCCGCCGGTGCCACGATGACCATGATGGCCGCGCAAAACGACACCGCTCGGCCCACGACCGAGGCACCCGTCGCCCGGTGGCGCCGGGGACCCGTCGTGGCCGTCGTCGTGCTGCTCATCCTCGGCGTCGAGCTGGTCCTCGGCTGGTCGGCACTGGTCGAGGCGCTGGCTCAGCTGCGTACGCCGAAATGGGGCTGGGTGGCCGGGGCCTTGGCCGTCGAACTGACCTCGATGCGCACCTACGCACGCATGCAGAGCGCACTGCTGCGCGGGGCGGGCACCAAAGTCGGGGTGCACAAGCACATCGCCCTCGCCTACGCCGCGCATTCGCTGAGCGCGACGCTGCCCGGCGGCCCGGTCTTCTCGACCACCTTCAACTTCCAGCAGATGCGGCGCTTCGGCGCGTCGGCGGCGGTGGCGTCCTGGTGCATCGCGCTCAGTGGCGTGCTGTCCACCGGCGCGCTGATCCTGATCGGCGCGGTCGGCGGCATCCTCGCGCGCAGTTCGGGCGGCTGGCACACGCTGATCGGCTACGGCGTCGGCGCGCTCGTCGTGGCGGTCGCGGTACGCACGATCGCGCTGCACCCGGATTGGCTGGACCGGCCCGTGCGCGCCCTGCTCGGCGGCGTCAACCGGGCCCGCCGCCGGCCCCCCGACCACGGCCGGGACCGGCTGTTCGGCTTCATGGATCAGCTGCGCTCGGTCCGGGTCCATCCGGCCAACTACGCGATCGCGATCGTGCTGGCCGTGGCGAACTGGCTGTTCGACGCGCTCTGCCTGTGGATGTGCTGCGTCGCGGTCGGCGCGGACGGGATCACCGCGACCAAGCTGATGATCGCGTACTGCGCTGGGATGGCGGCCGCCAGCGTGCCGATCGTCCCGGGCGGGCTCGGCGTGGTCGACGGCGCGCTCATCCTCGGCCTGGTCGCGGGCGGGCTGAGCAGCAGCTCCGCGGTCGCCGCCGTGGTGCTGTACCGGCTGATCAGCTTCGGCTTCATCATCGGCGCCGGCTGGCTGATCTGGCTGGGCATCCGCCACCGGGAGCGCAGCTCATTGGCCGAGGCGTCCGGCTAGGGCAGGTACTCCTCGGGGCGGACCGGTTTGCTGGCGCCGCGCGAGCGTCCGCCGAACACCCGCCAGCCGCGCTTCTTCTTTTCGGTGCTGCGGGCGCTCTCGCCGTTCAGCACGGCCAGCCGGTGCTGGGCGACCGGATTCTCCGGCTCCAGCTTCAGCGACAGCAGCAGCGCCTGCCGGGCCTGGTCGGCGTGCCCGAGCGCGTCCAGCGTCACGCCGTGCGTGAAGTAATAGTGCGCCTCGTTCGGGTCCAGCCCGATCGCCGTACGAGCGGCCTGCTCCGCGTCCGCGATCTGCCGGTCGGCGGCCAGCAGCGACCAGGCGACCCGGTCGTGCCAGAGCGGATTCCGCGGCTCCACGATGACCGCCCGGTACGCCATTGTGACGGCCTCCTCGTGCCGGGCCAGC
>Ga0307512_10005226_pt1 | contig 13663 bp, 10 predicted proteins | sample 14_EM_MG_FD_200267 | JGI IMG/M metagenome (GOLD analysis project Ga0307512, IMG submission 200267) | Populus trichocarpa ectomycorrhiza microbial communities from riparian zone in the Pacific Northwest, United States - 14_EM | ecosystem: Host-associated > Plants > Roots > Unclassified | place... | reverse complement strand
CGAAGATCGCGGTGATGGGCGCCGAGGCCGCGGTCAACGCCGTGTACGCCAACAAGATCGCCGCCATCGAGGACACCGCGGAGCGCGAGGCCTTCGTGGCCGAGCGCCGCGCCGAATACGAACGCGACATCGACATCATGCGGCTGGCCAGCGAGTTGGTCGTGGACACCGTGATCGAGCCCGCCGACCTGCGCGACGAGCTGATCCGCCGTTATGCCGCCGCCCGCACCAAGGACCGTGGCTTCTCCCGCCGCCGGCACGGCGTCACCCCCGTCTGATCGATTCTTCGTTACGGCGCGTTCGTCACGCCAAGAGAGGGCATGCCATGGTCGACTTCCGGCTCACCGAGGAGCAGGAGGCGCTGCGCGCCAGCGTGCGGGATTTCGCCCGCGAGCAGGTCGCGCCGGTCATCGCCGAGCACTACGAGCACAAGACTTTCCCGTACGACGTCGTGCGGCAGATGGGCAAGATGGGACTGTTCGGCCTGCCCTTCCCCGAGGAGTTCGGCGGCATGGGCGGCGACTACTTCGCCCTCTGCCTGGCCCTCGAGGAGTTGGCGCGGATCGACAGCAGCGTCGCGGTCACGGTCGAGGCGGCGGTCTCGCTCGGTGCGATGCCGATCTACCGCTTCGGTACGCCGGAGCAGAAGGCCCGCTGGCTGCCCCGGCTGACCAGCGGCGAGTCGCTGGCGGCGTTCGGGCTGACCGAGCCGGGCGCGGGCTCCGACGCCGGCGCCACCCAGACCCGCGCGGTGCTCGACGAGTCCACCGACGAGTGGGTCATCAACGGCTCGAAGGCGTTCATCACCAACTCGGGCACCGACATCACCTGCCTGGTCACGGTCGTCGCGGTGACCGGCATGCAGAGCGACGGCAGCAAGGAGCTGTCCACGATCATCGTGCCGTCGGGCACCCCGGGCTTCACGGTCGCGCCCGGCTATTCGAAGGTCGGCTGGTGCGCGTCCGACACCCACGAGCTGTCCTTCGACGACGTACGGGTCCCGGCCGGCAACCTGCTCGGCCCGCGCGGCCGCGGCTTCGCCCAGTTCCTGCGGATCCTCGACGAGGGCCGGATCGCGATCGCGGCCCTCTCGGTCGGCCTGGCCCAGGGCTGCGTCGACGAGTCGGTGGGGTACGCGAAGCAGCGCGTGGCGTTCGGCCGGCCGATCGGCGGCCACCAGGGCATCCAGTTCATGATCGCGGACATGGAGATGCGGGCACACATCGCGCGTACGGCGTACTACGACGCGGCGGCCCGGATGCTGGCGGGCGAGGATTTCAAGCGCTACGCGGCGGTCGCCAAGCTGAACGCGAGCAACGCGGCGATGGAGAACGCCCGGTACGCGACCCAGGTGCACGGCGGCTACGGCTTCATGAACGAGTCGGCGGTCGGCCGGTTCTACCGGGACGCCAAGATCCTCGAACTCGGCGAGGGCACCTCCGAGGTGCAGCGGATGATCATCGCACGTGAGCTAGGTCTCTGAAGTCCTGTAACAAACCCGACTGCCGCTCGGTCCGATCCCTGACAACTCGCCCGTCTGGTTCGGCACACATCGACATGGGTGCCTAGGTTCTCTTCATGACGTCTGATCACGGGGCGGACCAGACTGGTCCGGGATTCGACGCCGTGCTGCGCAGCCACCGGCTGCGGGCCAAACTGACCCAACAAGAACTGGCCGTGCGCGCCGGCATCGGCGTGCGCACGGTGCGTGATCTCGAGCGCGGCCGCGCCTCCCGCCCGCAGCGTACGACGGCCGAGTTGCTGGCCGCCGCGCTCGACCTGGCCGGCCCCGACCGAGAGGCGTTCCTGGCGGCGGCGCGCGGGCAGCCCGCCGGTTCGGCCGGTACGCCGGGCTTCAACCGCTTGCCCCCGGCCGCCGACCTGATCGGCCGGGACGCGGACGTCGCCGAACTGGTCGCACTGCTCGCCGAGCCCGCGCCGTACGGGCCACGCGGCGTCACGCTGGTCGGCCTGGCCGGGGTCGGCAAGAGCGCCCTGGCGTTCCTGGTGGCGCACCGGGTCGCCGCGGCCCACCCGGGCGGCGTGGCCGGCATCGTCATCACCGACGGCAACACCGCTGGCGAGATCCTGGGCGGCATCGCGGCCGCGTACGGCGTGGGCCGCCCCGACGACCTGTCCGCTCGGTTCGCCGGCGCGTCCGTGTTGCTGCTGGTCGACGCGGTGGAACGGGCGCCCGACGCGGTGGCCGAGGCGCTGTCCCGGCTGCTCGCCCGGATACCCACGCTGCGGTTCATCGCGACCGGCCGGCACCCGGTCGGGTTGCCCGCCGAGCGGATCTGGCCGGTCGCACCGCTGGTCGCCCCGCCCGCCGACGTTGGGCCAACGCTGGCCGACGCGGCGGCGTACCCGGCGGTGGCCTTGTTTCTGGATCGCCTGGCCCGGGTGCGCCGCGCCCCGATCGAGCCCGACGAGGTCGCGGCGACCGCGCTGCTGGTCCGCCGGCTCGGCGGGCTGCCGCTCGCGATCGAGTTGGCCGCCGCCCGCGGCCGGGTGCTCACGGTCGCCGAGATCCTGGACCGCTACGGCGACCGGGTCCTCGACCTCTCCCGATCCGGCTCGGGCACCGCCGAGACGGTCGTCTCGCTGCGTGACGCGGTCGCCGCCAGCTACCGAATACTCGACGACGCCGAGCAGAGCGCGCTGCGCCGGCTCGCGATGTTCCGCTACCGCTGGTCGCTGTCGCTCGCCGAGCAGATGGTCGCCGACGGGCCGACCGGCGGCAGCGACGTCGTGCACCTGCTCGACCGGCTGCTCGAGCTGGGCCTGCTCAGCGTGCGGGGCAGCCGGGCGGTCCGGTTCCGGCTGCTGGACGTGGTCCGCGACTACGCGGCCGAGCGGGCCGTGGCCGAGGGCGAGCTGAGCGCGTTCCGGCGCCGGCACGCCGCGGTGCTGGCCGACTATGCCGAGCAGATCGCCCCCGACCTCGCCGGTGGGCATCTGGCCGAGGCGGCGGTCCGGCTCGACGACGTGACCGGCGACCTGGGCGCGGCGCTGACGTTCGCGGCGGGCGAGGATCCGCACACCGCGCTGCGTCTCGCGGCCTCGCTGCCGCGGTGGTGGCGGTTCCGGTTCCGGGACGTGACGGGCCGGCAGTGGCTGCGCCGGCTGCTCGACGACCCGCGGACCGCCGACGCCGATCCGGCCGTCCGGGCCTGGGCGAAGGTCGGGCTGGCCCAACTGGCGGCCGAGCACGGCGCCGGCGTCGAGGAGATCGCGGCGGCGGCCGCGGCGCTGCGCGAGTTCGACCAGATCGGCGACGTCAACGGGCAGGTCACCGCACACAGCCAGTTGGCGGCGCTGTGGATGACCGCCGGCGGCTATGACGAGGCGCGCCGGCACGGCGAGGCGGCGCTCGCGCTGGCCCGCAACGGCACCCGGCTGCGCGACATGGCGGTGGCCGAATACAACTTGACCTGGCACGAGTTGCGCGAGGGCAACCTGCCCGCGGCCCGGCGCCGACTCGTCGAGGTGGACCGGCTGGCCGGCCGCAGCGGCGAGTACCGGCTGCGCGCGATCGCGGTCGGGCACCTGGCCGAGGTCGCCCGGGTGGACGGCAAGTTCGACGAGGCCGAGCGGCTGGGCCGGCGGGCGATCGCGGAGCTGGAGGCGGTGGGCCCGGCGGTGCCGAACCATCGGCGGCGCGTGCTGGCGACGATCGGGCTGGCACAGGCCGAGGCGGGCCGGGTGGCCGAGGCCGCCGAGATCCTCGCGGAGCTGCGTCCGCCGGGTGATGACTTCCCGGCCGCGGCCCTGGAGGGTGCGATCGCCCTGAAGAACGGCGAACACAAGCGCGCGGCGGACTGCTTCACGCTGGCGGCCGAGGCGCACGAGACCGGCGACGACCCGCGCGACCTGCTGGTGGCGCTGCTCGGGGTGATCCTCAGTACGCCGGACGCGGACATCCGCCGGGACGCCGTACAAAAACTGGGTGTGCTCTGTCGCGGAGCGGGAATCGCCCTGCTGCCGCGCGAACGCGAGTTGTTGAGCACCGAGGCGCTGCGCGAGATCGAAGCGCCGTCCACGGCCGGGGGCTGACGAGGCGCGGACGACCGGCGCTTGCGTGCCCCCCACGCGCCGGTCGTCGCAACGCCCCATCGATACGCGGCGAGAACGATGGCTCCCCCGTGGCCCCAGATTTCGCCTCGGTCGCGCCGCGTCCCCCCGGGTGATCACCCTAGCGGCGGCCGGCGGGCGTCTTAGTCCTAAAAGCCCCTTTTGACCCGGGCTGACGGCGGTTCTGCCGCTAGTTCTGCCGGTTCCGCCGGATAGTTCACGGCGTCGGTATTACCGTTTCGCTCGGAACCTCAGGGGTAAACACATCGGTGAGCACGGCGTCGCTGCCGGCTGTGGCGCACGGGTTGACCGCGTCGCGGATCTTGCGGAGTGCCCCCAGCAGCTGCGTGAGCTCGTTAGGGGGGAGCTGACCGATGAACCACTGCTGCACGAGCGCGATGTGGCCGGGCAGGACCTCGTCGAGCCGGGCCAGGCCGGCGTCGGTGATCACCGCGTACGAACTGCGGCGGTCGCTGGGGCAAGCCTGGCGGCGGATCAGTCCGTCGCGGTCCATCCGGTCGACGACCCGGGTCACCCCGCTGGTCGACAGGGAGGTCTGGCCGGCCAGGTCGGTCATCCGTAGCCGGTTGCCCGGGGAACGCGCGAGGCGCATCAGCACCTCGAACTCGACGCTCGAGAGCCGGTGTTGCTCGAACTGGGCGGCGAAGCGCGCGGTCAGCCCGGTGAACGCCTCGGTAAACAGGCCGACCGCCGTGAAGCGGGGGTCATCCAGGTTGGTACTCACAAAACCAGCGTAACACCAGGCACTTGACACGGGGAATATTGCGCGGCATATAGTTGCTCCGTCAGACAACCATCCGACAGCAAGGCTCCGAGAGGACATGTCATGACCGACTCCGTCTCCAGCACCCGTGAGTTCGAGGGTCTCCAGATCCCGGCCGCCGGCACATATGAGCTGGACGCCGCGCACAAGCGGGTCGGGTTCGTGGTGCGACACCTGATGGTCAGCAAGGTGCGCGGCAACTTTGGCGAGGCCACCGCGACCATCACCGTCGGCGAGGACCCGCTGCAGTCCTCGGTGACCGCCACGATCCAGACCGCGAGCGTCTTCACCGGCCAGCCGGACCGCGACAACCACCTTCGTACGGGTGACTTCTTCGAGGCCGAGAAGTACCCGACGATCGAGTTCAAGAGCACCGGCATCAAGTCGCACGACCACAACGAGTTCCTCCTCGACGGCGACCTGACGATCAAGGGCGTGACCAAGACCGTCGAGCTGCTCGTCGAGTTCGAGGGCGCCGGCCGCAGCCCGTACGGGCAGGATGTCTTCGGCTTTTCCGCGACGACCGAGATCGACCGCGAGGACTGGGGCCTGACCTACAACATGGCGCTTGAGTCCGGCGGCGTCATGATCGGCAAGAAGGTCAAGATCGAGATCGAGGGCGAAGCCATCCGCCAGGGCTGATGCTCGCTATACGCACAAGGTGCCGTCCACTCGGGCGGCGCCTTTTGCGCATGCCCGGGCTCCGGTAGCGGTCGGCTCGCCGGGATGGCAAGGTGAACCGAACGCATCTGCTCACTCACCGTACGGTGCTCGATGTCCGCTTCATCCCGGGTCGTTCTAAATCAACGCCGTGTACCAGTGCCGGGGAGGCAGGATGGGCAAGCAGCTCGCCGACCGGGCGTTCTCCAGCCGCGACCGAGTCCGCTACAGGCACAAGGTGCGTCGCTGCCTGGACGTGCTCGCCACGATGCTCGACGACTACACGTTCGACGCCGAGAGCCGGATGACCGGGCTCGAGATCGAGCTGAACCTGATGGACGCCGACGCCGAGCCGGCCATGCGCAACGCCGAGATCCTCGCCAACCTGGCCGACCCCACCTTCCAGACCGAGCTGGGCCAGTTCAACCTCGAGCTGAACGCGCGCCCCCGGCTGATCGGCGGGTCCGGCTTCGCCGACTATGAGCGGGCCATTCTCGAGGCGCTCGAGCGGGCCGAGGACCGCGCCCGCAAGTCGGACAGCACGATCGTGCTGATCGGCAGCCTGCCGACGCTCACCGCCGACCACCTGGTGCTGGCCAACCTGTCGGCGAACGAGCGCTACCGGGCGCTCAACGATCAGATCGCCGGCGCCCGCGGCGAGCAGTTCTGCGTGGACATCCGCGGGGTGGAGCGGCTGCAGAGCGCGAACGACTCGATCGCGCCCGAGGCGGCGTGCACCAGCGTGCAGTTCCACATGCAGGTGCCGCCCGACCGGTTCGCCGCGACCTGGAACGCCTCCCAGGCGATCGCAGGGATCCAGGTCGCAATCGGCGCGAACTCGCCGTACCTGCACGGGCGCCGGCTCTGGGCGGAGACCCGGATCGCGCTCTTCGAGCAGGCCACGGACACAAGATCAGAAGAGCTCAAAGCCCAGGGCGTACGCCCGAGAGTCTGGTTCGGCGAACGGTGGATCACCTCGGTGTTCGACCTGTTCGAGGAGAACGTGCGGTACTTCACGCCGCTGCTGCCGATCATGACCGGGGAGGATCCGGTCGAGGTGCTGGCGGCCGGCGGCGTGCCGAGCCTGAGCGAGTTGTCCCTGCACAACGGCACGGTCTATCGCTGGAATCGCCCGGTGTACGACGTGATGAACGGCGTGCCGCACCTGCGCGTCGAGAACAGGGTCCTGCCGTCCGGACCGACGGTGCTCGACATGCTGGCGAACGCGGCGTTCTACTTCGGCCTGACCCGCCAGCTGGCCGAGGAGGAACGGCCGATCTGGTCGCAGTTGCCGTTCGGGGCGGCGGAGGACAACTTCCACGCGGCGGCCCGCCGGGGCATCGAGGCGACGGTCTTCTGGCCCCCGCTGGGGGACGTGCAGGTGACGGAGTTGGTGCTGGGTTCGCTGCTGGCCAAGGCGTGCGCGGGCCTGGACAAGTACGGCGTCGACCAGCAGCATCGCGATCGACTGCTCGGAATAATCGAGCAACGCTGCCGTACGGGCCGCAACGGCGCGACGTGGCAGACGGAGACGGTATGGGCGGCGGAGCACGACCACGGGCTGGACCGAAAACGAGCCCTGCACGCCATGCTGCTGCGCTACAGCGCCCTCCAACACACAAACGAGCCGGTACACACCTGGCCGATAGCCTAGGGCGATTTGTCAGCCATTGATCAAGTAAGTCGGGGTCCTGGCCGCATGTAGGCCCCGATGGGTCGTCCGGGCTCAGGTGTCGTCGGAGCCGGAGCGGCGTCCGAAGCGGCGGAAGCCCCGCCGTTTGCTGTCTTGATTCGGTGGCGTCGTGGTGTCGGAGTCGTCGACCCACAGCTCGACCGTCGGCGGCTCTTCGCTTCCGGCTGTCGGTGGCTGTGTGGCCTTGCTTGCGACCGGTGGCTCGTTGGGCGCTGCCGCTTTTGTTGGCGCGGCCTTGGCCGGCGATCCCTTGGCCGTTGTGGTCTCGGCAGGTGTGGCGGCGGGTGCGGACCCGGCCGGTGCCGGCTTGGCGGGCTCTGCTCCGGTTGATGCCGGCCTGGCAGGGCTTGTTCCGGCTGGTGATGGCTTGGCGGGGCCTGTCCCGGCTTGTGACGAATTCGTTGGTGCGGCTTTGGTCGGTGCCGCCTGCGAGGGTTTCGACTCGGTAGGTCTGGTCTCGGTCTGTGCCGCCTTGGCAGGTGTCGACTTGGTCGGTGTCGACTTTGGGGGCGTCGCCTTGGCGGGTTGCCCCTTTACGGGTGCCGTTGCCGGGGTTGTCCTGCTCGCGGTTGACTTGCCTGGGGCGGCTTTGGCTGGTGTGGCTTTCTTTTGGGGCGCTTTGGCCGGGCTTGTCGTGGATGCTGCCGCGGACCCGGTTGGTTTGGTGCTCTGGTCGGGCGTGTTTTCGGCTGGGCTTGCGGGCTTGGCAGCCGGTGGCTTCGCAAGAACTCCCCGGTCGGCCGCAGGCGGCTTTGCTGGTGCGGAGTCACCCGATCGAGTTGGGTTGATCTTTGCGACCGGCGGATCGGCGGGCGGCGGCGCAACCGTCGATCGGTAAGGCTTGCCGGGTGTAGACACCGGAGGGCGCTGGGCACTCGCTGGCGTAGGGGAGCCGGCCTTTGCATCCGGGGCGGTTGGGGTTGGCGGTGCCCATGCCGGCGGCCGCGCCGCGGCGGTCGGATTGGGCGGCGGAGATGCGGGTCGCCGGGCGGCCGCGCCCGGGTTGGGCGGTGTTGCGCCGGCCGCGCCCGGGTTGGGCGGTGTTGGGGCTGGTCTTGACGCAGCCGAGCCTGGGTTGGACGGCGCGGATCTGGGCCGGGGAGTGGTCGCAGCTGAGTTGGGCGATGGCGAGGCTGGCGGTGCGGCGGCGGCCCAGGGTGGCGCGGATGCAGGCCGCGGGGCGACGCCGCGCGGCGGGGCTGCGGCGGGCTGCGCTGTGGAAGCTGGCCGCGGCTGCACCGGAGGCGGCGCGATGGGTGGCGGCCCGGTCGGCGGTGGTGCCGTCGGCGGTGAGTTCATCGGGGCCGGAGCCGTCGACGGAGTGCTAGCGCTGCCTCGGCCTGTGCCCGCCCGCGGCGCGGTGGGCTGAGATGGCGTGACCTGCTGCGACGGCCCGCCTTGCGACGGCCCGCCTTGCGACGGCCCGCCTTGCGACGGCATGGCCTGCGACCGTGCGCCTTGCGACGGGGCGCCCTGGGACGGCGTGTCCTGCTGCCTTGTGTCCTGTTTCGGCGTGGCCTGCGACGCTCCGGTCTGCTGCGGCGCGGGCTGTGATGGTGTGGGTTGCCGTGGCGCAGGCTGCGCTGGTTGGGGCTGCTGCGTTGCCTGTCGCGAGGCGCGGCTCCATGGCCAGATACTCGCTCGTGGAGCTGCGGCCTTCCCCCGAAAGCCGAAGCTAGAGCGCGGAGCTGAGCTGGGGCTGGAGGCTGGTGGGTCGATGCCGGGGCCTGAGCCGGAGCCAACGCCGGAGGAAGGGCTGGCGCCGGCGGAACCAGAGCCAGAGTCGTAGCCGGAGCCAGGGGCCGAACCTGCGCCGGGAGCAGAGGCTGAGCTGCGGCCGGAGCTAGAGCCAGGAGTCGAACTGAAACCGGAGCCCGAGCTCGAGCTGGGGTCAGAGCCTGCGCCGGAACCAGAGCCAACGGCCGAGTTGGAGCCAGGGGTCGAGCGAGAACCAGAGCCCGAACCGGCGCCCGAGCCAGAGGTTGAGCTGGAGCGGCGGCTAGAGCCGGAGTCAGGGCTGGAACCAGGGGTCGAGCTGGAGCCAGGGGTCGAGCGAGAACCAGAGCCCGAACCGGCGCCGGGACCAGAAGTTGAGCTGGAGCGGCGGCTAGAGCCGGAGTCAGGGCCGGAGTCGGCGGCAGAGCTAGCGCTGGAGCGGCGGCTGCGGCCGGAACCGGAGGCCGCACTAGCGCCAGGTCCTGCTCCAGGGCGGCGGCTGCGGCCCGATCCGGCCGCGGGAGTTGAAGTGGTGGAGCTGGGGTGCTGGGCCGGGTCGGGGTCCGGCTCTGCTGTGGACGGCTGCTTTGGCACCGTCGCCACCCCGGTCGCGGTGCGGGCGCCGCGGCGTTCCGACGACGCCACCTTGGTTTGGCGGCGGTTGGCGGTCTGCTGGCCCAGCGCCACCGTCGCCGCCGAGCCGGCCAAGCCCGCCAGGACCCCGTACGGCGCGATCAGGTAGGCCGACTCCAGCGGACCCAGGGCCCCGGTCAGCTGCGGGGCCAGTACGAAGAACGCCGCCGCGACCAGTAGCGGGCCGACCGCGCCCGAGGCTGCCGCGCCGATGCCGAGCTCGCCACGGCGGACGGCCGGCAGGGCGCCGATCGCTCCGATGATCAGGGCGGCCAGCAGGGTCAGCAGGGAGCTTGGCCAGTAGATCGTGCCGTATCGGGAACCGGCGCCCGGGTCGGCGAACTGCCAACTGGTCAGGTATGTCGCCGAGGGGCGGTGCATCGTCAGTTGCACCACGATCGCCGCCACCGCCAGCGCCCACAGCCAGGCTGCCGTTGCTGTCAGGTTCGCCGCGACCGGGCGGGAGATCACTGCCCAGTAGGCGATCACCAGGCCGAAGAGCACACCGATCGTTGCGTACCCGGCGGCGATTGTCTCCGGTGCGAACGTGTCCGGGCGTACGGCGGCTCTGGCCGGAAGCGCGATCAGCGCGACCGTTAGCAGGGCGCCGACCGCCGCGGACATCGCGAGCGCGAAGCGCCAAGGCCCGCCGCCGCGGGATCGGAACCGGCTCGCGATCACCGCGCCGAAGACCGTGGAGCTCGCGGCGATCCAGGTCGCCCAGCCGAGGCTGCCCAGCCAGACGCTGTCGTCGGCGGTCTCGGTCATCGGCCAGACGACGACGCCCAGCCCGTATCCGAGCCCCAGTTGCGCAGCACCTGTCGCCGCAGCCACCCCGGCTGCGGCGGCCATTTGCGTCGTCCAGCCCTCGGCCATGCCGGGCACTGTAGCCGTACGTGCCTATGCCTGCGAATTCGTCGCTGCGTGCGTCTGAAGAGCAGCGCAGCGAATTTGCCCGGCGGCAGCCCCACCAATATCGCAAGATTGGATACGTTGAGCCGGGCGAATGGAAGACCGAGAGGACCGGGCGATGTCCGACGAGCAGCAGCGGCCCGGCGACGCCGCGCGCGGTGGGTCCGAGCCGGACGAGACGCGCCAATTCGATCCGGCCGTGGGCGACGAAAATCAACCGGATGACCGTCCCCGATCGGACGACGCCTGGGTCCTCGACGGTACGGAACAAATGCCGCGGGCCGGGGCGGCGAACACGGAAAAACTGCCGCGAACCGGGGCTGCGGACGACGAGACCGTGCTGGCGCCGCGGGCGGATGCCACGTCTGTGCTGCCCGCCGCCGAACGGGATGCCGTGGGTCCCGACGGTGCCACGAGTCCGGCGTGGACCGGACGGGCCGAGGTGCGCCCGCCGCGGCCTGGGCGGGCTGGGGACTTCCCGTCCGGCGACTGGGATGTGGTGCCGCCGCCGCGTGAGCCGCGCGGCAAGTGGTGGACGCCGATCGTCGTCGGCATCGCCGTTCTGGTGCTGTTGGCGCTGCTCGGCTGGGGTATCTGGCTGATCCTGCAGGCCAGCGCCGACGATGACGAGACGCCCGCGCCCGCCGCCAGCGCCTCTGTGGCGGCTCCCGAGACGACCGAGCCGACCAGCCGGCCGCCGACCACCGAGCCGACGACCACGCCGAGCACGACCGAGCCGACCGGGCCCGCCGAGGTCACCATTCCGGCGCTGAAGGGACTGTCCTCTGCCGAGGCCCGCCAGGCGCTCGACCGGACCGGGCTCGCCTATCGCTTGCGGTTCGTGACCAGCGCCGATGCGCCTGCCGGCACGGTCATCGACAGCGATCCGGCCGAGGGTCAGAAGGTGCCGTCGGACACGACGGTCACCTTGATCATCGCTGCCGCGCCGTCCTCCGCCGCGACCGTGACCACGACGCCGACCAGCACCGCGCCAACCGACACGAATGACCAGCCGGGCGGCAACTGAGTTGTCAGCGGTTGGCGCGCATCACCCGGACGGTGATGCCGCCCGTGGTGTTCATGCCCGGCTGGCGGCTGTTCCGGGCCCGGGGGTCGGGCGCCTTGCCGATCTGCCGCAGGCCCTGGATCTGCACAAAGATGGAGCGGCGCTCCACCGCGTCCCCCGAGGTGTTGAGCTCGTACCCGTCCAGCCAGAGCCAACCGTCGTACGTCGGCCAGTCGTGGACGCGAATCACGCGGAAGAGCATCGGTGCCGCGAATTGGACGCTCGCTGCCTTCGTCACGTGGATGACATCACCGGACCGAGGAAGCACATCGGCTCCTGTTCTGAACTCGTCTCGGGGTGAACGCTGTTTGCTGCACAGTGGACGCAGATGTTCCAGTGTGCCCGGGTCGTTCATTTTTGCAACCATCTGGCAATGCCAATCACCGGACGGCTGCCATGCACGTCGTCTCCGCCGGCCGTACCGAAGCCGTTTGTGGTCCTTGATCCGAAGATCCCGGCGGGAGTCCACTTGGGGGGTAACGGTCGGACGGCGCCCCGCGAAACGGCGTCGCTTTTTGCAGCGGTGCGTGTGTCTTGGCCACTTCTTCAAGAGCGTTAAGTGACGCACGCCATACGGAAAGATTGCACCAATCGAGGGATCGATGCAAGTTGCAGGTCATCCGTAAGTGACCATTTGATCACTGTGCACCCTTGAGCGATCAAGAGATCACCATGGAGACTGGAGTGGACAACGTCCGTTCGGCGGATAACGTGCCGTCCCGCCGGATGAGGCCATGCCGTCCCGGAGGTCAGCGTGAGTCAGCGTCGCAGCCCTACCATTCGCCGTCGCCGCCTCGGGAATGAGCTTCGCAGGTTACGCGAAGAGGCCCATGTGACGATCGATGTCGTCGCCGATCGGCTCGGCTGCTCGCCGTCCAAGGTCTCCCGGATCGAGACCGGCTACACGAGCGCGACCCCGCGCGACGTACAGAACATGTTGCGGGTTTATGGCATAAATGGTGCTGAATCAGATGTATTAGTCCAAATTGCCAGGGAAGCGCGCCAAAAAGGCTGGTGGCATGCGTATAGCGCCGTGCTTGTTGGGGCATATGTCGGGTTCGAGGCGGCGGCACGGTCCATTCGCGCGTACGAACAGCAAGTAGTCCCGGGGTTACTCCAGAGCGCGGAATATGCCTTCGCGATGATTCGGGCCGCCCGTTCGAGTGACACTCCGTTCGAAATCGACCGCCGAGTGCACGTCCGAATGGCGCGGCAGTCGTTATTGACTCAGGACGATCCGATCGATCTTTGGGTGGTGCTGGATGAAGCTGTGCTGAGTCGTCCGGTCGGCGGTGACGAGGTGATGCGTGATCAATTGGTGCGATTGATCGCGGCCGCTGAGCTGCCAAACGTGACTCTTCAGGTACTGCCGTTCGCGGCAGGGGCGCACGCGGCCATGGATGGAACGTTCGCCATCCTCGACTTCCCGGAGGTCGAGGACCCCGACGTGGTGTACGCCGAGAACGCGACCGGTGGGCTATTCCTGGAGAAAAGCGACGAACTCAAGAAGTACGGCTCCATCTTTGACACGATCCGAGCGACGGCCCTCACCCCCGAGGAGTCCACCGAGATGATCGCAATGCTGGTAGAGGAGCCACCGTGGAAATTGAGACCAAGGGTTTACGGGTCGACTTGAGCCGCGCTGAGTGGTTCAAGAGTGCTCGAAGTGGCCCAAACTGTGACAACTGCGTCGAGGTTGCCTTCGTTGACGAGGCCATCGCGGTCCGCGATTCGAAGAACCCGACCGGCCCCGCGTTGATCTTCACCCCCGAGGAATGGGACGCATTCGTCGGCGGCGCGAAGGACGGCGAGTTCGACCTCTGAGCGCGCGCGAGCGCATCCGGCTTGCTCCCCCGACCGACGTCGGGGGAGCAAGCCGTCGTCATTTCGCGACCCGGGCCGCCGTCGCCCGGCGCTACCAGGCTCGTTGAACGCTCTAAGCGCGGACCGGACCGCGCGTCCGTGGACCCGCGGACCGGGGCGTCGGCGGATACCGCGGGCCGGCCTTCGCGTCGGCGGGCAGCTTGGACACCGAGCGAGGCAAGGCGAAACTGATGACGATTTCCGAGAACCTGAGCAACGGCTCGTCGACGGCGCAGGACCGGTTCAGCGGGGGCGTGAGCGC
>Ga0307512_10005224_pt1 | contig 13672 bp, 14 predicted proteins | sample 14_EM_MG_FD_200267 | JGI IMG/M metagenome (GOLD analysis project Ga0307512, IMG submission 200267) | Populus trichocarpa ectomycorrhiza microbial communities from riparian zone in the Pacific Northwest, United States - 14_EM | ecosystem: Host-associated > Plants > Roots > Unclassified | place... | reverse complement strand
GTCGGCAGTTCCTTCCGTTTCGATGACCTGAAGGCGTTTTTGCATCGGAATGAGGCAAGCTATTTTCATAACTTTCGAATCGCACGGCTCAAGCGATATTTTATATATTTCAGGAAAGTCGGAGACAGCAATCTTCTGGAATGGTCACGTCCCGTTCACCAAAGTCCTTCCAACTTGTCACAAATTTTCGCTCACACGGCGGGATAGTAAAGTGCGCTCACTCGATCATAGCTCTCATTATGAGATTTTGGCCCTATGCGATCGACATCTTACCCCAAGAGAAAGGAATTGTCGATGGAATCAAGCCAGTTTTCTTCAGCGGTTGGGACCAGGACAATGTCCGATACGAATCTTTCCTCTTCGGAACAGCGTCAGTGCATCATCTTGTTCCTGTATTCAATACGTTCCCTCACAACCCCAAAGTGGACATCACATTGAATTCGGAGCTCAGCAATGCATTCTGGTACGGAGCGACGCCGCTAGGGAGAAGTTGAGGGCTCAAGTCGGTGATGTCGGTCTAATCATGTGCGTTTTCTCTTCGTACAATCATCCATCGCGAAGCCGATCACTTCTTATAGGACACTTTATGAGAGCAAGGGGTTAGAATTTAATGATGTATGCTGTTTCTCTACCCTTCTCTGTCTATGATGAACACGTTACCTAGGTTCTCCTCTACAACTTCTTTGAGGACTCCTCCGTCGACGTTACCCAGTGGCGCGTCGTTCTCAATGCAGTTGATTGTGCCCAGCGTGAGAGGATCCCAGCCCCAACCTTTGACGAAAATCGCCACGCCGGTGTGTGTTCTGAGGTACGCCAGATTAGAAGTTCGCCTCTGTCAATATACTTCATGTCTCGAATAGCTTAAGTTCCTCTACGTCGCAATTACGAGGGCCAGAAAGAACCTTTGGATTGTCGATCGCTCTCAGATTGCGGAACCAATGCGGGCAAGCTTCCTCACTTGCCAGGGTGCGATGATCCTGATGGCTCGTTTACCGGCTTTAGCTATACTGGTCATCGGAAAGCCTCGTCCAAAATTGCACACCAGGCACTGATATACCCCAGCTTGCCGTTTCTTCTACTCCGGAAGAGTGGTCCAAGATGGCAAAGACGTTATTCTCGCATAAAAGGTACTTCCAAGCCATGCACAGTTACGAGCGTGCTGGGATGCGTCGCGAGAAAGCCATCGCACACGCGTACCATCTTCGTGAACAGGCTCGCGGGATTCCCGTTCGCAATCGTGCAGGGGACAACGAGCGACGGCACGCATATGTCGAGGTTGCGAAAGCATTTTTGGCTTCGGCCGGAGAGACGGGGGCTACCTCCCGTGAACGCAGCGAATACTATCGTATTGCGGCTGAGACATTCCTCATCCTGGAGGACCACGCGCAAGCTGCATGGGCATACGAAAAGGCTTCAAAGTTTACGGAGGCGGCTCAGAATTATCGTCATGCAGGCATGTTCGATGAGACGGTCGCTGTCATCAAAAATCACGGGGCTATTATGGACTCTTCGGTTGCGGAAAAGCTCACTAATGTCGCGAGATATTATTACCTTGAACGGGGAGATCTCAAGTATGTCATTCTTTGTTATCCTCTTCTGGCTATCTCTCACATCAGACCGTAGGAAGGCATCATCTCTGTTCTCTAACGCCGTTGAGGAGCTGGAATTTGTGAGGGATTGTGATCTAGACATCGCTGAAGTTAGGATCCTCGTCGAGCGAGGGCGATACAGGGAGGCCGCTGATCTTCACATCCGAGAGAACAGAATGGTCGATGCCGTTGAAATTCTCCTCAAGGACAAGAGCTCGAGGGGAGCAATTCACCGGGCATCTCAGAGCTTGCTTGGCGCTTTTTGGAACATCCTCTCCTTTGGTGTACTGCCACTTGAGCTAGACAACGAGTCACAAGCCAGCCTCAAAAGGATGGTGGGACTGGTCGGCCAGTTTGATTTATCCGCCCTTACGGAAAGGACCCAGCAAGAGGTTAGATCTCCCATTTGATTAGCGTGTTCTTCGGCTGATTGGTGATCAGCTGCAAATGTTCTCAGCGATCTACAAGAATGACATAGCTCAATTGACCGCCATTGGAACAAAGATTTTAGCTGATAACAAGCCCGCGGCTCTCCTCTGCTTCGACCACTCCTTTCGCTATATGAACGAGGATGCCATCGTTTCTGGCTCTGACACTCAAATTCTCGATAGAACAAGGGCACTCTGCGATTACGCAGAACTCGTCCAGGAAGTCCTCTCCGCTCTCGAGCCATGGACCAAGGTGCCCGTTCAGAAGCTCTTCTCATTCACAGTACATTCCGGGGGTCATGTATGTCTTCGGCGCGGTACATTCCTTTACGGCTACCTTGAAAGGGAAAGGCTTTACGGAAAGAAATTGAATGAAGACGCAATGGTAGAAGTGTGGCGCTTCTACAGGTTGTATCAATTCTCACTTCGACGGCGATTGAGCGAAAGGCTCGGGGCATACTGCAATTTCTCTCTGTCTGTCAACGTATTTGATCCATGTGAAGCCTTTGCTTTCCGGCGCTGTGACCGCACGGAGTGCCAGCGACAACACGATCTAGATCGCACGTGGTTTGACAAGCGCCTACAATTCCATATGTTCCAAATCTCAATCTTACACTCGTTTCAATTCTGTAGCTCTGAGCCAGGGCAGCACCGTGACTTACGCCGGTTAGATATTTTCCTTTTGATCAGCTTTCGAGCCCCTAATAACCATCTATACTGCAGCATGTGGCTGGAGCGCCTTTACGACGTCGTCAACCCAGCTCACTATTCCTTTGGATCTCTTACGACTGTCACACCTATCGCCAGTCGACAAATGTCGCGGTCCTTCTACTTGCTAAAGACCTTTTGGATTTGGCCCATGCTTTGTGAACTGAATTTAGATAGGCCCTGGATTCTGTCGACATTCCTGAGATTAGTGGATCTGGGTTCGTTCTTAGACAGCACAGCGCTTGTCGATCACGTCCATCGCACTTGTCTTGCTCTCCGCCATCCCCCACCACAGATCATGCTGGACGCAAACCACGGCTACGTCATTCCGCGTATGGTCGAATTCTTGCATGGAAAGGCAGATAGGAGCATTAACGCAGGCGCACTGTTCACTAAGTATGTTGTCCACCCCCATCGTTAGGTTCTCAACTTTATGGAACACTACGTCTTTTCTAGACATATTCTTAGTCACAAGATTCCGGTTGAACTTACGGTGTTATGCCGGGTTCTGGAACTCGTCGCAAGTTCATATATCATGGCGTCGACATTCAACAAGACAAGATCACTCCATGGAGTGACCCTCCCATGTAGCTGGATTCTTGAAAATATGCAGAAATTAAATGGGGCGAAAAATCAGGGCGCCGACCATCGCATACTTTGGGATGTGATGATACAATTTCGAGATCTCTTGGAGCGCGTTTATAGTGGCAACGACTCTGGTAGGTCAAGGACATGAAAAACTCTCATCAGATACTGAACCGGATTAGACCACATCCTCCACCGGAATAAGCCTCTCCACTTTGCTCATGTTCGAGTCAGGAATTTCGCCTTGTCGAGATTGTACGTATTGGTTCCCATGAGCACACTTAAATACGACTCACTAATGCGATACACTATCCCCAGATGCAGGGTGATCTGCCTACGTGAGCACCCAGTCTCACAATATACATCTAACGGCGTTGCTCATAATACATGTCAGTGGGATTCAACAGCAGATTTCGGTCTTGGAAGGATCTCGCCTTGGAATCGGTCACATCTCTCCGTAAGAAGCATGGTTCAAGGGAGTTCCCCTCACTGTACAGCCAGTTGGTTTGACCTTCCTTGTCACAAAGAACGCAGCTGAACATAGCTTAGATATGTCTATGCAAAAGAGTGGTGGCAACTTGCTGCCGCAGTAACCTCGTCGATTTCTTCGACACCGCTGGATGAGATGATAATTCTGATTGGCGTAACCAAGAACGTCCCGCGCGCCTTTCGTGGGGTTCGTATTGTCAAGTTTAGGAACACTGACGACCTTCGTCGACAACTCACTATGACTGCGGGCCCTGCGCCGATGCTAAACCCTGCAGCGGCGCCATTCATTCCTAATCAGGCGCCCTTACAGCCGAATAGTGTACATCCGTCCGTCGACCATGACACGAATGATGGCGACCTGGCTCATGCAGCCGAAGAGGAGGAAGACACTGAATTTCATGAAGAGGCCGACGATTCAGCCATTATCGAGCCTATTGGAGCCAACTTTACAGAAATATCGGAAGAAGTTCTAGCCAAACAAGATTCCGCGGCGAAGGTATTGCAATTCCACTATCGTCGGCTTCTGTCCAGCCGTGCAAACCGAATCTCGAATCCAGGACTTGGACTTACAAAGGCTCGCGAAGACCAATTTGAAAAATTTGCGCGAGCAGCGCACTCTATTGAGTGGTCACAGCGATCGCTCTATCGCCCTATTTTCTTGGGAGCCCTCCCACACCTACTCACTTGCCTGGACCGTACATGGACGGTCGTAATGGAGGAGAAAACGAAAGTGAAGCGGCAGCAACGCCAGAATATTAGCCACCAAGGGATTGAAAAGCTTATGGATCGGCAAACATCCCTGAAGTACGTGAACAAGCGCCCCGATGGATATTCTAACTCACTAACGCCGGACATAACTTAGCAAAATGGGAAAGCGGATCCAAATCCTCCAAACCAGCCTTGAAGCTTCAGCGCACTTCCACAAGTTCAGAGACCTCAAGCAGCTGGAAATCTATATAGAAGGGGTTAAAGGCATCCTCGACGAGATACCCCAGGCGAAAGGAGAGCTAGCCTTCGACATGTCAATGGCGTGCGCTTGGATGAGATATGTGAACGAAAAGCCCAAGCCGACCAAAGTCGAGAAGCCAGAGTTGAACACCGATAATCTCGACGGCATGTACTAGAGTCTTGTAATATATTTCCTTTCTCGCCCGCGTGCGGCGTCTTTCTCTCGTTTTCTTCGATCGTGACCGAGGGGTGACTTCATCATCCTTCCGTCTCTGACTTCCCTTCTGATGCGAAGAGTCCGAAATTTCTGATGTTATCGGCCTATGGCCCCGAGGGTACTATCGTACGCTAGTTGGCATGCGTGCCACAAGGAACACAGGACCCTCTCACGAACACCTCAATCTCGTCCCCCGTGAGGCCACCTGTCGTCACCAATTACGATATCCCTCCCTTCATTGTCTTCCGGGAAAGTGTCACCACGTAACCCCCAGAAGCTGCGCCCTCATTTCCGAGCGCGCATGGTTAGAAGTACATAAGAGGTTCGCAGGACGTTGGGGAACAGTCACACGACCTGGCTCTTGTGCCTCTAGGCCATGTGTACAGTACCCCGGGTTTGTGGCAATCGGGGGTTCCGAATTTGTTTCGGTCGTAACAACCCAAGCGCCCACACCTCCGAAGCAGTGAACGTTGGATCATAGATACATGCATGTAAGGATGCCCTAGATGCTCCGTAGTTGCCAATTATCTGTGCTCGCGATACGACCAGAAGCATGTCTCAGCCAAAGCCTAGGCTTGAGTTTGGCCTAGTTTTGCACCTCGGTGGATGCCGTACTGGGTCTGGGTCTCCACACCTTTTGGATGCAGTGATGGATGGGTAAAATGCAACCTTGAACACTGGTGTAACCGTGGGAGTGTTGGCCCAGCATGACATGTACTGTACACGTAAATACGGGAAGATGTGTCGGCCCAAGGCTCGCAAGTCGGCATCGGCGGCCCCCGACATGGAGCACTCAGCGCTGGCCATTTCCATGATGCCACATGATAAACGTCGTGTGACGCACTAATAAAAGTAAAGGAACGTAGCAGCGAACGAGCGCGAGCGGGAATGGCGGCTATGCAGATACGAGACTCAGTTTGGCACACAGAGTGACCAACAACTGTATGTATTCACCTATGCAGATACGAGACTGCATACTTGTAAGTGCGGGTAATAAACACAAGAGTAAAGTAAAGCGGCTCACCTCAGTTTGGCACACAGAGTGACCAACAACTGAGGGGCGCGAAGGTAACCGCAAAGGTATAAATGTAGAGCAAAAACTAGGGTACTGAGCGGATGCAAATTCTGGGGGTATGTACTATAATTGACCATGCATGCTGTCTACGGGTAAACTGCACTAGCAAACTGGCAGTGCGCGCTCTACTCTATATGATGTCCATGTGGCCCGACCGCCGCTTCCGCGACATCGTGTCCATTCAAGAACACACGAAAGCGCACAACAAGCGAGTAGCGGAGAGTTGATGCCGAGTCGATTGTTATCAGACCATAGATAAGATAATACCAAGCCAGAATCGGAATCAGAACAATGCTTACAAAACAGATAGTTACAATTTTCTCCCCTGGCCCACTCGTTACACCCAACCAATATCATTACCCTTCCCTTCTGTCCTGCCATGATGACTCGAACGGTTTAGTCATTATTGCAGGTGCTGTGCAATGGCATGCACTGACGTGATATTCAAGCTAACCTGTCCAGACCAGCGTCGAGATGGAGATCCGGAGCGGTATCGCTGGTCGGGAAAGTGGGCCGAGAGTGCCGGTTCGGTCGTCAACGAGGTGCGGGAGATCTTGAGGCGAGAGGACAGAGCGCGACGAACAGGTAAGGCGATTCAAAGGCTTTTGAGTGGATCAGAGGAGAGGGCACACACGTTTTGAGAGAAGGGGACAGGGGACAGAGCAACAAGCGAGCTGTTTTATAGATTTTATCTTCATTTTTATGAAACGGAGACAAACGAAATAGAAAGGGGACAGGAGGCAAAGGGAATTGCTTGGAAGCGATTCGAACGCTTAGACGATGGCATGCATTCTTCGGTTGGATTGGGCCGAGCTTGCCCAATGCAGCACCAGGAAATAAATTTCACAAGGTGAGAAACCCAGGCAGCGGATACTTGGGCCGTGGAACATAGTCGTCGCTAACGTAGGTGTGGGCAGTGAAGCTAGTGACTCGGTGAAGTTTTCCCCAACAAAGCAACAAAGATGATCGACGGACGATCGATGACCCCCTATGGAATGACGACATCATCCCGTCGGCCTTTCTCATGGTCACGTGCGTAAAGGGCCATATCCAGAGCTACGTCTCGTCCCCAACATAGAGCTACCTCGTCCCCAACATATCATATCACCTAACCCGTTTTCCCCCACTTCGGATGGGAGGTATGGTTGACAGTGCGTATTCCATCCATGCCTTTCATTCTCTATGTTACACTTGTCGATCTGAGGGCCTGAGGCCGAACATTTCTGAGGACAACATATTGTCATTGTCGAGCTGCGTCTGGGGATAGCCTGAGCGTACGTGTATGCTGCCCCTCATCTCCATCTTCAGGTTTCTTAGGATTCACAAGCTAGCCCATACACACCCTAGTAGGCCATGGAGCGAGACGATGCATACCGCCCGTGATTTGTGCACAGTCGCCGGGCAGCATACCACCCATCTCTTATTCCACATCACAGGGCGTACCGCTCTCGGAACAATCTCCCATAATCCCTGTACCCAATGCCAATTACGGTCCGACACCTCGAGCTCCCGTATCCAAATCCCCAACTCCCGCAGCCGCGCGAGGCCGTCCAGGAGCACATCCTCACACGTCGGGGGCGGGATCATCGTCTCGTCCACCAGCAAGATCTCCACGGAATCACGGTACATAGGTCGGGGAACAAGGAGAGCGGGCGCAGCTGTCCGTCAGAGCCGTCCTTTTTCTGTTGCGGGCAGTGTTGGGTTTGCAATGTCGCTATGCGCACATTGCCTGCTCCGTGGTATGCTTGGAACCCAACCGCCTACGACACTACCCGACAGCTGCACGCTCCAGGCATGAATCGACATGTACTCTTATTTCTCTCTGGAATGCCGAACCATGGGCGAACTCTACTCATACAATCATACAAAATCCTTCCTAGTAATACGGCCAAGGTACAATGGTGCCCTCCTCCTGCAGCCAGTAGAGCGTGAGGCCGTCCCATGCGTATCTGGAGTGGGTGGAACGAGCCCCAGGATCCAATAAGAGGTCGAGGAGGTGCGTTGCATTCGAAACTGCACTTCTGATGCGGCTTAGGTTCTCCGCCTTCTCCCATCCACTCTTCAGCTCCTCGGTTACCTTCTTGGAGGAACGAGCGTCAAAGGCGACTCGAACGTCCCCTCTGGGGCGACTGCGTACGTTCAAGGCGCCAAGCGCCCACCGTCTGACCGCTGAGAAGCCATCCCGGGCCTCAGGAACCATCTCACCTTTCAGCGTAGTCTTTGCAATGGTGAGGTGCCCTGGGGACTCCAATGAATTCTTGAGCTCATGTAGCAACCGCCTATGATAAGTGTGGAAATCGCTTTCAGGCGGGAAGGGATATCAATGAAAAAGCTATCCGCACCTCTGTCCATGTAGTCGAGAATTGAAGTTATCAACTCGACTGATTACGTGGAGATTGTCGAGAATCATGATGCGTAATAGGTGGAACCGAAGTCGCTGACTGAACCAACGGTCACCGACTTGATGGGAAGCTGAGCAACCTTCATGACGTTTCCCATCGGACCCACGGGGGGCGCATAGGACACCTGGATCAAATATAGATAAACCTGAGGAAATGCTGTCCGCCTTCATCACGTGTTTGTGAAGGCGCTCTGAGAGCTGCGTTCGCAGGTTGTCACCAAATTCGACCCGTGATAATAATACTTCGGGGTGATCCGTAGATTGCAAATTCTTGGTGATTGCGGAACCTTCGTAGAGGAATGTAGCGGGCATCATTCGTATCTGTCCACCGTGCTCCTTGACCTGGAATAGCGCGCACACCCAAGGCAACTTCGAAGGGGTCTTATTCGAAGCAACCTCCCTGATCAAGGCAGAATACCGGTGCAAGAGTCTCAGCGCCGTAATTGCATCCGATCTAGAGGAACAGTCAAGGATTGTCCCCAAGTCGTCGAAAAGGTAGTCGAGCGCCAATAGTTCAATGGCTTTGTCAAGACCGTGGTGGTTAAGAAGAAGCTTGACAAGATCGTTTTGGGGGGTCGGGGACCTATATTTCCGTAAAATGAGCCCAAAGGCGTTGATCTGCGCAATCAAGGTCAGCAGGCCCTTCACAGGCATGTAGGGTACACTCGCCATGTAGTTTTCTCTTTTGCCGAGATTCTCGTCCAAAATTGCGTCGAGCAGCTTAAGAATCTTTTCCGACTGAACTCCCGTACTCTTTTTCCATGTGCGCCGGCCGAATGAAAGATGCCGCCATAAAAACGTCATGATGATATCCATGATACGTGCGTCTCGAGAAGTGTATTTGATGTGCCTGAGAAAAACGTCGAGTGCGGATGTTACTTGGTCGTCTTCGAAGTACTGTTTGATCGCCTCGCCGTATTTTCCCTGCCTCTCCAAAATGAGTGCACGAGCTGGCCTAAGGCCTTCTTGAACGACGAATGCCATCATCTCCTCATCATTTTGGAACAACCCTGCTGCGTCTCTGCGAATACGTCAGACGAATCTCATCAGAAAATTTGTGAGACCCACTCAATCCTCCTCGCCTTCAAGTACTTGAGGCGGGCCTCCTGCGTGATAGTTTCGATCGTATCTAGATCCAGATGCACGCGATCCTTCTTGACGATAAATACAGCCTCGTCTAGTAGGTCGTTATGAAAACAATGGAGTGCCGCTTCTGTGTACATCTCCGCCAGCTTGAATAACCTGATCACATCTTGGTGTAACCTGGCGTCGACGTAGCACCTCGCAGCAGCAGCATAGTGAGCGCGCCGTTCTCTGGGGTCTTCTATCACATCGGAACAGCATTCAAATGAACGGGCAGCTTTTGCAAAGGCATCTCGTCGTTTTGCTGGTGTCGATGCCGAAGTCTCGCGGGCGACTTGTCGCAAGTGATGCGCCGTGGCAATAGTAACCATCCGGGCATCTCCTGCTCTTCGAAATGCCATTATTGCTTCTCCGAACTCATGAAAGTCCAAAAGGCGTTTCCCCTCGGCTAGCCATTCTTCTGGATTCGTCTCTTTGGCAATCAATTGGATTGAATTGCAACCAGGGGGCGGTTCAACGACAAATCCACCGTCAAGGAGAAACCGCTACGGCTCCGCTTATTTTCCCATAATTGTGAAGCAGCATACGGGGAACGGACCATTAACGGCTGGTGCTCATCACAGGTGTCGATGATCCAGAGTCGGTGTCTTGCTCGAGTTATGGCCACGTACAAACACTTCAGCTGCCCAGATGTGCCATTGTCAGATGCTCAAGTCATATGCTGGGAAACCTGGAACGTAGCTTCTGTACTGACCTCGTGTATCAATGGCATGAGTTTCTGGTCCCGTGGATCCCGTAGATCTTGACAATCTATCCTTATGAGATGTTGCCAGAGGTCTGGCTCTGCGGACTCTTCGAAGAAGTTGAACAGAACAACCTAAACGTGCGCAAGAGAGATATTGAAAGTGAGAAACGATCCGAGTTATTATCCGAGGTCAATGATGCCTTACATCGTCGTACTCAAGGCCCTTGCTGCCGAATAGCGTACTCAAAGGAAGAGTCAGTTATCGAAGATCATTTGACTGTGTATTCACTTACAGAACAATGCCAGTATCTCCTATCTGTGTCTTGTATTTTTGGCGGGAAAGCTCGTCCCGCACAATGACACCTATGCGTCAATTATGATTCTCCAGCAGACGCGATAAAACGTGAATTTTTACGTACATTGGTTAGACCCAAGTGCGGCAAGCACGCCTCTAAAGTCAAGGAAGGCTAAGCCAAATGCGCTACTCAGACAAAAAGCAATTTACTCACGGTTGAACGAAGAAGAAGTCACTAGCATGGGATGGAAGCAAATCCCTGTGGAAGAACTCTGGTAATTGCCTGCCAACCATTCCCGTCTCGGGTTGAAGAGGATCGATCGCCCCAGGGAAGCGCTGCAGTAAGTCGAGGATGGCATTTGCACACCTGACGATGCCGCTATGAGACCGGTAGTTCTTAAGTAGCTGGAAATTTTCGGGTTGACGAGGGGTCCGGCAGGCCCGGAGCGCCTGATCTGATCTCTATGGTCCGTAACAGGATCAATTCATTCATCGTAGCAGGGCGGGACGTACCTGATGTTTCCAAACTGATGCCCTTAATTCCCGAAAAGTGAAGGTGCTCCCTACTGAAACGGTTTGCGCTGTATCGCCAGCCCACAAGAATCCGTCTATGTTATGGCAGAGTGACAAAATCACTGTAGTTCATATGTGAGTGCTCTTGCTCATTTGGAGTTTCATTTGAAACCTGACGTTGAGTATCGATAAGAAGCATATCTTGCACTTCATCCACGTAACTGTTTTCATCCAATCTGTAACTGAGTCATTGCTAATCGAGGAGGGCGAATCTACCCACACGTAATCAACGGATTTCCAGCTCAACCCCCGATCCCTCATGGTATCGAGTAAGGAGTGGGCCCTAGTAGTGAAGGAGTGAATAGCTTGTGCGTGAACCAGGACACAGCTTACCTATCTGCGGGATCTCGCATGTGGCGCTTGAACTTGAGCTTTTCATAGGCTTCGAAGAGAAGATAATCCGCAGTGTGTATACGTCTGAGATTTTCATAGGTTTCTTTATCAATCACGTGGTTCGGGAAGGCCCGCGAATTCTCGGATCCTTTAATCAAGCCTAGAAGAGCAGAATTTCAGAAGGAGACACAATGGACTCGCAAGTTCATACCAATGAAATCACTAAATGCTAGCATTGGTGCTTGATATCATAATGAGGTTGAGAAAGTAGGAGTGATAACAACAAGAAACACACATATGCCCTTCGTTAAATATCGAGGGAGATGTGGCCAACAGTCCGTTTTGAAAACGTCGAAGGTCAAAAGACCCTTGGGAGAGCACCATACGTCTTTCTCCCGGGAACGTAAAAAGGTCTCCCGTCCTTCGGAAGAATCGGCCCTCACATCTGCTTCTAGAAGGCAGTAGAGCTATAATTGAAAAGAATAATACACTTCCGATGAGTTTTCCTTCGCCCTGAGGCTCCAGTATTACGAATGCCATATAATACTGACCGTGTCCAGAGTAACGAACAAAGGGAAGTGGCTGTCAAGGAGTAGGCTATACCTCTGGGGAAGATCATTTCTACGGTTCCCTCCGTCATCGGGATCGAATGTGTCCTGCTTCTTACGCGAATTCCAGCGTTGAATATGTTCTCGGTCATTCAGCGACATATCAGCATCGTCATAAAGAGAGAGGAGTAGGTTCACATATTCCCCCTCGACTTTGTCTGCGAGACGGCGAGACTTTGTTATAAATATTTGGCGAGGGCGAGGGGCCACACTCCCTTGGTTCTTCCGCGCTCTCTCTATGCCAAGAATCTTGAAAAGAATGACAGTTGTCTTCCTGTGATGCGTATTGGACATATGACTATGACCACGGTAGGGGGTAGGAATATTATGATCACGTACCCAGTGCCACTGCGACCGAGGACGAATGAAGACTTTCCATGCTCGATTATTCCTTTCTCCTCCTTCCTGTACGTCGGTATTCTCAGAGTTACAACATAATAAGATGTGGAACCCAAAGCTCACGATAACTGAAACACGTAAGAACGATCTTCGAGTTGGCCTTCGAGTATGTCTCTAACAATGTTCTGGTTCGGAAGCAGTTAGAACTAGAAATGGCAAGCTCGCATTTCTCACCTGAGACAGGACAGAAAACCGCTCGAGACTAGGACGCTTTAATTACAGTCTTTTTGTTGAAATGTATATCACGTACTCCAATAATCTGCGGATCTGAGAAACTAAGGATGAACCTTTATTGTCGAAGATAATCGGGACGATACCTCGTCTGTATCTCCTTCGGCGTCTCCAGTGGTAGCTGGGATCCCCTCAATCGGCCCTGGGGCAGTTTCACCGAAAGTGGTTGGTTCAAAGTAATGGCCATGGCGGGAGCTTAGCGCTCGGCATCTGCCAGGTATCGTTGACCGAAACGGATGATAACACTCAGACAACGTACATACCTGTCTATATATTCCTTACCCTGCCTAGCCTGGTGCTTGCCGATGGCGTCCCAGTTCTTTCTTTTGAGCTCATCCATGCTATAAAGACCCAGAATTCGCAAAACTAGTATGAATCTGAATCAAACCTGCATGGCCATGAAAACACCTTATTGACGGACCTTGGGTCTCACGCTGGCATATCAAGACGTTAGATACTGCACCAAGATAGAGGGTGACCTCGAACCTACATTCATACCGAATTCTTGGATGACATCGACATGATACTTGTAAAGTTTAACAGAACGATGTATAGAAAGACAAAAAATGACTGACCACAAGTCTAAGATTCCCAGGAAGCCTGGCCCGGAATATGTCGATGGGGCTATCTCTCGTTAGTCTCCTCTGGTTAGTCTGAGAGAAATGGCCAAATGATAGCTCCCTTCACATGGAATTAAATATCATAACCCACAAGGGCAACAAAACATACCGTAGCTTGTCCAGGACAAGACGAGTTTGTTCGTTGTCCCGTGGCAGAGAACGGAGCCAACTATTCGAACAAAGCAATAGCCATTTTCCAAAGCCCGTTGCTGACTCGAAGTGAAGGTCAACTCTCATAAGAGAAGAATCAAAACTAAGATTATTGATCAGTGGATTTCGTGATTGGTTGATCGGGGAGGGAAGGTAACTCACTGTTCCGAAATCAGGGATGTTTGAAGGCTACCG
>Ga0307512_10005223_pt1 | contig 13684 bp, 11 predicted proteins | sample 14_EM_MG_FD_200267 | JGI IMG/M metagenome (GOLD analysis project Ga0307512, IMG submission 200267) | Populus trichocarpa ectomycorrhiza microbial communities from riparian zone in the Pacific Northwest, United States - 14_EM | ecosystem: Host-associated > Plants > Roots > Unclassified | place... | reverse complement strand
TCCTGGGTTAGGATATAAACAGGAGGGGAGGGGGGGGGGGGGAGTTAAACTACTATTTTAAATAAATATATATATATATTTATTTAAATTTATAGTTTAACTTCCTTAAACTACTAAAGGGGAGAAAACGTAGGCCGTCCGGAGATTTTTGAATCTCAGGCTTATATTTCAATTAAGCTCTAAAAGTTCTAACGTACTCATTTTAAAATTTCTAAGGTTGCTTTTTTGGAAGTTCTAATGTTGTAAATATTAAAGAAGCCTTATAGCATTGATGATAAAAGTAAAAGAGGAAGAAAAGCTATAATTACTACAAAAATTACAATCTTTTTTGTTAGCGAAAGTTTATCAAGGGTTGCTAGAAAGAAAAGAAGCGGCACAGCCACGAAAATAGTAATGAAAGTTAAAGCTAATCCTACGCCTGAATACAAACTACTACATTATTCTACAATCTCCTGTTTTAATAGGAGCTTCTATTTGCGCTTCATACTGCTCTTTTATATTCTGAGCTTGCTGGTTGCTTAGTTTGCTTAATAAATTATCAGTTGTTCTAATTTCTCGGCTTGGGTTTATTGTTGAGCCTTTGCCGTTATTAGCTACCGCAACCACTATGAAAAAATCGAGGGCAAGCAAAAACACAACCATTTGGTTTTAAATATGCCTGTTTAGAAAAATCAATTCCTAATACCGTCATGTTTGAAAAATGTTCACAATTTTGACTAGCTAAACAATAAGAGCCATTCCGTCAACGTCTAACAGTAGCTCAACCTATTTGCTCGGCTATTTCTTGGTAGTTCTTAAAAGGAATAATTGGGTGAAATCTAATTATTTCTTGGGGAATTACAATATTTCCAGTTCCTTCTTTCAAAAAATCTTGCCAACTGGTTATTTTTACTCCTTGATTATTACCTGAAAGATGACAAACCTCATTATTTCCTAGATAAATGCCTACGTGATGATAAATTCCCATTCTTCTTATTCAAACAAGGGTCTTTATATCTCCTTTCATAAAATTATTTGCCTATACTATAAAATGCAAAAAATAATAATAGAATAATAATGAAAAAGGAAATACCCATTGCAGAACTAATGGATGTCGAAGTATTTTTTTTATTTACAGAACCACTAGAACCGTTCATAATTACATTATCCTACAATCATTTACCTGCGGAACTTCTATTTTAGCTTCTCACTGGGTTTCCCTATTAATTTCTGCTATTTTATTCATATAATTATTTTACCTAAATAATTTCCCATATTCTCCTATTCTACCTAAAATCAATGCTAAAATAAGCAAAAGAAAAAAGATTAGTAAATCTCACCAGTGAAACTTTTCTTTTGCTATTAAAATATAGATAAGTCTTATAAAGGGATAAACAAAAGCGCAAAGGAAACAAAAAAAATCCTAATATTGCATAACCTATTGTATACATAATCTACATTATTCGACAGTTTTCCTCATAACTAGGAAGAGATTGTTCAATTCTATTTTCTAACTGATAATTATTGCTTTCACCAAGTTTATTATTAGTATCTCTAATTTCACTAGTTAGTTTAATGGTCTTATTCATAATATTAATTTTAGTTTTCTCCTCTTTAGTCCCCGCCTGCAACCCCACACTAGATAAACAATAGAGAGGGAGCCGGGGGGACTAAAGAGGGGACCCGCTCCCCCCCACCCCACCCTCTCGGAGGCGAACTAGTTTTGGCTTTTTTTTTATTTTGATTTTTTTTTTTCAAAAAAAATAAAAAAAAAATAAAAACAAAAGAAAAACTTGATTTACTTATTTAATAAGTAAAGCGAGTCTTTGGAGTGGGTTGGGGGAGGGGGAGAAAACGTAGGCCGTCCCGGAGATTTTTGAATCTCAGGGACGTCGGCGCGCTGGCGCGCCGCCGTCCCTTTTTGGGCCCCCTGGTAACCCCTCACTAGATAAACAATAAAGAGGGAGGGGACCCGCGCCTCCCCTCCCCTCGCCCTCCCCTCCCCTCCCCTCCCGGAGGGGAGGGGGAGGGGAGGGGACCCCGGGGAGGGGAGGGGGGGGGGGACGATTGTGGTAAAGTAATGCCTAAATCTAATGGATCTGCTGTAGAATTTATTGTTACAAAATTTTCTGATATTGAGAGCAAGATTATTCCATTCTTCGATAAATATCCGCTTGAAGGAAAAACTATTAGATTTTAAGGATTTCTGTGTAGTAGCTTCTTTAATGAAGGATAAGCATCATTTTACTAAAGAAGGGTTAGAGCAAATTAAAGAGATTAAAAAAGGAATGAACGAAGGAAGAAAATAAAAACCAAAAATTAGGTGTTGCAAATAGAATTGATGTCATTGATAGGCTAATTCATAATCATATTGATAGTATAAGGGATTTACTTGCAAGAGGTTCAGAGATAGAAGGGCAAATCTCTGAGTTAAACAGAGATTATGAATCTCAACTCTCAGAGTATAGTGATAGATTAAGACAATTATTAAGTTCATATAGACATTAACTAACTAATTAATTATCTATCTTTCTTTCTTTCTTTCTATCTATCTATCTTTCTATCTATCTTTCTTTCTTTCTTTCTATCTATCTTTCTTTCTTTCTATCTATCTATCTTGCTTTCTTTCTTTCTATCTAGGACTACTAATGATCCTTAATTGGAACTACTTCGACTTATTATGTTTTTGCACATTTCCACTAGTATTATCAATGGGAGTGTATATCACACTTGTTTTTTAGGTGAAAGGTTAGTTGAAATAGATCCCAGTTATCCCCTTAATACTTATAATTACTTCGGGGCGGAGGCCAGGTTGGGGACCCCTCCCCGGCACCTAACGGAGTGATGGGGACCCGCTACTCCGGGCCCGGCCCCCCCCCCCCACCCGGGGGGGGGGGGTGTGGGGGAGATAAACTCCTGGGAGGGGGGGGGTTTTGATTTTAATTTTTAAATTTATTGAAAAATAAAAATAAAAATAAAAATAGATAAACAGGGCCTCACTCCGCGCGGGGGGGGTGGGACCCCCACTTTATTTCTTTCTTGCTTTCTTTCTTTCTTTCTAAGGCGCGCATGCATTTTGTTTTTATAAAAAAAAATACATGCAGAATCCCGGCCCCCTGCAACCCCTCCATCGTACGATGAGTTTTTAATATATTATAGACATACAATATGTTAAAAACGTAGAAACACGGAGTGTTTCCTCGAGGAGATAAACAGGCGGGGACTAAAGAGGGGGGGGGGCCGGTGATTATGGCTACGTTTTGGCAAAGCAAAATTTACCCCGGGTAAACCGGGGAGCGCATAAAACTTAATTTCTTTATTAACTTTCCTTCTTACCTTCTTTACTTTTCTTAGTGAAGCTATAAAGCTTTATAATATGTAAACCGGCGCGCCGCGCAGCAGCCCCAGCCGGCGGGTGTTCCTACCTTTCATTAAACAATTTATTGCTACTGTCGAAGCCTTTGAAAAAGATTTGTATCTTAAAGGCGATAAGGCACAAGAAAACGCATGATGATTAACACAATTAACTGTCGATATAATGATCGTTTTTTAGATATTCGTGCTTGTATACTTTCCGGGAGCTTTAATGCTGATGCTAATATGAGCCAATTACTTATTAAATTAGTTTCTGTTTTTAGCTTATAGAGAAAATGTATGACGATCCACTTGACCTTAATACTCTTCATATTGCTAAGAACCCTACTAGATCACTTCAGATTGCCGCCCCTGATAACGATATGTCCGTTATCGTTGATTACCCCGAGCTCTTAGGATTTATAGAATCACGAGTATATCTAGAAAACCTTTATATGCCATCATGTTTAGATTTGCTAGATACGGCGGGTGGTAAAATTATATTTTTCTACCCGACGTATCGTGTCCCCCGGCCCGGGGGACCCGATACTTAACATACGCTTATGTATGCTTTAATGATTTATCGGCTCTCTACTCTCCCATCACCCCCACACTTGTTCGTGGGGAGATATACAACCCGCTGGGTTGTTTATCTATTTTGATTTTTATTTTTATTTTTCAATAAATTTAAAAATTAAAATAAAAACCCGCGACTCCGCCGTTTCCAACCCCCAGCCCACACATGTGTGGGGGGTGGGGGGTGGAAGATCCGGGGGGGGGGGGGGTAGATAAACAGGGCCTCACTCCGCGCGGGGGTCGAGGTTTTCTGTAACTGACAACACGAGTAGCCTACCACCTAGCGGTCCCTGCTAGTAGCATATAATAGCTTTAATAAGGATCTTCATGGATCTATTATTCTTCTCTAACTCTCATCTAGTTAAATTATTATCTTAACTATACGGATCATTTTAAATTTTAATAAATTAAATGGTTTAATAAATGGTACGGTAAATAACGTGTGTAAAGTTAAATACCTGCATATGAGTAATCGGCCCCTATTTCATGCAAGACCCGGCCTGGTCTTGCATGAAATTCGGGATCTTTTGTTTGCCCTCACGGTACTGCGTCGCTACGTATATGTTTTTCACCACTAGGCGTCAATTCGAAACTCCGGTAGGAGCGCCAGCGTTTTATAAAATAAAAATAGACATTTTCTGTCTCCCCCCCGTAGGGCCCCCTAGGGGGCCCGTAGGGGGCCTAGGGGGGGGCCCGTAGGGCCCCTAGGGGCCCCTACGGGGCCCTAGGGGCCCGTGGGGGCCCCGGGGGGGGGCCAAAGGGGGGGGGGGGGAGTTAAACTACTAATATTATTTATAGTTTAACTTCATTAAACTACTATTTTAAATAAATATATAAATATATTTATTTAAATTTATAGTTTAACTTCCTTAAACTACTAAAGGGGAGAAAGGAGGGGGGGACTACTTTTATGAATTTTTGCGCCACCCAGACTCTGCAAGGCTTTATGTTCAAATAGCTGGGGACCGGGAAAGAAGAATAAAGTTTTATACAGATCCAAACGGTAGTAGTAGTAATATAGAAAAAAGGATTTTTACCTAACTCTAGCTCTATTTTACTATAAGAAAATTAAATTAATAATTTAATTTTGATTAAGATTAAAACAACGGAGTTTAGCTCAGTTGGTAGAGCATTCAACTTACACTTGAATGGCCAAAGGTTCGACCCCTTTAACTCCTATTAGGATATTAGTCTAATCAGGGCGTAGCCATAAGGGTAAGAGGAGGGAAATCTAATGAGTATATTCTCTTCCGCCGTCGGCATGCATAATTCTCGCTCCTGTTCTTGATATAGCCAAATATCATTAAAATAAAGGACTTTTTTATACTATACTTAAAAGGCTAAGCTAAATCTTAAGGGGGGGGGGGCTCCGCTTTACATAGGAAAACTATCTTTCGTGTAATAAACTTGAGTATTATTAATTAAATACTAAAATAGTATATGTGTTATACTCTCGTCGGCGTCGCTTCACTCTTGTACCTTCATGATCATGATGAATCCTAAGAGACTAGTAATAAACTAAATAGTCCGTCCGTCTGGCATAATTTTGGTTTGCAGTAGCAGTAGGGATCTATAAGCCAAATATCGCTACTGCAGGACTATTAATTACATATTTAAATATTCTTTAAATACGTAGCAGCCTAGTAAAAAAAAAGCTAAACACTGGTTAAGTGTTTACTTATAACCTTTATAGATTAAATATCTTTATATAAATGAATTTATTACAATTTCCTAACCAGTTTTGTAATAAAAGTCTTATTTGTTTTTTTTTACAAAAACATTCTTTTTGTAGAATGTTATGGTTTATATAATTAAATATTTATAGTTTAAGCGCTCCTATTATTCCAGGGAGGAATAAAAGACAAATAATAATTAAAAATGTTTCGATGCCGCCGCATAATTATCGATGCGCCGAAGGGACTCTTTCTCAAATTTTAATTTATAATTAAAAAAACCAAAGTTTCCATCTCCGATGGAAACGCGCAGCGTAGCTGCCGTATGTAAAAAAAAAATTTGTAATTCTAAAATGAGAATTTTTAAAAGCCATCCTTTATTAAAAATTGTAAATTCGTATTTAATAGATTCACCACAACCATCTAATATAAGCTATTGATATAATTTCGGTAGCTTACTAGGTTTATCATTGGTTATTCAAATTTTATCTGGAATTATGTTAGCTATGCTTCTTTTAAGCCATAAGATTCAATTTTTTTATATTTCAATACTGGGGATTTATAACCCAGTTATTGTTACTAATTCTAACAAGGTGAGTTCTGCTAACTATTGAACTGAAGACATAAAAGTACATAGGGGAGATTTAAAAAAAAAACACGATACTGGGAAAACTTAAGGCAAAATTATTGTCAAGTTTGCACCCTCATAATAAAAATACAGTAGATAATGAAGAATTTTACGAATGATTGCGTGGGTATACTGATGCTGAAGGTTATTTTTTAATATCCGAGAAATTAGCTCAATCCGGTGTATCTAAACCACATAGAAGTTTTAGCTTTAGCTTTATAATACATTTGTCAAAAAAAGAGAAAGAAACATTACGATAGGGTTCACAAATTATTAGGTGGCATAGGTACAGTTAAAGTCGTAGGAGAAGCTTGTTTTTTTAGGGTAACATCAAGCAAGGATATAGACCAACTTCTTTCTGTAATGCGGTAGCTATTTTTGCAAACTGAACACTACTAAAGTTTTGGATTTTCTAGCTTGAGAAGAAGCGCGTAACTTATACTTAAAATATCTAGAAAAAAAAGGTGGTATAGCTAATCACAAAAACCCGGAATACTTAGCAGTACAGAGCCAGATTATCGCATTAAAAAATGCTAGTAATGCAGCTAGAACTGAGCATGCACTCCCGTCAAACCATAAAGTTACTATTACTAAATACTGGTTACTAGGATTTATAGAGGCTGAAGGCTGTTTTAGTTCTCATGACTTTGCTATATTTTTTTTCTTTAGCTCAAACAGAGGTTAATCGCCATGTTTTGATTGCAATTCGTAACTACCTCCTTAAATTTGCATCTAACGAGAATGCTGTGACTGTTGTAGATAAAACACCTACTAAAATTAATCAAAAACCACACTCGGTTTTATACGTATCAGGTAATCCTAATTGTGGTACTGTATTAATTCCGCTATTGCTAGACTTGCATTGATTTTCAGTAAAACGGTACAGTTTTATCTATGTTGTTACAATTTACCTGTTAGTGGTTGAGGGAAAACATTATACAAAAATTGGGGCTGATTATATTAAGAGTTTATACTCAATAATAAACAAAGAACATGAAGGTGTTAATTTCTCAATTAGCCAACAAATTATAGATCTACTCTTGAGTGAAAGTAATTATGCTGAAACAGAACAAGAGGGAATCTTAAAAGTTATTGAGAGTCGGCATAGTAACATTCAAAAAGTTCATACTACAGACTCATATGTTTTAGTTTGTGATGAAACAGGTAATACCTGTTTTGGCTTCAAATCTAATATAGATTGTGCTAAATATTTTTCAGTTAATAAAGTATCCGTAGGTAGATGGATTACTAAAAATTCTTACATTTCTACTAAAAACCTCCGCGGGGGTATTTTGCTTTAAAAAAAGCCAAAAAATTCGATAAAGGTCCGGCCCCTGCTTTTCATTTCCTCTAGCATTGGTACTAAAAGCCCGCAGGGGCTACCTGTCCGGAAAATTTATGCAGAACCAGCGTCCAATTATTTTTTTTATCTCTTTGTCGTCTTTTTTTTGTCAGGTAATAGTTTGTAACCATTAACCTTTATAGAAATAAATTTTCTCTGCACATGGATTTGCGTAGCAAAAAAAGCTCACTATATGCTGGAACCTCCTAAAGCCTTAAGTACGTTGCCGAGGCAACGTAAAAATCTTAAGGATGCAACAATGGACAATCAGCGGGAAACCGAAAATCTGATGGTTTATCTAGATTGGGAAGGATCCTCAGAGACTGTAAGTGTGACGTTATTTATTTTTAGTTTTTATTATATAATATATTATATATTATATATTAAAAACGTAGGCCGTCCCTCCGCGCGCGCGCGGCTCATCATTTTTTTTAAAGTGATGTTTAACTTTTTTGCCCTACTTTAGTAGTGGTAAATTTAATATTAATAAATAATTGAAGATATAGTCCGTAATTTAATTGAAAGATTAATGTATTATGGCCAATCTTATATATAACAAATTTTACCGGATACGTATTAACTAAAAAATCTATTGTCGGGATAATTATGTCTTGTAAATAAAAAGACCTGGCTTGGTTAAAGTATTATTCAGTGACTTCGTCGGTGTTGCCTTGTAGCGGTAAAAAGCGTAATTTTAGTAATAAATTAACTAAAAATACTGCATCTTCTGACTTAGATCCTTTATGAGGAACAGGCTTTACTGATGCTGAAGGTAGTTTTTCTATGTCTATAGAAAAATCTAAAACTCATGCTATTGGTTGGACAATTGCACCTTGTTTTATTATTACTTTACATAAAAAAGATATAGAATTATTAAAAGCAGGTATATGTATTTTGTTTTCTCTATCTTATCTCATTATTGTAATAATAATATTATGTATCGTATTAGAGTAAGATTTGGGCAAGTATATTACAGTCTAGAATTCAATACTAGAAATTTATCTTGTTTTAATGAATTATATTCTCGGTCCCCCCCCCCCTCTTCTCAAAGAGACTCAAAGAGACGAGGGGGGAATTTTATTTAAATGGAGTAAAAATAATTCCTGAGAATATTTATGACCTGTTAACACCAGAGGCCTTAGCCCACAATCTAATAATGGGCGACGGATCAGCTAAGTCACATGGTTTAATTCTATTGACTCCTATCCAGTGTCGGATATTGTACGTTTGATGAATGTACTTAGAATACGTCATAGATTAGATTGTGCATTGAAGTTTCATACACCGACTCAACCTAGAATCTTTATTCCTGAACGTTCTATGTGCCGATTACGTGAGGTAGTCCAACCTTTTATGCATTCATCAATGATGTATAAAATTGGTATCTAGATATTAAGGTTACCCAGAGAGCGGTGAAGGTTCATTTACATATTTTACAAGAACTCGAAAAGATTCTTCGGGGAATACTGTTAAAGATTATACTTTAGTTCTGGAAATTTCTCAAGACAGTAAAGATTGATTTATTATTAATTCTATTAAAGATTCTTTTAACATAGGAAAGGTATATAATGAAACACGTGGTATCACTAAATTTAGAGTTACACAAAAAGATGAAAACCTTAATGAATTATACCTACTTTAGATTAATAATCCTCTTCAAGGGCCGTAAAGCTTTACAATTTTAATCTGGAATTAAAATTGTAAATATCTTAGCAGCCGAACGAGTTAGAACTTTAGTTTTCCGGCGAAGCGCTTCCTTCTTTCCCCCCCACTCAAGAGTGGGGGGGGGGGGTAAAGGATGGGGAGAAAAATTCCGTCTTTCCCACCCCCCCACCCCCACACATGTGTGGGGGTGGGGGTTGGGAGGGCTGGCTTATTTTTTTATATATAAAAAAATTCGCCCCCCCAAGCCCCCCTGGGGGCTTGGGGGGGGGGGGGGGGGGGGGGGGGGGAAACGTCGCTGCCGCCGAGAAGCTGCTTATTTTTTTTTTATATTAAAAAAATTATTTTCCCAGGGGCCCCCTGTCTCCCATATCATTCATCATATGGGAGAAGCGGGGGACTAAAGGGGGGAAACTTCGCTGGACCTTTCAGCAGAGATAGATAGAAAAATAGATAATTTAATCAGAGAATTATCAAATTTATAGGTTAATTGGTATTTTTGTTAGATTGGTCTTCTCTATTACTTTTTATTTAACATAAAAGAATAGAGAATAAAATGGCATTATAATCCCAGTGTATTAGAGGCGTTCAATTCCGTAGAACATGCGTTGTTGCTCGAGGCTCTCCTTAGGACAATATTGTGTGTACTTGTATTATTTATAAGAGGAAATGAAATTAATATAGTTTATGCGACGGAGCATAAAGACGTCGGCGCCGAAAACGCAAAAAAATTAAGAGTCTCTCTTATAAGTAAGTCAAACCTGACACTAATAGTCAAAAAAGGTTGGGATCCACCCTTGCTTCGCAGGGCCCCAACCTGCTGCATGGTCTGGATAAATTCAATTTTCTTTCTGATGAGCAATTTAACGAATGATTGAGAGGTTTGACTGATGGTGAAGTTTTTTACTGATAAAACCAGTTAGATATGTAAATTTTTCTTTTATGTTTGTTATATATATGCATAAAGATGATTTTCCTATGTTAGAAGCTATTAGTAAAAGATTAAAAATAGGTAGTATACACAAAGGAGACCGTTTTGCTAGATACTGTGTTACTTCTAAAAATGATTTGCGTAAAATTTTTGAAATATTTGATAAATCACCTCTTAATACGTCAAAGCATTTAAATTACTTAGCGTTTAAAAAAGCCTATTATCTTTATTTTAACAGGGATGTAAATAATAAAAATTCAGCAGAATTAGTGAAAGAGATTATGGCACTTAAAGATTCAATGAATAAAAAAAGAATTTGTTATAAACAGCCCGTTGATCATCGTATCAAAATAACTCCTTATTGGCTTCTAGGTTTTGTTGAAGCTGAGGGATTCTTTTCTGTGACTAGCCTAGTAGGTTAACATTTGGTATCGGACAGACATTAAGTGAGATAAATGTACTCAAAGCTATTAAGGAATTTTTATTAAGTTTACCTGGTTCTTATAAAATAACTAGAAAAGATACTAATGTAGTAGCATTGGATCAAGATAGTAAGGCTAAAAATGAAAAGTCTAAACCAATGGCAAGGATTCAAATAAATAAATCTGACTATATTCTAAACGTACTAGTACTTTTTTTTTTGATAGCTTAACTTGACTAAGTAAAAAAGAGTTAGATTATAACGATTGAAAGTTAATTTTAACCTTAAAAAGTCAAGGCAAGCATTTTACTGAAGAAGGGAAGGAAATAATAACGTTGATTTCTAAGAGAATGAATCGGAATAGATTATCAACGGTTTCGCCTCAACCCAAAGAGATAGATATTGAAGAGAGAATACAAAAATTACTTGCTGCCCCTTCAAACTATGAAATACATCCTAATGGTAAAATTTTAATAAAATCTTCAGGCATTTATCTAAAAGGTAGAGGGAATATTAGTATAGAGGTTTTTGATGATGAAGGTTTATTGGTATACGATTTTGACTCTATAAAAGAGTGTGCTTTATTTTTTTGTTTTTTTTTTGGCGTTAGTACTCGGACTATGCACCGTAGACTAAGTAAAAATGTGTATTTTACATTTAATGGTAAAAACTTAAGGGTTAAGCGTGCTATTTCACTCCCTTAGTTAAATGAGTCTAATTACAATACAATATAATTCTAACATAAGTTTTCTCTTTAGATATGTTCTCTAAACATGGCTATATGCTGGAATCCCCTAAAGTATTAAGTACTTAGTGGACGCTATGTGCTATTAAGTTAAAATCTTAATAATATTGCAATGGGTAACCAGCAGGAAACCAAAGGAAAGGCTTTATTATTAATCTATGCTTTACCGAGTAGGTTCCTCAGAGACTGTACGCCAAGAGTAGCATTTTTTTCTTAAATTATGCTGCGGTGATATAGTCCAACCATATTTAAAAAAGTATGGAGTAATTGCTAAATAATATATAAGATTAGGTTAGGTTAGATTAAACAGGGGTAGTCCTAATGTTTAATGGTGTGACCATGAGTAGGGGTAAACCTTCGCATGGTATTTCCAAACTCTCACATGTTTCCACTTAATTTTTTCAATGATTTTCTGGTTTTACTCTGAAGTAAATTTCTTGATGATTATAGACCGTTATTATGTGAGGTTAAGGGGGGGGGGGACTAAACCTCCGGCTCCGGGGGGGGGGGCAAAGTATATGAGAGATGTACATAATATATATCAATTACAAAATGATCATGAGAGGATCCGATATGTTGACTAATTTCGTCTTGGATTTTAGCTTATTAAATAATTCTAAACTTATTAACTCGCCTGCTAACAGTGCGAAATCTTTACCTTCGAGGGGCGCCCCTCTATCTGCACAGTGTAAATCTTCTCCCTCTTTAGTAGTTTAAGGAAGTTAAACTATAAATTTAAAGAAATCTAGATATATTCCGTCCCCGACGGGGTAGCTTCGCAAGGGGGGGGGGGGGGAGATAAACAGGAAGGAAGTAGTTTAACTCCCCCCCCGCCCCTCCCTCTCTGAGTGAGGGGTTGCAGAGGGGTGCGGGGTAAATAAACTATATGCCACAAAAGCTTCTAGCTCTCCTAAAGTTTTAGCTACTAAACGTATTAAAGAGGTATCTAAATGTACAGACTTAGTCGTTTGAGGTATTAATTTAGGATCTACAGTAGGTTCTGTTCGGCTTACAAAACAAGAGAGAGAGATGATAAAACTCCCTTCATTTCACCTTAGTGTTATTATAGGTTTAATCCTATCGGCAGATAAACAGGAGGGTTATCATTTTCGAATAAAATATCTAAGAATGCACTATTAAGATTCGAACAGTCTTTATCTAAGGCTATGTATTTTTAGGCGCAAGCGTTGTGTTTTATATCTTATCTCATTATTGTAGTAGTTATCCTAGTTATCATGAAAGATCTCGAAAACCTGGGTTAAAAGAGAGCAAGTTTTTCTCTATCCTTATTTACTCGAGCACTGCCTTGTTTTACAGAACTGTATAATATCTTTTACGTTAATGGAGTTAAAGTAATTCCGGACAACATTTATGCACTATTGACCCCTGTTGCTTTAGCGCATTGAATCATGGGGGATGGGGTAAATTACAAGGGTTACGGTTTAGCTTTGGCTACTGATTCTTATTCTGCTGCTCTTTCAAGCAGCTGTTCGAATAATGAATGTCTTAACCGAATAGTTATAATCTAAAATGTAGCCTACACACTCGTAGTGGGGGTCAACATAGAATATATATATCTGCAAAATCTATGGCCCTATTGCGAACAATTGTTGAGCCCCACATGGATCGTTCCATGCGTCCCCCTGTGGGGGGCCCAAAAAGGGACGGCGGCGCGCGCAGCGCACCGACGTCCCTGAGATTTAAAAACAAAAAAAATCAAAACAAAAATCGTCCGGATATTTGACGCCCCCCTGCAACCAACCCCCCCCATCAAAGAGGAGAGGGGTGTACAAAGATGAGGGGGGGCGTAGGGGGGGGGGGGGAAGGGACTATATAAATTAAATTCGTAACCAAGTTAGGAATGTCTTTATTAATTACTATGATATTAAAACCGGTTCGTAAAATTAAGAATGTTTGAAGTACACCTCGCCACCCCTTCGGGCACGACCCTAACCCGATGGAGTATATTAATCGAGGTGTAGATTTTCTTGGGTTAGGTAGAAGAAGTATACATAGATATTTTAATGGCGAGTGCCAACGCGTTTCAGCGTCCTCTATCAACCTTAAGAAAGATTCCGTCCGACCTAACTTACCTGTAAACAGTGGAAAATATAACCCTAATGCTCATAATATTAAAAGTTTGCCTGATGTCCCTAAAGAACCCGGGCCCCTCAAGGTGGGGACTAAAGAGGGGGGGGCCCTGAGCCGGGAAAATTAGACTATAATAAAAATTATAAAAATAAGGAAATTGTACTAAACACTCAGAGTTTTGAAGCGCCCCCCTGCCCCCCCCCGCCCCCCCTCCCCCCCCCTCCTCCCTCCTCCCTCCTCCCTCCTCCCTCCTGGGAGGAGGGAGGAGGGAGGAGGGAGGAG
>Ga0307512_10005221_pt1 | contig 13686 bp, 20 predicted proteins | sample 14_EM_MG_FD_200267 | JGI IMG/M metagenome (GOLD analysis project Ga0307512, IMG submission 200267) | Populus trichocarpa ectomycorrhiza microbial communities from riparian zone in the Pacific Northwest, United States - 14_EM | ecosystem: Host-associated > Plants > Roots > Unclassified | place... | reverse complement strand
AGCCTCGAGAAGGACCCCCCCCCCCCCCGAATAAAGATGCCTTCAAACACTTTGTTCAAGACCGTTTCTTCGTATGGCTTTCTTTTTCCTCTTCTCTGATTCTCTTCACTCGATCCTTCGACGCTAACCGTACTGACGTACCGTCGGCGTGTCCTAGGTACAAACATTGAAACCCTCGAGACCTTGCTTCCTCGACATCATAAACTTATCCCTCTCGAATTTACTCGGAGCAACACACTAGCGCGTCGTTACAGAGCCGATCCTGACGGAACTTCGCCGATGCCTCAGGCTCGCAGTTAGTTGACCCAAACCGTGCGCTATGCATCATGCATCATGCCCGGACCATGGCTGAAAACCCAGCGCCCATATCTACATCCGACGGCTGGTATCCCTCTCCCACATTTTTTTGGAACAAGAGAAAGGGGGTAAGACAGTGGCCAGGTGTTGGACCAATCCGATTAAAGCAACGTGGACCTGCTTCAGACCACGACTGAAGGAAGGCGTCGATGGTGAAGATTCTGGATAACAAGGCTAGCCACATCTTTCCCACGTCTTTTGACAGTCGATTATCGACCACAAAGCAAGCCTCATACCATCCTAAAACCTCCAACCATTGGCACCCATTGGTCTCCTCATTATCAAAGCGTGTATTTATTGTTACGTACAACAGCTTTGCCATTGGTACGTCCCACCCTGTGTGATACTCACTTGGATTTGATAGAGATTCGTTGACCACCATATTATTATAATAGTTGACAGACAGGCCGATCGGTGTTGCCAGTGGACGATCGACCATGGCATTCCGGATAAAGGAAGGCTGTGTTTTCAAATGTCATGAGGTAGTGTTGCCGGAGAGTTGAGTCAACTACGGGTGTCGCCGCATTCAAGTTTAGCGGGGGAATAGCTGACCGCAAGCGCCTCTCTCGGGCGGGGCTTATAGCTATTGGCGTGCCAGACGGCTAAACGCGGGGTTGTGTTGCAAAGCTGGAAGTGGCGCTGTTCGGTTTCCTACTTTAGTGACAAGCCTGCTCTTGTTGAGCACGTAAAATACCATCACTCCATGCCTTCTTCAGACTTTTCCAAAGCCGATATCGATGAAATCATTGACAAGTTGTCCACGGAGGAGGCTGTAAAGCTAATTGCTGGGGTTGGACGTTGGTACACGGCCGCCATCGAACGGCTTAACATCCCAGCGATCAAAGTAAGATCCCTATCGTGTAGGCGTGTTCATGTCGTTTAATAGGAAACAGGTCACCAATGGTCCAAATGGTGCGAGGTGCTTTCTAGTTGACCACTCAGGTACTCATAGACCCATCGATGTGCGTGCTTAAGGCATTAGTGGTAGCCGCTTCTTCATGGGCACCGGCACGCCGTCGAAATGCCTACCAGTGAGCTTCACTACAGTCTTTTCAACTTATATTCACAGTACATAGTGTGCTACGGCTTTGGCGTCCACTTGGGACAGTAATCGTATCGAGGAAGTCAGCCTTAGACTACTGGCCTCCGAGGCGAAACTCAAGGCCGCATCTGTCATCTTAGGCCCCACTTGCAACATACAGCGTGTGAGTTGCGTATCACGGGCTTGATCATTGATCAGAAATCTTGGTTATCTTCCAGAATCCACTTGGGGGCCGCGTGAGCATATACTTTCAACGACGCGGTTCTAGATCTAGTGCTGATGCATGCGTTTCGTGCCACAGAGCTTCGAGAGCTTCTCAGAGGACCCACATCTTTCCGGTACCATATGCTCTGCGTACATCAGAGGAGTGCAGAACGGGGGCATAGGTGCAACCATCAAGCATTTCGTGTAAGGTCATTCGGGTGGGGAGACAAGTCCTGGTGCTAATCTGAATCCCATGCAGAGCTTACGATAAAGAGGATGAACGTAAGCGATATGATAGCGTAATGAGCGAGCGCACTCTCCGAGAGATCTACTTGATGCCGTTTATGCTGGCACAGAAATACGCGCAGCCCTGGGCGACCATGACAGCGTACGTCGAAGATCTTTCCCCGAGACGATCAGCTGGTCCTGACGACAACCAGTTACAACCGCGTCAATGGTCCTTATGCCTCCGAGAACACGCACCTCCTACAGGATATCCTCCGAAGGGAGTGGAAATTCGACGGATTGATCATGAGTGACTGGTAAGACTTCTTACAAGCGGAAGCCATCCGTCTTCTAGAATATTTCAAGGTTCGGCACGTATAGCGTGGGTCCCGCGATCAATGCCGGGCTTGACCTTGAGATGCCTGGGCAATATAAGCGGCGCACGTTCGAACAAGTTGAGGGATGTATTGCGGCGAAGCAAGTCGATGTCTACACCATCAAAGAACATGCGAAGAAAGTCCTCGAACTGGTCCACAAGTGTGCAAAGGAAACGCCAGAGGTATGTGGAGGTGATCTTCTACGACTTGACTGGTGTTGAATTCATGAGTATAGGTGCTCGACGGTGACGGCCAAGAGCGCACAGCAGACTCAGTGGAAGATCAAGCGTTGATGCGTAAACTTGCTGGAGAGTCTATCGTCCTGTTGAAGAACAAGGATGCAACCCTTCCTCTCCGAGCTCACAGCCTAAAGAAAATAGCGATTGTTGGAGGGAACGCCAAGGCACTAGTTTTATCGGGAGGCGGTTCTGCATCACTGGAGCCGTCGTATTTTACGTCACTATATGACGGAATTGTCAACGCGCTACCCAAGGGTGTACGAATTACGTACAGTGAAGGGGCTAGTGGTTAGTCTATTTATATTTATCTTTAGATGGACACGCTCACTGTTATCTGCTTAGGAGGAGCCGAAGCTCAGAATCCCGAAGAACTCCTCGAAAGTGCTGTTGAAGTTGCGAAGGACGCAGATACCGTTATCGCTATCGTAGGACTGGACGCCAACTGGTACGGTCAATCGCCGGTTACTGTTTGGAGTTGCTCTGATGCTTCACGGATATTAAGGGAGTCATCAGGCTACGACCGTACTACGCTGGATCTGCCTGGGAGGACCAATGAGCTCATCCAGGGAGTAGCTGGGGTTAATCCTAAAACCATCGTCGTTACACAATCAGTAAGCCTGAGAGCCGCCGCAACAGCAAATTTCTTTCTTCTTCGCTCACTTAACACTGTCTAGGGATCAGCAATCACCATGCCCTGGGTAGACACAGTCCCTGCCATTGTCCACGCATGGTATCTTGGTAATGCGACGGGCGATGCCATTGTGGACATACTATTCGGCAACGTGAATCCTTCAGGCAAGCTCCCGCTCACATTCCCACGTCGATTGGAGGACGTCCCATCTTTCGAGCATTTCAGCGTAGTGAACGGAAAAGTAATCTTCGGGCGCATCGCACATATCCTATGCTCACTTTGGCGGAGGTTCGATATGCCGAGGATATATTTGTGGTTAGTGGCTTTCTATGCGAAGCTACATCTGCCTTGAAATACTCACAGTCTCCTAGGGATACAAGCATTATCAACATAAGGGCATCATCCCTACTTTTCCCTTTGGGTGCGCGAGCTCCTTGGTATTTGCATATTTGATTGTCAATGGCACCACAGTCATGGCTTGTCCTACACGACCTTCCGGTATTCGGGTCTAACAGTATCAGAACCCAGCACAAGAGAGAATGACATCGCTGTTACGGTCAAATTCACTGTGAGGAACACCGGAAATATAGCTGGCTCTGAGATCGCCCAATTATACATTTCTTGGCCATCGCACTCAACCTTGACCCATCCTCCGCTCACCTTGAAAGCATTCTCAAAGATAGCCTTGGGGGCTGGTAAAAGCGGGCCCGTGGAGCTCCGCTTGGACAAATATGCAGTATCATCGTGGATAGAGAGCTCAGATAGGTGGGTCGTGGAGAGTGGCAGCTATACGATCTCCGTCGGGCCTAGCTCGCAGGAATTGCCATTGACCGCAACGATGACGATCGGATCTGGTTTTGAATGGACTGGGCTGTAAGGGATATGGGTCAATCGGGCACTTGTGAGTAAAATGTGGGTAGCACAACAAACAATGTATTGTCAGGAAGGAATATAGCTGTGGCGAAGAGGTTAACACCTCACTCTCCGTACGTGGTTTTAGTCCTGTTCGGATTCATCATCGCCGAAGAAAAAGCGCTCCGTTCCATGCAACACAGCTGTTGCAACCGTAGCACTAGAACTGAAAGAGTGAGAGAAAGTCCGGCTCAGTACTCTAGAACTTACTTTTTCATTTATTTACTGTAGTTGGTTTTGTACTCTGAGTTCCCGTGTTAATTGAACCCACGCGTTCTGAGGCCTGACGTGTTCCCGGAACTCGATAACCTGGGGAGGAAGAGATTCTTCTTCCTCACCAGGACCGACTCAGTGGCAGAGCCCACAAACTATACCGGGTACTGTAGTGGTACCGTAACTGTAGCAACTACTGCTGGTAGTAGTATCAATGGACCATGCCAGTGGGAACGAGATTGCCGTTTTCAGCGGTCGTAGGGTTCGGACGGAATGGATCTTCGTGGTTGCTAATCACTGACGTAATGGGAAACTTTTCGAGAATTCGGGAACACCCCCGTTTTATGTTCCGCCTCGCATCGCCCTCCTGAGATTACGACTTCTGATGATGAATCTCCTTCCGTGAGACGGACTTCAATCCACATGACCGCATCGGCCCTTTCGTATTAATAGACCATGCTACTTAGAACATGTCCTCCAATTCCGTCTCACCTCGCCCCATCATGTCCAGTTCTGTCATCGTCACCTTCGTGAGTTTGGTCTCCCTTCATGTAACACAGAGGTCCCTTTACTACTACTTGTCATAGATCAGGCATGGTGAATCTACCGACAACGTGGTGTGTTCTCACGTCACAATTGACCGCCTTTTTATTTGTTCACGCGTGGCTGACAGAAATCGGTGTGGGCTGGTTGGAGTGATGCACCTCTCTCCAATCATGGTATGTATATCGTAGACACCATTCGATCCTACCTCTAGACCCTTACTTCCTACTGTGTCTTAGGCATGAACGTATGTTCTAGGCCCTGTACCTAAAAACGTTGACCTCGATGACAAACATGATTATTGCTCGCACAGCAAGCACGCGCCCTCAGCGAATTCTTCGCAGATACCCACTTAACTGCCATTCACACATCAGACCTAAAGCGCGCTTTCACAACTGCTCAGGCCCTATATGACGGACAAAGAGAACCCAAGCCAACTTTCGACTCGTCACAACTTCTCCGTGAACAGCACTTCGGCATTGCAGAGGGAAAACCTTGGTCGTACGTTTCAAACCGGATTTTCAACCTCGAAGAGGAGATGGCGAAAGGTGTATACCCTGTGCCTCACGGCAATGATGAAAAATTCCCTGATGGGGAGAGTATCAATGACCTTGCGCAGCGCGCGAAGGAGGCTATTACTACGCTTGTTCTTCCCCATGTGTGGCAAACAGCCAAAGAAGGCAAGACCGGTGTTCATGTTGCGGTTGTCGGCCATGGCCTATGTATAAGCCAAATGATCTCCCAGTTACTCAAGATGAATCCAAAACAGGATGAAGAACGAGACTACCGCGGTCTCTTGAACACCGCTTGGACACGGGTGGTCATCGAAAGCGAGGTTCGCGTGCTCAAACAACGATAAAGTACCAGCTAACGTCCCACAGGGAGCACATGAGGGCCAAGCAACTTCCATGAACATGGAACTGGTTATGCGCGTGACAGACGTCAACCGTCACTCACATACCGACAATATTGTACGACACTCCCCGTTACAGGATTGCGCTACCTTTCTAACACCAGGCCCGATATTTCAGAAGCGCCAGAAGGGGGGCATCGGAAGCGCGGCTTATGACCCTAAACAGAAAGACATAAGGGCGTTCTTTGGAGGAAAAGCAGAGCCCCCGCCTGAGTCTGACATTAGCGCTCACGAGAAAGTCGCAGACGAGCAAGATATAGTCGAATAGATTATTGCCTTTGAAGTTCTGCGGTCGTAGATACTGCCGTACTCTGGTAATATCGAATATTGCACGACAGGAAGCGTCGAGTACCTACAGACGATACTATCGTCCACCAGTTTTACACGATGCACGTGTATACGCATTCATACTGGCAAAATTTCAGCCATATTAGTCATAATAAAAATAGGTGCCTATACAGTTCTAGGGCTCACCGCGGCATAGGCCAACCTCAGCTGTATGGCATCAACTTCTTGAGTTTGGAAGTTTGTGATGGGGACGAATACGCTGTTAATGATAAACGATTCTTTCTCCCTGGGCGCTTGGAAACGTTCAAGTGGGAGTGACCAGAATGCGCCTGTGAGTAGGTCGTAAAGAAACCCGACGTCAGCACCTGGCAGGGGGAACGAATTGAACGCTGCTGACACGCTTGAACGCGCCTGAGGCTAATGCGCGCCACCTCTTTTTCGTGCCAGAGTGAGTTTTGAGTTTCGGATACCCAAGTGCTGCTGAGGAGGAGAAGAGACGAGGTGATGACACGATGAACTGACGTGCAGTAGAGAAGAAAGTGAATGAAAACATGTTGTCGACGGGTTGCAGTTCGCCAACCAGCGGAGAACTAAGTCCGCGTCCATGCACGGGTTGATTATATAATGTAATTTGGAATGCCATCCGAGTTGGCCGCCTTACCCGTCTGCTAATCTACCATCAGGCGAAGGTCCTAGGATAGACCTAACACCTTCATCCGATCTTATTTAGACCAAGAAACTGTTGCGATTATGAGTTCGGGCCAGCCGTTGACCAATCCTACCGATGATGCCGACCGTGTACGCTTTCGCGTCCCCTCTCGTATCCATGGGTCGACAGCCCTGACTAACGCTCCCCCAGATACGCATGAAGCGACTGGCAAAGTTGCAAGCATCTTCCACAAGCGCTTCCAATGCACCCTCTACCTCTTCTTCACCCCCTGCTCCCCCCCCTCCAGCGCCTTCTCCCAAACCCAAACCCAAGCCTCCCCCACCCGCACCATCGCCAAAGCACGCGGCTGCCCCAATTTCCCCTTCGCACGTTCCGCCAAGGAAGAAAGCTCATATTACTCCTTCTCCATTTGAGTATGGTGCTTGGGCGAACGAGACCGTCAGTCAGGTCTTTCAGGTTACTTTGGATGTACGTTTGACCTTCCTCCACCCTTGGAGTTCGTTCGATTTGTGGTGTTGACTACCTTTCGGATTGTAGCCTGCAGAAGCAATGAATAATGAATTTGAATACGTATGGTTGAAATCTGCTGTTGAGAGCGAGTCTTCAGACGGTATGCCCAACACGCGTCCATATCTTCACCGTCCCCTTATTCGCGTCGTTGACAGGCAACCTTTATCTGACTTCCGATAATTTGGAATCGATTGTGATTACGCGTCTCCAGTTGGATCCACAATCTCCAGAGTAAGATCTCGCTCCTGGCATCCGTCCCACCACCTCTGACAACGTGCAGCCATGACGACGAATATCGCGCTTTCCTCTCCAACGTTCCCACTGACCAGACGATTTTTGAATATCTAGTTGGATGTTGGAAGCGTTTGAATACTGCAAAGTCCACGCTTTTGAAGAAAGTTAGTGAGAATCGTCTCATCGTCACCCGTGTGGTGCTGAAATGTGACAAGGGCCACCCACCAGCCGGCATTCAGAAAGCCCTCGAACTAGAGGAAAAGATGCGCCATCTCATCGCCAGCTACATCGGCATCAACTTCCAGGTCCCTGATGCGTTTTACGCCCCTCCAGGGTTCGTCAGAGTTTGTTATCGTAGATCGTTTGTTCACGTGTTGTCGACAGCAAAGACGTCGGCCCTCAGGAGCTTGTGAATGTCCTCCTCTCACTCTCTGCCCTGTCCACGGGGATGTACGGCGGCTCTACGCCAAGTCCCAACAGTCTCGTGAACTCTGAGATCCCGCAACTCTTGCAGGATATCGTCAACCGGTTTGCTCCCGAGGACGGGCTCGCCGAAGTACTCAGCCCTGTTGTGATCAAGCTACTCTTCCACCCGTCTCTCTTAAGAGAAGAGGGTCTCGCTGCAAGCGACCCTCAATGGCGCGGCGTTCTCACCGGTTTGGAAGCTCTCGTATCCCACAAACCGATCGCCATCATGATCACAAAGATGGATGAGTGGAATCCGGCGAATGCCACTGCCGTTACTTTCGAGACGAGGAGCTTGATGGGCCCGCTCCTTCGGCTGAACGTGTTTTCCCGGGAGTGGGTACGTGAGACTGTTAATACCGACAGATGCGGAACTGAAGTCATCCGCCAGCCGCACATTACGAAAATGTACTTTTCGAATGCGGAGAATCGCCCTGCCGTGGATGTTGAATCGTCGCGCAGCAGCCTTCGGGGGACATTGAAGAGCCTACAGGTAATATTGTTTCTTTAATGTGCGTCTGGTTGTTCATCCCCTGTAGTCCACGCTGTTTCAAATCTTCAACTCTATTATACGGGCTTCTCCTGAGAGTCGTGAAGCAGTGCTTGCATATTTCGCTCGCGTTGTATCTCTCAACTTGAAGAGGACGGGTATGCGGGTAGGTGTTCCTCAATATACACCATTACAGACTCGGCCTGATATTTTTATGAGGTTGATCCTGCGACCGTGGCTACTGACAGTTTCATGACGAACGTTCACCTCATCCTGCTTCACTTTGCTGAACCCTTCATGGACGCACAATACACCAAAGTAAGCGGTGCTGGCTTGTACTTGACGTTAATTTTAATGACTGGGTTCCTTAGATCGACCGCATTGATCCGCACTACTATGCCCACACGTCAAGAATCAACATCAAAGAAGAGACCCGGATAAATGCGGCGAGCGAAGAAGCTACGCAATGGGAGAATACTCACCGCCTCGCCCCTGGTCAGCATTGTCTTCCTCCCTTTCCTTAGGGAGTATACTGACTCCATCCAGGGGCCGCGCCGCCTAACTTCATCTCTGATATCTTCTACTTGGCCCTTGCCACCGGCCACTACGGCCTACAAAAGACAATCCAAACGTTTGATGACCTGGGCAAGGAGCAAGATGAGGTACGAAGGCACCTCGACAACATCACAGCAGATACCACCTGGATAGGCGTAAGTGTTATCTGTGACATATTATCTCCGTTGACACCATTGGTCCCGCAGACACCTCTACAGGGGCGAGTTGAAGCTGCCATCAAACAGATGAAGGTTGAAATTTCATACGCCCAACTGACGCACACGTTGACGGGCATAGCTGTTTTAGGACGAGATTGATAAGATTCAGGCAGCGCAGATGGCAGGATTAACGCAGCTTTACGACCCAGAGTTTCTCCTCCGGAACAACACTTTCACCTCCTTTGCCACCTCCTGGCTTATCCGTTATGCTGATCCAAGAAAGACGCATCCAAAGCCCGTTGTGGAGTCTGTATCTGACACTTCCCACCTTTGTTCCCTTGCTCATGCCCATCGCAGACTCCCTCTCCCAAAGGAGGCGCATTTGGACTTCCGGGTCCTCCCAGAGTACATTCTTGAGGACATCATTGACTATCTCTTCTTCGTCGTCAGGTATGCTATTGTTCTACCGACGATTGGCAACGGCTCAATCCTTTCAGACATGGGCCATCCAGCCTTGAGTTAACCGGCAAGGAAGAACTCCTGGTATTCACGATCACGTTTATGCTGTCAACCTGGTGGATCAAGAATCCCTACTTGAAGAATAAGCTCATTGATGTACGCTCGATCCTTTCATGGCACCTTGATCACTTTCCTTCAACCGCCTCACAGATCCTCTACTGCGCATGTTTCACTTATAGAGGGCAAACTAGCCTTCTGGGACCTATGCTCAATTCTCATCCGGTAGCACTGAAGTACCTCATGCCGGCGCTGACACATTTCTACATTGGTACGCCTGTCCTGCTGAGCCCAGTCAATCGCCGTGTGGTCTGATACTCGACCGTAGAGGTTGAACAGACTGGCGCAAGCTCTCAATTTTATGACAAGTTCAGTACGTCCCTAATTTCAAAGTGTATGGTCCCAAATGGCTCACGCACTGAACACAGACGCACGGTATGCTGAATAGAACTTATTTGAGAGTCAGAAAAGTACTCACGAAGGTTCCTAGGCGGAGCATTGCCTTCGTCCTGAAGACTGTCTGGGGAAATTCCGCTCATCGGGAAGCTCTCATGAAAGAGACACGGTGCGCCAGTATTCTACCACGTCTCCTGACCCTGGTGCTTAGACCCCTCGAGGAACATCGACAAGTTTGTTCGATTCGTCAACCTCATGATCAATGATGTCACATATCTCATGGACGAGTCGCTTAGCGAGCTTTCTCAGATCTACAACATCCAACAACAAATGGCAGATCGGGAAGCCTGGGCTGCCCTGCCACTGCAACAGCGCCGTGAGCGTGAGGGGACGCTGCATAGCTTGGAACGCCAGGCAACGTCATATACGCAGCTTGGAAATTCAACCGTGGACATGTTGAAGATCTTTACTGCTGAGACAAAGGAGCCGTTCATGATGCCCGAGATCGTCGACCGGCTCGCTGCCATGCTTGACTACAACTTGGATGCTCTCGTTGGACCGCGGTGCAACGACCTTCGCGTCGAGAACAGGGAGAAGTACCATTTTACCCCGCGGCAGTTACTCAGCGACGTCGTGCAGGTATATTTAAACCTTAGTGACCAAAACGCGTTCGTCCGCGCCGTGGCGGGAGATGGACGAAGTTACAAGAAACAGCTTTTTGACCAAGCCGCGGCGATCTGCTCGAAGAACAACCTTAAATCACCGAGTGATATCGAACAGTTGGGATTGTTTGTCGTCAAGGTTGAAGAGGCCAAAGTCACAATTGAGGCAGAGGAAGATGTTGGAGAAATTCCAGATGAATTCCTCGGTGCGTCCACGCTCTTTCTTTGTCGACTTCCCCACTGACCTATCTTTCAGATCCACTGATGTGGACCATCATGCGAGATCCGGTGATCCTGCCCAAGTCACGAGCTGTGATCGACCGGTCCACCATCAAGTCCCATCTCCTTTCTGACTCGAAGGACCCTTTCAACCGTGCGCCATTGACCATCGAGGAGGTCATCCCTAGTGAGTGTTATCCCAGATGAATCACAATGCTATTCTTTCGTTTTAAACATCCACCTACAGACCCTGAGCTCAAGGAGCGGATCGAGGCCTTCCTAATAGAGCGAAGGAATAGAAAAAAAGCAGGGCCTAGCGTGCTAGAAGAGGAAGTTGTAGAGATGGATGTAAACTAGCTACTTGCATCGTGGCATCATGTACCGTAGATTACTGAAGCTAGAGAGGTCCAAATAGTGCTCGCCGAACCCGCCATGTATTTCAGACTAGAAGCTATTGCTGAGAGGAGAGGGACCGGCTGGCTTCCCCGGGCTGAAAAGTCATAAGAGGTCCTGCTCGCCCCAAATTCGGCATCCTTGCGAATCGTGTAAGTCTGCCAGCGCATGTCCTACCCTCCTCGCTTCCGCTTCTTCGCTATTCCACTTCCGCGAGTCGATTCGGTGCCTCTCCCTCGCCCGCGAGACCCTCTAGCTCTCCCGCCTCTGCCACGACCCCTCCCTGACTTCGCCGAAGGTGGAGCTAAGGGGGAAAAGGCTCAGTACGAGAGCGGAAAAAAACACATATATGAGAGCTGCGTACCCGGAGAAGCGGCCACTTCGACGTCCTCGTCCTCGCCATAGTCGGTGCCCGCATCGGAACCTGTGTTGGCGCTCCCCTTTGGGGTCGGTGCCACGCTCTCGTCTCCGCTCTCCAACGTGAGCGCACTGCTGTCGCTCTCCGCGGTAACGTGACTCGTAGGCTGCGGGGCTCCGCCTCTCCCCCGGCGTCCTCGTCGACGCCCCTTGGTTGGTGGGGGCGGCGGGGGAGATGGGGAGGAAGAAGAGGTGACAGAGACTGAATCTCGCATGCGACGCGATGAGATGATGGTGTCTAGCGCTTCGTCGTATGGCAGCGCGAATTCTTTACGGAAGTATGGGTGCAGGGAGAGGTTGTCTGACGGAGAGGGCGAGTCGATCGCGCTCGGTGTGGAATGGGCGGAACCAGGCAATTCAAAGCCCTCGGCATCCTGAAAATGAAAAAACGCATCAAGTCGAGAGTCCGTTAGAGTGATGTTCGGGGAGAGGAAGGAAGGCAGTCTTGGGTGGGGTTAGAAACGTACAAGATTTTCTAGGGCCTCGATATTGTAGCAATCTCGAAGCTTCTCCCATATATCGTCAATGGTCACATACCGACCTGTGTCTTGGTGAATGACTGTTCTTATGGACAAGGCGTGGAAGTGACGATGAAGGCCGATTGGGCGTGCCCGCATTATCGACCGGAAGAAGGCTATTTCTCCCTCGACGGTGTCGAGGAAAGGTATGGAAGGGTCAGGACTTTCGCGCATTTCCATCGCCTGTCCCTACCAGAGTCTGCGTGATGCGAACGATGCAAATTCGAGTTGAATCGGAGAGGAGAACGGCATGCTTTCGGGGTCCTCGTGTTGTGTGACGAGTGACCAAGTGTCCGGTGTCTGTCTCAAACTGTCAGTCTTCAAATTTACAGAATCATTGATCTTCCCAGTTTCAATCTGGAGCTAGACTTCGTCAAGGCCTAAGACTATCATTTCCCTGTCTCCCACGACGCTTTGACGGTGTTTGTTGTATCTGAAGCGGCATCCTGGATTTAGCCCTTTGTGCAGCAAATTGTGCTCGGGATAATCGGAGGTTGCCTTGGCCCAGTCCTCGTCCCAGCGCGCCCTTTCTTTGTGACCCTCTACTGCCGAAGGGTATCTCCTTCCGGGTTGTCCCATGTCTCAGACGTCAGGAAATATACTGCGCCTATCTCGATTGCATATACTTTTGGTCTCACTCCCACGCTTATGATTTCCGAACACCTTTTGTGTGGGATGTGGAGGCCCGAGTTGTGGCTCCTTCAGTGGCCCCGCGGGTCTCCCACGGGTCACTGCGCAATGCACACTTTGGTTTATTCCTCTTTTAAGCCGTCACTCATTTCTACTCTCTTCGCCGCTCTACCACATCCTACAGTCGTCATTCCCCTCCGTATAGGTCGAGTGCAGAGCTAGCCCCGAGAGTCAACCATATCGCTCTCAGATCACCCAACAACACCCCTCTCTCCGGATACACCCTCCGGGCCGTCTGCTGCTTCGCCACATCCTACATTCGCCCTCAGATGTTTTCAGATCTTCATCGCCTCGGCGTGAACCGTGTCGGGAGCCAGGGTCCCAATCGAAGCGAGACATCCCGGCCCCCGAATACTTCCAGTGCACCTACCCCAGGCTCCTCGATCACTCGTACGCATTCTCGGGCCAAGTTAAAAGTGGATGTGAATCCGGACAATTCCCCCCACGGAACCACTTCCAAGCCCAAAGTAAAGCGACGCCCGAGCCCCATCCCTGGCCGTCTCTGTTCCCCACCCAAGCAAAAACCCGTCGAACGGGGCGTCGGAGGCTCGACCACAGCTTCGATAAAGCGGGCGGGTGGCACGGGATGTGCCGACGACGACCCCCGGTTTCTCCAGGCTGTTTCAATCGGCGAAAGTCTGGAACGCGGCTTGGAGGCGTTCCTTCCACTCCTAGAAAGCGTCCCACCGCTGTTTCGTTCCCGAGGATATCACCGCAGAAAAAACGAGTTTCTGAACGTGAAGGGCAGCCTCTCGGTGACGGTCAGGACCCTCAAAGCTAGACAACGAGGGGACATACGAAAAATAGCCCAACAATACCTGTTATTCAAACACATGATCTACGATAACC
>Ga0307512_10005220_pt1 | contig 13687 bp, 17 predicted proteins | sample 14_EM_MG_FD_200267 | JGI IMG/M metagenome (GOLD analysis project Ga0307512, IMG submission 200267) | Populus trichocarpa ectomycorrhiza microbial communities from riparian zone in the Pacific Northwest, United States - 14_EM | ecosystem: Host-associated > Plants > Roots > Unclassified | place... | reverse complement strand
AATGACAAGGTGTGCACATTGAATCTTTGAAGGGGGCCAATGTCTGGGGCACTGGCAGGGAACAAGCGGACTGCTAGGGCATGAATTAGTCGGTGAACGTCGTGTGACTCGGACAACTTGCGCGCAATCTAAACGAGATTCTGGCCAGTGGCCACAGGTGCCCGTCGTATAATGCCCTGCCAGGCTGTATCATATCTCATTCCCACGCCTCCATCCCTAGTCTCTGATTCCTCCACCACGTCTCATGTGCGCGAGCCGCGACTCGCTGCTGGTCGACACTACTGTCTCTTCTTCTGCGTGGATCTGTAGGTCCGACTCCGTCTTATTTTCATCAGGCTCAGCCGATCTCTATCAGGAGTGGCCGTGTGGGGCTCGTGTTTTCTCCAGCGTTGCTCGCCATAAACAGAATCATGTCTGGGTCGGTGTTATTTTCGATGTCACTACGGTAGTTCTCGCTGAACTCGCTACTGGCTGCGCTGAGTACGCTCACATTACTCCCAAACATGGTCATGCGTGCGTTCATGGCTTATGGTGCTTTAGCATATTCTCCTCCCCTCACAGTTTCCCGCTCTGGGTAACATTTCAGTGCCGGGCACTACGGATAGTAGTTCCTTGTGGCGCCCCTACTCATGTATCTTTGGGGGTCTAGTTTCAAGAGCAAATGTGGTTAGCGACAACGACAGGGAGGCGTGCTATATTTGGCCAGTAGTGCTCAGCGATGCCATTGAGAACTACATTGACGGCGTCTCCGAGTATGCTTCCGTCGAGGAGACCTATGTTGGGTGCGGACAAGCTCATACAATGGTACGTGGACTCGAGCACGTACTACCGTCGAAGGGACCACGATCGCCGTTCTCATCGTCGGGAATAATGGGCCTGTCGTCGCCTGGAGTAATAGGCCTCAGGCTGTCACCTCTTGGAGTAGGCCTGTCAGCCTCCGCAACCGAGCATGACAGAAAGTACGTACGGACAAATATTAAGGCGATGCGAGTTAGAGACCAGATGCACAGGAACGTGTCAAGAAGGGAAAGGAATTCGTTTCCATTGGTCAGTCCGTTTCAGATCTGATTGGGATACGTGAATCTACCCGCGACACATGACGCAAAGGACTGGACCGAACAGACCGAACCTTCTAACATGAATGACGAGGGGATCTACGGTACTTTTCTACTTTTCTATCCGAGAGGGGTTACGACATAATTCAAAACATTCTTGGATCAGCCAGGGACGAAGTGAAGCAAAGTCTGTGATGTTGTTTGGTCACCAATATCTCCATACTCCGTGAATGGCGATCACATAAGAGTAGACCAAGCACGTTTCTGGCCGCACGGAGGACGGACAATCCACCGTTTACGAGGCTGCGCGGGTGCTGGAGAGAGGACTCAACTCAGACTCGTGTACTCCGGCAGTACTGTAGCTGCGGGGTACACTGTGTGGGTTTTACAATAGTTCCCTATGGATTCAATCTTGAAATCTGATGGCCAGCTGTCACTGCCTGTTAACTGAATCGGAAGCGCAGATGCTGCTATTTCGACATTTCATTCGCTCTCAGGCGGCTTGCATTGCCTTTGTCATACTATACAGTATTTTCTAACAGGCTACATGGAAAGGAACTTGCGTGGCACGTGCGATCGCTCAGTGTAACACTGGACCCCGAACATTGAACAACTTCACCACCTCCAACCTATCTCTTTTGCTCATGCGGTTTCCTTGCTCCCTTGTTTGACAACACTTAGTTTAACTTACCACCCACGTTCGGAGCCTGTGTCCACATGCCAGCGTGGCATCAAGTCCTTTGTCGTCCTCATAGACGAGGGAGTATTCACACCGCGCGGCAGGCTAGCCATCCAGTCCTTCACCTCACAAACTGGTTGGCGATCACGCCCTCCTCGATAATCTCCGCGAACTCCACCACCACTCCCTGCGCACGTTGTCACTTTGCAGCGCTCCTTCCTCCCTCCCTCTACTCACCACCTGCCGCTAACTACCGCACTCTACCCAATCCATCTGACATTGGTGCCCCCGCTCGCCCCGCGCTTCTCGAACGGCCCACAAACCCCACAACATACCCCGCAAGTGTGCGCGTTAGCGTTGATCCGCCAGCCACGCGGCATTTCTTGTCGTGCACGACAACACCTTCACAGCGCTCGCGCTGCCAACTCTCACCACGGCAGATGCGGCATCTATCACTGCGAACGCAGTTGACCGCCTCGAGTCGCTTCGCATAGAGCACCCATACGCCGCGCTTCCACCTCGGTGTACGTGTATACGCCATGCAGCACTCGCACTTGGTCCAGCACTGGTCCTCGTCCGCTGGGATATGTGCACGCATGCTGGCGACGATTTTAATGGCCACGCCAGAGTCCGAGTCACTTGCGGGAGGCTGGAACGCTTGAGTGTGATGCTGTGGTACGTTCATGGGGAGGAGCTAGGGGTTGTGAGTAGGTTGAGGTTTGCGTGTGCTCGGCTTGGGATCCGGTTCGGGTTCGAACGGGACATAAGGACGTTTGGGACGCAATTTTACGCGGGCGTAATGAATGGTACAACACTGTGGACATCTTCCAAGACCATGACAGGTCCAAAAATAATACCAAAGGCAAGGCGATATGGAGATGACCTTTGTCTGGAGCTGCTTCTAGTGACCTCTCGAAATTGCGGGGCTCTGCTAACGTGAAACTGTGCATCATTAAACACATGGTCCATGCTTCCGCTCCACCAACGGGATTTTCCCGCACTGGGTCGCTTCAGGAAGATCAGACGAGCACAGGTTCATACATAGTTACCAAGAACAGAGATGTGACAATGGGTATTTTTATTCAATTTTACTAGCACGGGTTCAGTGCCAGTACCGGACTGGTGGTGGGTGCAGCAATGAATTTGATCGATGGAAGCGCGAGTTTTCCAGCGCGTACTAAGAGAGGTCACTTTCTCATGTCAAGAAGGATCCTAGTGTCTCATATATTTCAGCATGCGGGCTACGGACCCTCTCTTGTGGTTGTAATGATGACGAGAGGTTTTTTCCCTAGCAGGTTCCATTCACATCCGAGTCCGAAATCATGGCCACACCCAAGTCGTAGAGGGAGCACGAGGACGATTCACTGCCCTCAGTGTTCCATCCTCTATCCACTGTCAGAAACTAGTTGTCTACCATGTTTGAGAATCTCTTTCCTGCTTCTCACTCCACTTTTCGTTCTGACAACCGAACACTCGGAACTATTATCTCACCTACGTACACTACAACAACAGCAAGAATGGACCAAAGACCAAACTTCCGAGCAAAGTTATGACCCGCCGTAGGCCATGACTTTCAAGTAATGCGTTGATGAAATTTCACTCGAAGCGACCACACGGTGGGTATTTTGGAACACGTGCATGAGGTGCCACGAAGTTTGGACTCGGATGTGCAGGCTTAGATGGATTCATGGCTCGACTATGCCGCAACGTAGAAATCAATACACAAGGGAGAAACATTGGAAGAAGTATATGTGTTTCTACCTTCCTCAGAAGAGAAATAACAAGTGGAGAGGCAAGATAGTATGTCCGAATGATGGTACATCGCCGGTGCGCTTTGTGTCCGTGCGTTACGAACGGTGGGAATTGTGGAGCGGTTCCGTGACCAATTGAATGATTGATGATCATTCCAACATTGTCTGTCCCGTCGTCTGCGCCAATGGGGAGCAGGGAAACGTGAATAGGGACGCTTTTGCTTGAGTACCCCCGACTGAGCACCTTGGACTTGGTCACTGTCATGTATGAATCGAAGCGCATTTGAAACTACCCTTGGTTCCGCCATTGTCGGACCGTAGGAGTGGAGTTTTCCCTTACGTACATGAACACTACCGGTGCACAGGAAGCAAAGGGAACTAGGGAACGCGTCTATGAGACAGGGAGAGTGACAGGAAGACTTGTGGCATTGAGAGGCGCTCCGCCGTGGCCATTCACTGGCACGCGTGGCTACAAAGTTTGCCTTGCAGTTAGTTTGTTTTTGGATAAGAGGCGCCTGGATGGAGTATAAAGCAGAGCTACCTCCCTACCTCTTCCCAACAGTGTCGTACTCTCTTCTACGCTCTGACTTACTGCGAACACAACAATGTTTATCAAACAAATACTCGCTCTCTCTCTCGCTGCCCTCGCTCTTGCCGCTCCACCTATCCAGCCCCGTCAGAATGGCTTAGGCGGTACGTCCTGCTCGAACCCACGCCCATTTGTTAAAGCTTAAATAACTTCAACGTAGCTACCCTTGAAGAACTCTTGGACAATCTCGGTGAGACTGTTAATGAACTCCTGGCTGGCGACGGACTATGAAGGTATGACCCCTCCTTAGCATTTAATATTGAAGTCGCTAATCTTGAAACTCAAGCATCACATGCGTCAATTGGAGTGGCTGCTGAGGGACAATTATCTGTTGTGTTGGAGTTAGAATGTTACCAGAGACGGACACTGTCAGGAGAGTAACTCAGAGAATGAAGGGTGTAAATATGCAGTGTCCAAGTGATGGCGTTTGAGGTGTGGCTTGAGCGCAGCAGGCAGCGAAGTGAGCAAGAACCAGGTAACATTGGAGATGCCTCCGCCATTCTGTGGCGTAGTGCCACGGCCTGGATTGAACCCAAGTATTGCTAGTGGCACATGGACTGACACATGTCCTCACGATGACTACTATTAGAGATTTGGCAAGCCCGACGACAAGACATTGTAGGTTTGAACTAAATGTCCTCGCCGGAATAGAGTCCATCGTGTTGACTAACAGGACGCCTGAAATTCCATGACTGGGCATGAATGTATGAGACTGACATCTCATATATGAGGGACAGCCGTGAGTATGGCGAGGATTGTGTCGAGACAGCCAAGTTATCGTCGGGTTCAAAAACGCGCGAAAAGGTTCAAGGTGTCCCACGGGCGGTAAACTTGAAGCCGTGGCAGCATCACGCGCCGCCTTCAACGGCCACAGCCGCATTGACAGTTGTATACAACCTGTACCTGTCTATCTTCGTTCAAGACCTTCGCGGGTCTGTCATCGTTGAATGAAGTCTGTAACTTGAACTTACTTCTGAGTCATGCATAGTCAAACTGAGCAGCTTAGAGGATTTACCAGTGCAAAAATAGTCAGGCCCCTGAAGGCACCAAGTAGGAAGGGCCCTTGACGGGCTATTCTCTGCGTCTGATGGAAGTGGTTATGCTCTGTGGAGATGCCTGCTCGGACAGGCTTCATACTTGAAGAGGTGTATTTGATTGACCCGCCAACAGTCCGCCAACTGTGATGGTTGGCGGCTCAGCCACCAAATACTACCGGCAACCCCCACGTGGTTTGCACGGCATAATGTAATGCCCACGATCATTGGCCTGAAACCTGAAATACAAGGAACCGCAAGTTGACAAGGAAAACATCCGCAAAACTCGAGGTAACAGTCATATCCTTTTCTCAAAGTTCTCGACTCGAAACCCTCCAGGACTTTCGTAAATCCGTGGATGCTGACGGGGAGGAGGTAAATCGGCCTTTCATCTCCGAATTCCACCATTATCCAGATGGTGTACAGTCCTGCCATGCCTCGGCTGTCCTCCTTTTGATACGGTTCATTGAGGGAATTCAAGAGACTTATCACCAAGTCTAACTCATCGCTGTCATCACCTTTCCATCGGTCGCATGCTGCAGATCGACAGGCGTGGCTGTTCCCTTGCCTCCCAACGCCTCTAACCCAACTGGGGAGACAGACGAGAAGAAGCGGAAGCGGAAGTCGGGGAGAACAACGACCACGTTTTGAGTGACACACAGCATGCCTGGTTCCCTAATTTGTTTCACGGAAATAAGCACCTGGTAACAGTGCACGAGCCGCTAAAACGGGACTACCTGAGATTTTGTCTCGTATCACAGGACATCTGGTCGGAACATTACCTACTGACGTCTTATTTCGCTTGGTACGACACACTTTACCGCTCTTGAGCATATGGATGGCGCCGCTCTTCCCTACATTTGCGTAGCCGATAAACCCAACCGAGATTTGCTTGTCCGAATGTAACTGGGAAAATTGTCGCAGCAGCTGGATGAGAAAACCCTTGCTGAATGAACGGTTTGGTGAAGCATGGAATGCAATTATCGGGTATCGCTGCGTGAGATGTTGAATATATCGTGCCTGTTATAGGTCAGACGTCTCGTAATACATGACAGAGGCCAACGGGAAGATTCCTTTCGGATGTATTCTAGAACGCTCTCGCAGAGCGTGCTGAGCGGATCCCGTGCATCCAATATTTCTCGCCATATATGCGCCGCGATGTGCCCTTCGCGTACATCGGCTCGATGAAGTCGACATGTGCATGCTCCATCGCTTGTTACCTGCAGAATGAAAAAAAAAAAAAGTAAAAGTAAAGGATACGCGCCGACCGCGAAAAGGTTGTCGAACACATCAAACGAGGTCAATGATTAATGATGACGAGTGAGACGCACCGAACCACACCGATCGGGCCGCACCCGGGCCCTTCCTCCGTCCTCCCCCTCCTGAAATGCCGCCCGCCTGAATGATTTTCCCGTCTCGGTCGCGCACGGCGTTGCCGCCGGTGAGCATTTTAGGTCTCAGGAGTCAGGACGGCCTTTGAGTGCGTGCCACCTTGTTGCGGTGACCGACTGTATCCGGATAAGGACTAACTATAAAGCGCATGTCCCCTGCCTCCCTGGCAGTTGGAATTGTAAAATACAATCAGTGATAGCGGGCAGTTTTAAAAGGTGCTTCGATTTTTAGTTGGCATCGGTTCTCAGTCCAACGGCTCAGTCGGGGGTAGTAACCATTCCTTTCCTTACGCTTCTCCGCTCCTAACAACCGCCGGCGCAGATGACGTTGAAATAATCATCGATTATGGCGCACGTACAGATCCGAAGGACGTCGAACTGATCGAGTATGAAAAGACATTTTTACTTACTGCAAATGAAGCAGATGATTGTGCTTCTGAAAGCGGGAATAACATAGAACATTATTATATTAATTCCTGTTCACATGTCACAGTCATGTGTACTGCGGTAAATCATTGAATCACTCCTCGTAGTAAGGTCCGCAGCCTGCATAGTGAAATGGAAGAATGCCTCTCGGGACGGAAGCACACGTCCTTATGCACGGGCCGACTCATGTTTCAAGTTTTAAATTTTAACGATTAAATACGTCATCTCTCCAATTAGTCCTGATAATAGCGCCGGAACAGTACTGAAAGGAGAGAAATATCCCTATTCGCCTCTCTGTACTTGGGCACTGTAAATATCATGTCTGAAACTGCGCCAGTCGGTACTTCTGGGAACGACGAGCAGGGAAGTCTCGTTGTCAACTCAAAGGGGCGGAGAGGCATGGCTATGTGACAAATTGAAGGTCATGTCAATGACGTACGTACAGTTTCGCGCTAAGCAGACGTGCCTCAATCTTGAAATGAAAAGCGATTAGTAAGCCAACTCTAGCCGACAACCGACATTCATTCTCTCACATGCACCTAGAAGACCGCCTTGCAATTACTTTTTGTTTTGTTTCTGGACTTTCTATGGTCTTGGACTGTGCGTGGTTGTGCGGTGGGGAAAAACTGACGGAATACTCGTCTCGAAGTTGCTCGGCCATGCGTGCTTCTGCACCAAACCCACTGAAAACGATGCTCTGAATGCTGTTATGTCTCGTTCGAACTCATGCGGATTCCAAACCGGGTCACATGCAGGCCTCGGTGCATCTATGTCCTCCAGTCCTTCCTCATTATTGCGACCCAGGATCACCCTTAGATGTCCAGCCTCCCGCTGGCGGCTCACACTCCGGCCCCACCTCGGGCGCGCAGATGCGGCATTTATCACTGCGAACGCCGTTGGCCACCTCCAGTCGCTTCGCACAGAGCACCCATGTGCTGCGCTTCCACCCCGGTGTACGCGTATACGCCATGCAGCACTCGCACTCGGTCCAGCTCTGTTCCTCATCCGCTGGAGGATGTGCACATGCGCTGGTGACGATTTTAACGGCCAGGCAAGAGTCTGAGTCACTTGTGGGAAACTGGAACGCCTGAGCGTGATGCTGTGGTACTGCCACGGGGATGGGCTAGGGGTTGTGAGTAGGTTGAGGTTTGCGTGTGCTCGGCTTGGGATCTGCATCGAGTTCGAACAGGTCATAAGGGCGTTTGGGACGCACTTTTGCGCAAGCGTAATGGTACAACACTGTGGACATCTCCCAAGACCATGACAAGTCCAAAAATAATACCAAAGGCAAGGCGATATGGAGATGATCATGGTCTGGAGCTGCTTCTAGTGACCTCTCGAAATTGCGGGGCCCTGCTAACGTGAAACTGTCCATCATTGAACATGTGGTCCATGCTTCGGCTCCACCGAGTTTCAAACGGGGTTTTCCCGCCCGTCGCTTCCGGAAGGTCAGACGAGCATAGGTTCATACATAGTTCCCAAGAACAAAGATATGACAATGGGTATTTTTTCTCGATTGTACTAGGACGGTTTCAGTCATAGTAACGGCCTGACGGGTGCGGCAATGAGTTTGATCGCTGGAAGCGCGAGATTGCCAGCACGTAAGAATTCCTCATGTCAAGGCGGATCCCAGTGTCCCATGCATTTCAGCGTGCAGGATAAGGATCCTGTACAGTGATTGACCATGATGAGAGGTTTTTGCTCTAGCAGGTTCCATTCGCATCCGAGGTCACCGCCACACCAAGTCGTAGAGGGAGCACGAGACGATTCTCTGCTTTCCAAAAACCAGTCGTTTACCATATTTGAGAATATTTTTCCTGCCCTCCCACTCTACTTTTCGTTCTGACAACTGAACTCTCGGAACCACTATCTCACCTACGTACACTGCCAGTGCGCAACAACAGCAAGAATGGACCAAACTTCCGGGAAATGTTACGACCTGTCGTGGGCCATGGGACTCGGACCCTCGGGTAACGCGTTGAGGACAATTCAGTTCAAGCGGCCGCGCGGTGGGACCGCTCGGATTGCCAGTGAGGTGCCACGAACTTTAGATGCGGCAGGGCCTAGATGGGTTCATGGCTTGACTATCGCGAAACGTAAAACATATTACACAGTGGAAAAGAATTGGAAGAAAGCCTTGTGTTTCAAACCTCCCTCAGAACAGAGATAACATGTGGAGAGGCAGGATATGTCCAAATGATGCGTACATCGTAGGCGTGCTTTGCGTCTGTGCGTTACGAACGGTCGAGCGGTGCCATGGCCAATGATTGACGATCATTCCGATTCCGACATTGTCTGTCCCGTCGGTTGCGCCAATAGGGAACAGGGAAAAGTAATGAGGGATGCTTTTGCTTGAGTACCCCCGACTGAGCACCTTGAACTCGGTACCACTGTCATCCATGAATCGAAGCACATTTGGAACTTGACTTCCCTTGGCTCCGCCATTGTCGGACCATGAAAGTGGAGGTTTCCCTCACGGACATGAACCACTACCGGATGTACAGGAAGCGAAAGGAACTAGGGAACGAGTCCATGAGACAGGGAGAATGACAGGAAGACTTGTGGCATTGAGACGCGCTCCGTCATGGCCATTCATGCGTGGCTGTAAGCCTTGAGGCCTTGAGGCTTAGCTTGCAGTCTGTTTTTGGATAAGAGGCGCCTGAATGGTGTATAAAAGCAGAGCCACCTCCCCACCTCCTCCCAACAGTGTCGTCCTCTCTTCTACGCTCTGACTTTACTGCAAACACAATGAAGTTTATCACACCCATCCTCGCTTTCTCTCTTGCTACCCTCGCTCTCGCCGCTCCAACCATCCAGCCCCGTCAGGCTCAGGCCAATGTCCTAGGCGGTACGTCCTGCTTGATTCTACACCCATTTGTTAAAACTTAAATAAATTCAACATAGCGGCCATTAATGATCTCTTGAGCGATGTTTCTAAGGTTGTTGAAGACCTCCTCGGTGCCGATGCCACTAACTAGTGGTATATGAAGGTATGACTCCTCCTTAGCATTTAATATTGGCGTCGCTAATCTCTTTACCCTTGAAACTCAGGCATCACATAAGCGCGAATTGGAGTGGGTGCTAAGGGAAAAATATCTGTTGTGTTGGAGGTTAGAACGTTAATGGAGACGGACTCTGTCAGGAGAGTAACTCGGAGAATGGAGGGTGCAACTATGCAGAGTCCAAGTGATGATGTCCGAGGTGTGACTTGAGTGCAGCAAGCAGCGAAGTGAGCAAGAACCAGGTAGCATTGGAGATAACTCCGCCTTTTTGTGGCGTAGTGCTGCGGCCTGAATTGAACGCAAGTATTGCTAGTGGCACGTCGACCGACGCTCGTCCTCATGACGCCTTCTATTGGAGATTTGGCAAGCCCGACGACAAGGCATTGCCGGTAGGGTTGAACTATTCTTCCACGCCGGAATAGAGTCCATCGTGTTGACTAACAGGACGCCCCAAGATTCTATGACTGGGCATGAATGTATGAGACAGACATGCCATATGAGGGACAGCCAAAGTCATCGTCGGGTTCAAAAACCCGCCAGAAGGTACAATGTGTCCACTGGCAGTAATGCCGTGGGCGGCACCACGTGCCGCCTTCAACTGTCACAGCGCATTGACAGTTGCATACAAACTGTCCCTGACTATCTTCGTTCAAGACCTTCGCGAGTCTGTCACGGTCATCGTTGAATCAAGTCTGTTACTTCTAAGTCATGCTTGGTCAAACTGAGCAGCTCAGGGGATTTACCAGTCAGCCCCCTGAAGGCACCAAGTGGGAAGGGCCCTTGAGGGGCTATTCTCTGAGTCTGATGGAAGTGGTTATGCTCTGTGGAGATGCCTCGGATACTACAATAGTAAGGCCAACTGTAATGGTTTGGCCCGTCGGCGAAGCCACCAAATAGCCACAAACTTCCGGCAACTCCCAGGTGCACGGCTTGCGGGCAATGCCTACACGCTCAGCGGCCATTGGCCCTGCTGAAACCTGCAACATAAGGAGCCGCAAGTTGACAACGAAAACATCCGCAAAACTCGAGTTAACAGTCATATCCTCTTCTCAAAGTTCTCGACTCGAAACCCTCCAGGACTTTCGTAAATCTGCGGATGCTGATGCGGAGGACGTGATATCCTGCATCTTTCCCGGCAAGGTAAATCGGCCTTTCATCTTCGAATTCCACCATTATTCAGCCCTGTTCACCCGATTCCAGATCGTGTACAGTCCTGCCATGCCTCGGCTGTCCTCCTTTTGATACGGTTCATTCAGGGAGCTCAAGAGACTTATCACCACGTCAACCTCATCGCTGTCATCACCTCCCATGCAGCTCCTCGACGATGCCGCGAACCCCAACGCAAGTTCATATAGGTCGGCCTCAACACATCTTGCGTCTTTGAACCAAACCATGTGCAGCGCTCTCATATCTTCGAAACGAAGCCATTCGCCGCTTTTTTCGGTCCCAAGGCGCAACGGAACCACCCGTGCATCGATGCTAGCACGTTCGAGGGCATCGGTAGATCAGGCGCGGCCGCTTCTGGAGAAGCTACAAAAACGGAAGCGACCGTCGAACTTGCGGAGGGCTCTACGCCCGTAGCGATGGAGCATGCACATGTCGACTACATCCAGCCGATATACGCGAAGGGCACGTCGCGGCGCATATATGGCGAGTTGTAAAAGTCATCGACTGGTCGGACGTGCTTTCACATATATTGGATGCACGGGATCCGCTCGGCACGCTCTGCGAGAGCGTTCTGGAATACATCCGAAAGGAATCTTCCCGTTCGCCTCTGTCATGTATTACGAAACGTCTGACCTATAACAGCGGGCAGTTTCAAGGTGCTTCGATTTTTAGTTGGTATCCGGTTCTTAGTCCAACGGCTCAGTCGGGAGTAGTAACCATTCCTTTCTTTACGCTTCTCCGCTCCTAACAACCGCCGGGACAGATGACGTTGAAATCATCACCGAATATGGCGCACGTACAGACCCGAAGGACGTCGAACTGATCGAGTATGAAAAGACATTCTTACTTACTGCAAATGAAGCAAACGATTGTGCTTCTGAAAGCGGGAATAACATAGAGCATTAATTTCTGTCCTCATGTCACAGTCATGTGCACTGCGGTAAATCATTGAATCACTCCTCGTAGTAAGGTCCGCAGCCTGCATAGTGAAGTGGAAGAATGCCTCTCGGGACGAAAGCACACGTCCTTTTGCACAGGCGGACTCATGTTTTAAGTTTTAAATTTTAACGATTAAATACGTCTTCTCTCCAATTAGTCCTGAAAATAGCGCATGACTATGTGACAAATTTAAACTTGAAGTCATGTCAATATTAATGACGTACAGTTTCACCCTAGCCAGAAGCGCCTCAATCATGAAAAGCGATTAGTAAGACCGACGTTCATTCTCAACATTAATTGTATCTAGAAGACCGCCTTGCAATTGCTCTTGTTCTGTTTCTGGACCTTCCATGGTCTTGGACTGTGCGTGGTTGTGCGGCGGGGAAAAAGTGAAGGATGCTCGTTTCGAAGAATGCTCAAGTCATGCGTGCTTCACTGCTTCTGCACCAAACCCGCTAAAAACGATGCTCTAAATGCTGTTATGTCTCATTCGACCTCATGCGGATTCCAAACCGGGTCACATGCAGGCCTCGGTACATCTATGTCCTCCAGTTTCTCCTCCTTATTGTGCCCCAGTATCACCCTTAGATGCCCAGCCTCCCGCTGGCGACTCCCACCTCAGGCGCGCAGATGCGGCATTTATCACTGCGAACGCCGTTGACCACCTCCAGTCGCTTCGCATAGAGCACCCATACGCCGCGCTTCCACCCCGGTGTACGCGTATACACCATGCAGCACTCGCACTCGGTCCAGCACTGTCCCGCTGGGGGATGTGCACGCGCGCTGGCGACGATTTTAACGGCCACGCCAGAGTCCGAGTCACTGGCGGGAGGCTGGAATGCCTGAGTGTGATGCTGTGGTACGGTAATGGGGAGGAGCTAGAGGTTGTGAGTAGGCTGAGGTTTGCGTGTGCTCGGCTTGAGATCCGCATCGAGCTCGACCGGGACATAAGGGCATTTGGGACGCACTTTTGCGCAGGCATAATGGTACGACACTGTGGACATCTTCCAAGACCATGGCAAGTCCAAAATAATACCAAAGGAAAGGCGATATGGAGATTATCTTTGTCTGGAGCCGCTTCTAGTGACCTCTCGAAATTGCGGGGCTCTTCTAACGTGAAACTGTGCGTTATTGAACACATGATACATGCTTCCGCTCCACCGAGTTTAAAACGGATTTTTCCCGCCCGTCGCTTCCGGAAGGTCAGACGAGCATAGGTTCATACATAGTTCCCAAGAACAAAGATGTGACAATGGTTATTTTTTCTCGATTGTACTAGTACGGTTTCGGTCATAGTAACGGCCTGACGGGTGCGGCAATGAATTTGATCGCTGGAAACGCGAGATTGCCAGCACGTGAGAGTTCCTCATGTCAAGACGGATCCCAGTGTCCCATGCATTTCAGCGTGCAGGATAAGGACCCTCTACAGTGATTGATCATGATGAGAGCCTGAGGTTTTTGCTCTAGCAGGTTCCATTCGCATCCGAGGTCACTGCCACACCAAGTCGTAGAGGGAGCACGAAGACGATTCACTGCTTTCCAAAAACCAGTCGTCTACCATATTTGAGAATATTTTTCCTGCCCTCCCACTCTACTTTTCGTTCTGACAACCGAACTCTCGGAACCACTATCTCACCTACGTACACTGCCAGTG
>Ga0307512_10005218_pt1 | contig 13690 bp, 17 predicted proteins | sample 14_EM_MG_FD_200267 | JGI IMG/M metagenome (GOLD analysis project Ga0307512, IMG submission 200267) | Populus trichocarpa ectomycorrhiza microbial communities from riparian zone in the Pacific Northwest, United States - 14_EM | ecosystem: Host-associated > Plants > Roots > Unclassified | place... | reverse complement strand
GAAAGATCGAGCACGGCAAATTCCTGTGTAGAGCCAAATTATCACCCACATCTTCATATCCACGTCAGATTCTGGCAGAAATAAGGCTTCCAACAAAGGCGTTGATGATGAAAGGTGGATAAATCAATCCAAAGACAACACCACGCCATTTATAAGGCCGTGATGTCTGCGATGATGAATTGATTCAGGATTTGGAGGCCGCTGAATCCAGTCCATCAGGGAGAAGGATATCCCAGACTCACGCATATCCGCTGTCGAACGGCGTTCGGTAATGAAGCAACGAATGTCGCGTCGACCACTCACCCAGCGTAAAAGATGGTTCCGCCAGTGGGGGTACCAACGTTGCGAGCGGACGCGAGGATAACATATCCTCCGTGTGAAGATCGCACAAGTAGCTTCAGAACAGTGGCGGGAGACAGCAATTACCGATATAGAATGTAACTGCGTGTGGGAAGTAAGCGATTAACGCAGCATAGCGCTATCAGATGCGGCTCAGAGACGAACGCACTCGCAAAAACGTACGCGAATGGCCTGGAAGTAAGATGACTTTGCAATGACGGGTTTCCCGACGGCGACTAAAGTAGTATATTTCGTGGTTGGAAGATGAAAAGAACGATGCATAACTCACTGATAGGTTAGGCAGTTTAGGTACTCTAGCAATTAGGGAGTGGTTTTCAAACGTAGAGGTGGTGGACGCGAGCTAGCTCCGGGTCGTGACACCATCCAAGGAATAAATGTGAGCGGAAAAGCCAGGACTTTGAGAGAAATGTGTCAGTAGTCAACGGAAAGGGACGGAGCGGAAGAAGCGGTTGCTCTCACCCAACAAAGAGGAACATTTGGAGATTCGGCTGTAGAATCCGTAGGCAGCTTCAGCGTTGCGTACACCGCGAACCTTGCCATGTAACGACTCAAAATCAACATATGAACTGGTTTCATGGTCGAGTGTCTCTGCTGCAGGCTGAGAAGGAGGCGTATGGGCCGGAAAACCGTAGGCCGGAGAGTTATTGAAGACATTGGGGAGACAGATAGGAGAGGAGCCGCATCTGACCCTCAGAATAGAGGGTAGACACACTCCATTATATTGAGCCGGTAGGAATGGCCGGATTAAGTATCAGATAAGATTCCTGTTGCCGACGGTATTTGTTACATGACCAGACACCCGTCTTTGTCGATCCCAAACTCTCGTGCGAGTTCGGCGTTCGTCTCTCGTTGGTTGGACTGCTGCTTTTCTCGCGATTCCACGGGAAACCAATCGGCCATGAAATTCATTAACGCCCAATCCACGTTGGCTGGCGGAGAGGGGGAGTTAGTACAGGTGATGGAAAGTGTGCCAAGTAAGGTCCTGGCCGGGAGTGGAACCACTTACAGCGATCAGCTGTGAGCACACAGGGTGATCGGCACATCGGACAATTCGGCTTTCCCTGTTTTTGTATCTTCACCAAACACCTGGTATAAGAATTAGCTTACCTCGCAATCGTCCATTGCGCGCACTTACCTGACGCAAAAAAGGTGTCCACATGAAAGGCGGATTGGCTTAAAAGCTATGCCAGTGCATATGATGCAGGCATAATCGTCGATGTGGGGGATAATGGGGAGTATATTTTCCCCTATAGCTTGGACGAGGAGCTGTGGCAATGACCCGCAACGGTGGGGCAATGGGGTTAGCGCCTGTGACATCTCTCCCGTAGATTGGGGGCCGATGCCTGTCGGCATCTCCACGTCCACCATACCAACTGCGGAAACGATCTCACGCGGTAATGATGGCGGGAAGGGAAGTGCCGTCCGCTTGGCATGCTTTTTCAGAATCTTCCGGGTCGCCTCACTATTTGCATAATTTAGCTGTCATGAGTTAGTACCAGCCACTGTCTCAAGTGCTTGGTCGCAGCCTCACCTTTTTGAGGGCTAAGATTATGTTGTTGAGCCTGAGAAACGTCTCGACCTCAAGATGGGCCTTCTTGGACTTCCCACGTAGGATGCCGTCCTTTTCGATCCTCTCCATGAATCTTGCCAGGCGGATCTCGGCGTCCTCCACGGACCTCTGCCCACGATTTCTCTCGGCTACACTATCAAAAACTTCTGCGTCGACATAGAGATCCAGGAGCCGCCTCCACAGATACAAATCTGATTTGGCGTCCAGCTTTGGTCGAAAGGTGGCCTTCGTGGATGGTATGTTGACTGTTCCTGGGTCGTCGATAATCGAGAAAGGTCGGTAAGAAGGGTCGATCTGTGAGATCGGCAGCGCGCTGTTCGGTATGGACTTGGAGAGGTTCTCCAGGTCCGCCATAAATTCTGAGTGTACGGCGGTGAGTCGAGTGGACAAGCTGTTCATAGCACTTGTAAGAAGGTCGAAGAAAGCTGTATCAGAGGCGAGGGGTATAATGTATTCGCGTCCCGAGCTACTTGAGATGTGTGTTGAGTCGAGAATAATTGGTCAAGGTCTCAGCCACTCACGAATCGGCCGGGGAATCCTCCCAGGATGCTAAGATGGGAATGTTGGGCTCCACGTCCCATGTCAGGATTCGAGTCATTGTCGTGTTTGTTTCGCTTACCACAATATCCATGTCGTCATCTTTATTGACGACAATTCTAAGACGGGGCACTAAATGCCCGAGGTCGTTACCCACCTCGTACAACAGCCTCAGGCCTGGATTGGTGGTTGCATAAGACTGGACTACAACCGCTGTCCGTTCGTCGGGATTGGATTTCTCCCTCATTGCATAGAGAACACCATTCCCCTGTTTGACGAGATCTCGTACCACCTCTGGACTGAAACCGAGGTATGTAAGCTCCTGGACAACTTGGTTAATCAACTTTTTGAGCTTTGTAGGGTCGAGTCAGGAAACGGAGGGGGTCGAGAGAGACTATAGGCTCGCCTGGCGGTAGCTGATTGCGTTCTCCCTGAGTTCCGGAGGCAAAGAGAGGAGGATCTGCGAATAAGATTTAGAGAAGTGCATTAGACTTAGTCCACGGATCGTTCCTGGGTCATCAAAGTTTCAAGAAGGGAAGTTTGCCGTTTGGAGTGGATTATATAATCAACTCATACCCGTGGGAAATGCCGACGTGTCGCATCAAAACTTTGGTTGAATTTGCCGCCAGCAGCCTTCTCCAGGCGCGACAACCATGGTCTATCCTCCCGTGAAAATATCCAAGACCCCGACCATAAAAATTCCACCCCTCGTCGGCGTCGCCGAGGGCAACGGTGATTTCAACAACCTCCACTTAGCCGCTATCGTCCTCGGCGTTCCTTGGGTGCTGAAACGTATTCTGCCCATCGTTTGTTATGGCGGGTTCAAGACGTACATCTTCCTCGTCGCCATCTTCGGTGTCCCTTTGACTATTGGGTATTGGATGTTCATGAGTATCTATGGAAAGAGGAAGAACGAGAAGGTCGCCATCCCCGCGGTTAACATCGAGGAATTCATCACCACCGATGACCCTGACCTCAAGGCCAAGTACCACGACAAGCAAAAAATCCCCATGCAGATCTTCCATGATGCTTACTTTGACGGCAACTACGAGTTCAATGGTGAGCCCCCTTTCTGTCAACGTCGCATCCTGCTCTTCGGCTGACGCGTGCGACGCGCTGCAGGTGACGTGTTGGATATTTTGGAACAGCGTCACATCTGGGCCAGCTTCCAGTTCACCCCTGAGTTGTTCAAATATGTCTTCACTCAGATGCTTCCCGAGGTTATTATGCACTCCAAGAGTCAAGATGAGGAACAAGTTAGGGATCATTACGATCGTCAGCGTCCATTGCCACTCTACTATTCCGATGTCTAAACCCACATTCAGGAGGCGACGACTTCTACGAATGGTTCCTTGGTCCCCGTATGATCTATACCTCTGGCATCGTTTTGGATATCGAACAAGAGGAAACCCTCGAGCAACTCCAGGACAACAAGTTGACCGTGGTTTGCGAGAAACTCGACCTTCAACCCCACGATCGCCTGCTCGACATTGGATGTGGATGGGGCACCCTTGCCGCTTTCGCTCACAAGAACTATGGCTGCGAGGTTACTGGTATTACTCTCGGCAAGAATCAAACCAAGTTCGGTAACGAGAGGATTAAGGCCAACGGTGGTGACCCTACCCGTGCCCGCGTTCTTTGTATGGACTACCGAGAAATTCCTCCGCAAAGGGGTTCCTTCACCAAGATCGTTAGTCTTGAGATGGCCGAGGTGATTATACACGCCGTTTTTCGCCGGGAGAATTAACCATAGCTGTTCCTAGCACGTTGGAATCCGCAGGTACCAAACCTTCCTCAGGCAGGTCTACGACCTTCTCGACGACGATGGCATCTTCGTCCTCCAGGTCGCTGGTATTCGTCCTCACTGGCAGTATGAGGATCTCATCTGGTACGAGGTTCCATACAGGGATTTTTCCCGCCATTAAAAATGTTAACACTTGGACAGGGGTATTTTCATGAACAAGTATATCTTCCCCGGCGCGGACGCCTCGTGTTCGCTTGGTTGGGTCGTTGGCCAGGTCGAGTCTGCTGGATTTGAGGTCAAAAATATTGATGTTCTTGGTGTCCACTACTCGGCAACTATCTACCGCTGGTACAAGAACTGGGTTAGCAACAAGGACAAGGTTACCGAGAAGTACGGCGATAGGTGGTACAGAATCTGGGTCTACTTCTTGGCCATGTCTACGATCATTTCCAGGTGAGAAAAGCACTGCCAGCACATGAGACGACTCTAACGCCCCCTGGCAGGAACGGTGGAGCTTCTGTCTTCCAATTGACCCTCCACAAGAACTTGAACGGCTATTCGCGTATCTTGGGGGTTCCCAACCACGCGTCCATCCACGTCCAGCCCCGGGTCGAGGTCGAGTACGTTTGACGTTTCGGTCCTCGATGAACATATACTAACAAAATACCACACTGCAGGCCTGTCGTATAACTCCTTGCTGCTCTTTCGCTCTAGAAATCTTTGATAGATCTTTTGTGTATACATTACAGTATACTCTCTTGCATAATGAAAAGCTCCATTGGACATTGACAACGCTATCACGCCAGATCGGTCCACGCGCCCAATCATATGCAAACGTGTAACTTGCTCACCCCCTTCATCATGGCATTCCAACAACCAAGCTCAAACACGTCCCCACCCCCACTCCTCCATCCTGTCCCGACACATCCTATGTACATACCAGAGCCCCCTTTAACGCCAGGCTCACCGCATGGATATCAGCGTTTCGTTGGAACATCCTCTCCCCCGCTACAACAGTCACACCTCCAAGGATATCAAAACCAAAATGTTCCTATGTATTCAACCGGACAAACGCAACAGAACCAGTACAGTCAACCACCACCGATGCACCAGTCCGCCCATGGTTATCAGCAACACGTTCCTGACTTTTCCGCATGGGGGATCGACGGTGCAACTACACAGCTGGGTATGCAACTCGGCCAGAGTGCTGTTCAGGCGGGCCAGAACTACGTCCAACAAAACGTGCGATCTCTCACACGCATATAACGCATAAGTGTGTTAACCGCGTCCGTACAGCTCGCTGGGTTAATCCCTGTGTCACTACTGAGACACCACTTCAATGTATCCAATTCATATGTTATCCACAAGCTTCGCCTCCTCGTATTCCCGTGGAGACATAAACCTTGGTCACGGAAAACAAAGCGTTTAGAGAATGGCACAAGCGAGTGGCAGCCTCCCCGTGAGGACATAAACTCCCCCGATCTCTATATTCCTGGTGTGTTTCCACGGTAGCTTTCACCATAGTTTTCACTGACGCGTTGACACGAAGCGATGGCATTCGTTACATACGTGCTCTTCGTGGCGCTATTAAGGGGTCTCCAAGATCGATTCCACCCCGAGGTCCTCGGAACTGCCGCGTCAAAAGCTCTGGCCGTTGTCATTGTCGACTTTATCTTTGTCAAAACTGGCTGTTACATCCTCAACATCCAAGGGTCAGGACAGGTTCTGGATCTGATTGCCTACGGAGGTTACAAATTTGTCGGGTGAGTACTTCAGGTCTAACGCCTTGTTGTATCTAACAACCTCTTCGTTAGGGTTATTATAACATTGACGGGTGGGCTTCTTGGCTTTGGGGCGACACTTTACACTCTGATATTCCTGTACTTCTTTTTTGCAAATGCGTTTTTCCTCGTGAGTGAATCGTCTTCGTGATCTCCCCCCTGGTTGCTGACCTCTAGTAACACAGTTAAGATCGTTGAGGTCAGTGGTTCTGCCGGATAATGCCCAAGCGAACGTTGGAACTGTGAGCCAAGCTCAGAGGAGTCGGCGCATAACGTTCCTGTTCTTCATTGCCATTACACAAGTACTGTACATGTGGATCCTGGCGCGAGTTTGATTAGATACGCTTTTGAATAACATTGCTTTCGTCATACAAGGAAAGTGATACACTAGCTGTTTTATTATGTGAGGGACTACGCGAGTCAAAAGACGCGAGTGTTCGATCCCGACTGCGCAAAGTCACCAGGTTTCGAGCTACTGGGCTAGGCTAGATGTACATGCTTCCCTCGACGGGAAGTTTTCGTTTCCCTTGGGAGTAAGAACTACCTCCTTTCAAGTTCCACTCGTGCTTGCCCCCTGAGAAGACCTCGTGCACCGATTTAGTCAGGCCATGGGACCATAAATCGTCGCTTTCGTTCAAAATCGGCACTGTAGGGGTCAGGTCGTCTGGAAGATTTGAAGGGTGGTATGGTCCGGGGAATAATAAAAGTGTCACTTCTGTGGAAGATAGTGGGGAAACCTGGCGAACCAGCGAAATCAGGGAAAAGAATGCGGCAGAAGTGGATTGTATAAGGTTAGGAGGACTAAAGGGTTCAAAATCCTTTGGCTACGTTGGGGATCAGGATCACTAGCATCTCCACTGGAACGAGAACTCACGATGGATGCGCTGCTTTTAAGAGTAAGGTATCGCACTGGTGCTTTATGCAGAGGGATGTACTCCGGGTGAATGTAACTGGATGCAGCATACGAGTCGAGAAGCAGAAGCCTGGGCCAAGGTATTGAAGCAAGTATAACTGCTGCCGAAACACCCTTGACTCACTTTGTCGGCTTGAATTGGTCCAACACATACTCCGCGTAGGGGTACTGTGCCCAGACCGGTAGTCGGGTTAGGAACTCGGATACAACAACGATAGCATCGATCCATCCTGGATTAAAAACCATTCCGACCTACATTATAAATTTCAATGAATTAGGGCTGGGGGAGGTCGGTACACACGCATTTCTTGTTGACACTGATAGTCCCCGATTGTTCGCCGAGATCTGCACCTCTAGCCCAAATCCTAGCGGAAAACGTATGTTTAACGCGAACACAAACAAGATACGAGGGTAAACCTGCCTTCCTGCTTCCAGGGAAGCAAAGATCAATGTCTTCGCAGTAGTCTTGCCTGCGTTGACGATCTCGAAGTCCAGATCGCCCTTCGGGGGCGATTTTTGTGGTGATAGGGGGTTAAATTCATCCTCGTCGTCAGATTCTATCGCGTGCCTTGGGGGTCCGACGTCGGCCAATGGATCCGTGTCCTAGCCAGAAGGGTCTTAACCTGGGGTTACGCATGCGGCTGTGATCTCATACCATGATGAGATGATGGGAGTGACTGTGGGAACTCGATCACTTCACGGTATGATCAGGCTCTTCGTGGCACGCCTCCGCCCACAAGTGTCACCTTCACTAAAAGGACTTCTGACGCTGTACAGTTATCGTCGGGACGTGCACACTGATTGCGTGGACTATAACCTTGAGGTTGAGAACACTCCGCTGTTGCGTATCGTGCGGAACAGGGCCTCCGAGTTCGCAAACCTCCGTTCCGAGGTGAGCAACAGACTACATGTTGACAGGGCTTCCACTCAATGTGTACTTCATAGTTGTTCGGAAATGCTTCCTCGGGGGATGATGTTGCACGTGCTCAACGGTTGAAGGAGTTGGAACCTCTGGCCGAAACATGGGGGGAATGGATCCGCATTTGGAAGGTCGGGGCCAGTCATACACCGCTCATACCCTAACTGAGATCCCTTGACAGTAGTTACGCGAAGAGAACAGACCTATGTTGGAAGATCCCGACGAAACACTACGTCTGTTAGCCGTGGAAGACGACCAAACTTTTACAGAGACTCTGAACAACCTCGTCGAAAATGTGTTTCCTTCCTTGATTATACCTTCCTCCAAGACTGCGCATATGTCCGCACTTATGGAACTCAAAGCCGGAGTGGGCGGCTCAGAATCCAATCTTTTCCTTGGCGAATTGATGAGGATGTACCTCCGGTATGCTCAATCGGTGAAATGGAAGACAACGACGGTCTCCAGCTTAGATACCCCGGAAGGCGGTGTGAAAAATGCCGTGGTCGAATTTAAAGGACCAGGGGCTTATGATTCGCTCCGGTGGGAAAGCGGCGTCCATCGGGTTCAACGAGTTCCTGCAACGGAATCCAGCGGCCGAGTGCACACAAGTACGGTCGCGGTCGTGGTGAGTCTGCTCGTTCTGCTGCCCTTCCATTGTTTGATTTACTGTAACGACAAGGTCTTGCCATTAACGGAGGAGTCTGACCAGGCGAGCCAAGAGTTGTTTTCTATGGATGATGTCAAAGTTGAAGTCATGCGTGCTCGAGGCGCAGGAGGGCAAGTGAGTTTATTCGTTCAATGTCCCCACCACTTCAGGTTCAGGTTCTGACCCACAGCTTGTAGCACGTAAACAAAACAGAGTCCGCCGTGCGCCTGACCCACATACCAACTGGTATAACTGTTTCCATGCAGGATGAGAGGTCACAACATCAGGTATGCATGTGGTGTTGGGTCCTATTTCACGTCTATTGATATCCGTGTCTAGAACAAACGGCGGGCCTTCCAGGTGCTTGCAGCACGTTTGATGGACCAGAAACTCACCAAGGAAATGGCTGAGAGGAGAGCTGTCCGACAAAATCTCGTCAAGACGGCGGACCGCAGCGAGAAAATTCGGACGTATAATTATGCCCAGGTAGGGTGAAAGTATCTTGTTCAGGCGAATGGGGTTTATTGATTTTTGAACTTAGGATCGAGTGACAGACCATCGAGTCGGCCTGTCTGTAAAGAATTTGGAGAACGTTATGGAGGGCGATGGGATTGAGGAGATCATAAACCAGCTAGGACGGAATTACCAGGAGAGTCGGTTAGAAGAGGCGCTGGTAGATAGCACGCTGTGAATTCATTTCCATTTTTGGTCACCACTTCCTCTCCTCCGCACATGTCGGCAGTGCAGGTGGTCAGAGACCTGCTCCTTCATTTACTGCTCGAAGGCTCGGATGACGGGGATGATGGACCGGGAGGAGGCCCCCCACCTGGTTCACCACCAACCAGTGCGCAAAATGCGGTCTTTTTCTCTCCAGTGATCCATGTGGCTGACACTGCGATATTGATATCTACCAGTCAAATACGAAGGCCCCTGGTTCACGACTCAGCTTGTGCTATCGACCAGCATCGGATTGTTCTCCTTCCTAGTCTTCTCGTACTGCAGGACGAGATGGCCGCTGTCATTCGCTCCCCGGACGAAGCTGAAAGGCAAGGCTCCTCTCAAAGCCTGGCAGTTTCTGCTCACCAGCCCCCCCTAGATTTCTCCCCTCATGAAGCTCACGCGCATCAAGCATTTTTTGGTTGGATATTGCCTACGATACGAATTTCCGAACTCACAGTCCTCCAAATCGTCGGTCTTGATGCTGCGGCTGTAGGTAACATTCCAACCCTTTACATGCAAAACTTAATCATGGTTCCAAAATCCCAGTTGCTAAGCTTCTTCAAGATGTCATTTTACTTGTTCTCTGTTTGTTCCATATTCGCGGCGGGGATCCTCATGCCAATCAACTTGACGGTGGGTGTCTTGTGACCATCATCGACAGGGGGAGTACTCACTTAAGTGACAGAACAACCTCGGAATTGGTGGTGATGATGACCCAGACTGGGCAAAACCTCTCAACAACACTGACAATCGCAATCCATCCTCGCCAGGCAGAGATTGGCTGGATCTTCTCACCGATCCTGCCTCCGTCGCCTCTCTGCAACTCTTATTCACTTACCTCTTCACCATCCTTACCCTCTTCTTCATTCACAAGAACTATGTCAAGTTCATTCGCTCCCGTCAACTATTTTCTTTGGAACTCGTCCATTCAATATCTGCACGAACTGTTCTGGTTACCCACCTCCCGATTCATCTTCGTAGCGAGCGTAGGCTTGCAGAACACTTCGAGAATATGGGCTTCAGTGTCGAAAGCGTCAGCGTTTGCAGAGATGTCAGGTCTCTCGAACCTCTGTTGGCGAAGCGAACGAAGGCACTTCTGAAGCTCGAACAAGCTTGGGTCGACTACGTCGGGAACCCAAGCACTGTGGAATCCTACGATCCCAGTGACTTTGTCGTCGCCCCTCTCATTGATATCGATTCTTCTGGATTGGAGTCCCAGCATCCACGATTCGTTGTCCCCCACCGCGCACGACCTACCTTGCGGCCTGGATTATTCAAGAGCGTGGTAGATGCAATCGAGTATTGGGATGCTCAATTTCACGACGCAGACGAAGAGGTGAAGAAACGTCGGCAGCTGGGGAAATTCCGGGCCACGCATACCGCGTTTGTCACGTTCGAGAAAATGTCGAGTGCGGTAGGTTGTCGTTTTCCCTAAGAATTGATTGGCGACTAAATTCGCTCTAGCAAATCGCGATTCAGACCGCCCACGCACAACACCCAAATGAGTGCCTCACACATCAGGCGCCAGAATCTCGTGACATCATCTGGGCTAACATGGTCACTTCAGTCGGCTCAAACCGCTCTCGAGAGCTGATTGTCATGGGGATGATGGGGGCACTCCTCTTTTTCTGGATCTTCCCGATCACTGGTCTGGCCAGTCTGTTGAGTTACAAGGAAATCAAGAAATCCATGCCGTGGCTAGGTCGATTGATCGACAGCAATGAAAGGATCCGTGTCGTTGTCCAGAACTCACTACCCTCCGTCGCTATGATCACTTTGAACGCCTTACTCCCTTTCGTGTTGGAGGGTAAGTGCCGAGATTTTACAGGATATAAGCTTATTCTGACCACCAACATAGCTATGACTTATCTCCAAGGATACCGCGCTCGCAGCTGGATAGAGTACTCGCTCTTGAAGAAGTGCGTGAACTTTACGATGGGACCCGCAATTAACAAAGACTCAAACTTTCCACCTTCTCAGATACTTCCTGTTCCTCTTCATCAACGTCATCTTTATATTTTTGCTCGCAAGTACCTATTGGCAACTTGTCCGTGACCTCGCCAATTCGCCAGCAAAAATCCCCGAAAAATTGGCTGAGGCACTGCAACGGGGATCTGCAAGGTCAGCACATCTCTACAGACAAAGCATTTGCTTGGCTTATACGGATTGTCACAGACATTTCTTCCTTTCATACGTCATCCTACAAGGGTTTGGCATTATGCCTCTTCAGTTGCTCAACCTCGGAGTCATCATTCCCAGTGCGATTATGCGATTGTTTGTCACTCGCACGCCTCGAGGTGTGTTCACTTTGCTGCCGTTCTCGGCGTGGTGCCAACTAGTTCGCAGATTTTGCAGAACTCAATGCTCCTCCAATGATCAATTATGGAGTAGTTTATCCTCAAGCAATTCTCATCTTCGTCATGACGCTTCTGTACAGTGTTGTCCAACCACTAATCGTTATATTTGGGGCCATATACTTCGGAGTTGCTTACGTAGTTTACAAGTACAAGCTGCTTTTTGGTAAGTGGTATCGTTTCACTCTCAAGAGGATCCTACTGGACTCTCCTTCTAGTATTTTACAAGCCCTACGAATCACAGGGCCAAGCATGGGCTATAACCTTTACGCGGCTGATTTGGGGTGTCATTATGTTCCTGGTATTCATGACAGGGATATTCGCGCTCAAGAAGGCTTTCATCATTTCCTCGTTGGTGACACCACTCATTATTGGGACGGTCCTGTGGTCGTGGTACATTATCAAGATCTACGCCCCGCTAAGCGAGCACGTCAGCTTGAGTTCCGTGTGCGAGGTGGAGAGAGGAGAGGAGACTGCTGAAGTTGTAAGGTTGAGAGCTGGTCATCCGGTGACTTGGTCACAAAGGTGACTCCAACTTGTAGGCGATGTTTAGTGGCTGACTCAATTCCTCAGTAATCTCAACCGACGACGTTATGCTCAAAATGACGACACCTTGTATGTTGCACCCGAGGATGTAAGGACCGATTACGTACGCGTTTTCAAGTTCTTGTGAACCACCCGTGGACCAGCTCACATGATTCCTCAGTCTCAACCTCCGATGGCAAATTGGTACAACGGCGTCTTGAAGTGAGTGCATGTGAGATCGGGGATCGACTCGGGTAATTGATCTTCTTGGATAGTACGGGCAAGCGGCGATACGGTCACCCCGCTCTAAATGGTGTCCTTCCACAACCCTGGCTACCTTTGAAGAAGGGGCAGTCGATTGTCAACCATGGCCGAACGAATGGAACTAAACCTGACATGGAACAAGCCGTGGTCCTTACTCTTCGCAAACGGAAGAGCATGATGCATGGAAATCGACCCTCCACCTACCCTAACATGAGTTCGCCCCTCAGGAATGGGACAAGCACACAGGGTCGCGGTCCTCCAGATGAAGCGCAGGAGAATGGAGATTCTGGGCCTTCTGTACCACGCACGAACAATCGTCTCAGTTACGACCAAGCTTCCGGTGTCATTATGTTGCCTGATGGTTCGGACTGGCTAGGCGAGGACAGCGATTCTGATACAGAGTACACGAGCACCGCTGAGAATCCGGAAAACGCGAACACTGTATCAGCTGTTCCTCTCATTCGAACCCCCACCAAACGTTATGCGACCTACTACCATCACCCGGAACGTAGAAGGCAGTCAATACCTGGCGCCTTCCCCCGTTGATTACCTCGTCATGTTACACTCTGTAGATACCCAGTATGCATTAGCTTTTGTATAATGTTCACTCATGTCCTCACCCTCGCCCCGAAAAATCTTTGGCTCCGCCAGCGCTCACGCCTCCGATCCGGTCGCGCTTCCGTGTGATAGCCTTGACCTCAGATGATCACCTGCCTCAATCATGTCCGACGGTCCCCCCAGCGTAGAGGGCTACGATAGCGCGGACGCCACGTTTAATGAAGCGCTGCAAATTGATATGAAGGGGCTGTTCGGGGATACGGTCGGGAATGTGAGTGATACCCACTCGTGAATGCAGGCTCCATTGCTGACAAGCGACCCAAAAGATGAGCATCAGTCCGACCAGTCGTGACGTTGTACTGGCAGGGTTAGTATTATAGGAACATTACTCTTTGCCGGGCTCATTGCATCCCTAGACGGAAAGGACTCTTTATCATCGACTTAAACGCCCCCCTAGAAATCCCTAGGTTTCTTCCTCAAGGCGGAACATGGGACGTCGCAGACGTGCAATGGAACCCTCATGTCAGCCACGCACAATACATCGTCTCCACATCAAACGAGAAATTGTTGGTGTCCCTCCTACATGCCCCACCCCTTATTGACCGAAAGCGCGTAGGCTAATATGGAATCTACTTCTCGATGGGAAGATGGCAATTGAACATGTGTTACACGCTCACAGTCGCGCTATTACCGATATCAACTGGCACACGACGGATCCCAACCAGGTTGTAAGCACAGGCATTGACGGTTGGTTATGGGGTTGGGACATTCGTAGGACGAATAAGCCAGTACTAGGTGA
>Ga0307512_10005217_pt1 | contig 13690 bp, 12 predicted proteins | sample 14_EM_MG_FD_200267 | JGI IMG/M metagenome (GOLD analysis project Ga0307512, IMG submission 200267) | Populus trichocarpa ectomycorrhiza microbial communities from riparian zone in the Pacific Northwest, United States - 14_EM | ecosystem: Host-associated > Plants > Roots > Unclassified | place... | reverse complement strand
CGATGCATGACTATCCTGTCTAGATGGGCGTGGGGGATCAAGCCGTGGTGTACCACAGAAACGTGGGCGGTGGACCAGGGACCTGGGAAACGTTAGACTAAGAGATGGTCACGGCAGCAAAGCCTGGGACCCGAAAGAAGCTTTCCCACGTTCGCTACGCCTCTTGATTTTGGAAAGTGCGGCATGGCTGTGATCTTGATGGGCTCAGGGTTTGGGCACTGCATCAGTAATACACGTATTTTGTGGATCACAGCGACTACAACTACAAGTACCAACACCATACATGAAGAGGCTATTTCCCCACAGCTTCCCTCTGCTCTGTCCTCTCCCGTTCAAGGTCTCGTCCCCAGGATTGTACTTCGGGGTGGCGCAAAAAAGGTACACTGCTATCAAAAAAGGGTTGCAGAGATTCAACTTCACTGGATTGTTCGTACTCGAGCGCTGGACTCAATAATCAGCGATGTTAATCAAGTCCCGAACGCACAAATCACCTTGACTAGCCATCTCAAAACGATCTAAATCTAAGTCGCGTGTTCTGTCAGAAAAAGTTCAAACAAAAACCGGCCATCCATGCCTTTCACAAAACGAGCTTCTGGAGTCAATTGGTCCTCGTACTCCTGAGAAGAAAAACGGGTACAGGCTTCAGCATTATCGGAGTAGGGGATAGCTGTACCTGCCAAAGTGCTTCTATCCGCCGGGCAGCGGGGCTATAGTGAAGCATCTCATGAACGAAGTTGTGCATAGCTTCCTATTATTCAAGGAAGTGGTCAATTCCAACTCCAAGTGATGGGATCGACGCAACTCACTGCTTCTAATCTTCGTTTTTCTTCCTTAGGGATGTTCTCTCGTGGGGCGATGTCTCCGACTATATTTTCTTCCTCAGTCCCCGGTACACGATTACGCAAGCTGACGGACGGCTCACCTTGAGCTTCGGCGAGGTCGTGGATGACCGCCAACATCACGCATCTTGCCGGTTAGTGTCGTTAGTTCCGTCCAGAGCCATCCAGTGGAAGGTAAACACCAACTTTGGGATATCAAGCGTCTCGTCTGTACAACACAAGGCCAATACAGCCATCCTGTGCATGTGGTCCGAAATGCTGTCACATGGCTGTTAGTTGAGTCGATCATGACCTTCAAGCCAGTTCGTCGAACCTTTCCGGGTTTGGGATCTGATGAGTGTTAACTTCTTCCTGCGTAACACAAAACTGCCCATACCTTATGATCAACCCATCCCGTGCGCTTTTGAGTCTACTGGCGATAACTGATGAACGTCGAGCCCATGAGAGATGTTATGACGAAACCGAGAACCGTACCTTCAGCCTTTCGAGAATGTGGAAGAAAGCGAGGCGATCGACGGACTCACTCCCAGTAGATTTGTATAACGGGGGGAAAGTCCGCTGTCCGTTCGTCTGGGATTCGGACATTGTCAAACGGAAGATAGTACGGAGGGAGAGATGTCGATAACTGATCGATCAAGTTGACGTTGGACGTCTCACCAGCCCACAAGGAATGACAATGTCCGGGAAACAAGTTCAACGTTCGGTGCAATGCTTGGCCGCTTGTAGTACGATAGAGTACGCGGACATATATCATATTTATTAAAATACTTCTCTTCTCGATATCTCTACCAGCAGTTTCACGAGTCCGACTCGCAACAAACATCCAATGGATGATGCCCACAACACAACAACTTAAAGACACATAAGAATCCGTCCATGACACATCTCTGTGGGGACGAGCTCAACACACCGGCAGTATAGGTGCTATACATCCTCCACGGAGATGGTTGGCCACGCCTTGCTCGTAGGTTTCTTGCTCTTCACCATTAATGGGCGGCCGCATAACATCTGGGCGATAACAGGATTCTGAGTCATACCCGGAGAACGGGTGCGAAGGGGGTCTGCCATGCTTATTTCCATTGAACTCCTGGGCTGTTCAATGGCCACGGTATCCTTTGTTGGGTATTCCATATCCAGGATCGCCGAGAGGGTCAGACACGCCTAACCCGCTGGCGGACACAATGGGGGGGGATGTACCAAGGAAGATTGGCTGGAGTAGGTGAGAGGCAGGTGGGCCGGTAGGTACCGTTCATGGCACTGCGTCATGAGCTTATATACGGGGCCGCCGGCGGTTCGCAAATGAAATGAAGCTAGTTGCACATTTTTGGCGCCCGTGGATCACTCATTGAGGGAAATTGAGGGAGGACCCGACTCAGGTGCCGTTCAGGACGGTGGTGTTGAGATTCTGATCGTGAACTCAACCAATAGGCTACACAACGACGCTGTCTCTTATCTGCTGAAGTGCCAGTGGTTCCACGAGAATGCTTCTGTGTAGAGCCCGCCAGTACGACCTGTGTGATAAGTTATAGCGAGGAGCAGGAGAGCTCACCGCTACACTGCGATCCCACACAGATCGATACCGGGTAGCTGAACTGTCGCGAGGCAAATGCATTCCCAGAGACTATCCCTCGTGTCTGGGATCAGACATCGGCATAGACTGATTTAATTCGTTCAACCCTGTTCGAAGGAGCCGACAAATGGGCGTCGCGTTCCATACGAGACATTGTGCCACCTGGGGGATAATGAGGGGATCCACACTGACTTCAAAACCGCGACCAAGCCATCAGCGCTATCAGCGCTCAAACTCTCGGGGCGCTCACCTGACTTGTGACCGGGATGCTCAGCGGGGAAGGTGATACATGTTTCCTCGTCCGACCGTTGGAGATCAGGCCGGCGATCAGGGTATTGGACAACACCGTCTCACGACTGGCAAACGCGATGTGTACCCTGCGTTTGTCCTCTTCAAGTTGACTCCGTACAAGTTATGGGCTTACATGTATTTTTCGGGCGAGAGTTACATAAGGGATCTGGAACTGAAGAGCGAGTTCAATTTCTCGCGTATGTTCCCAGCTGGGAGAAATCGGACTGCCTATGCATGATGATGGGTTTCGTACCATTACGCATCCATTAGGGTCATCGTGAACGAATACTACAGAGCTAAGTTAAATAAGCGGTATTGCCACCGTCCCACCAGCCTCACATCTTACACATGCCTATCGTTATCTTCCGACCCCGGTTTCGGCGAAGGACCGTCCATAGTATCGAAGGGGGTGTCCGAAGGCCCATCCTCAACTCTACCACTTCCTGACCTCGACATCGGATGCGATTTGGTTGACAGGGAGTAGCTACCCTGCCCAGCTTTGTGTCCGCGTCTAGGTGCGGTGTTAAGGTTCCCCCGCGAATAGCTTCCTGCGTTGTGGTTTCCATAAGATGTCCGTTTGCTGCTCGAACCGGGGACGCGATAAAAGTCTTCGATATCATCTCCGTCATCGTCATCCCCGGTCATTGGCATCTCCGTATAGTCCGAAGCATAGTTTGGACGGGAGAGGGGGAGATTACGGTAAGTCCCTTTTCTCAGGTGAATCGCGTAAGAGTAAATCGTCGCTGCAAGATAGAACTGCACAGGCGTGAGTTCAGACGAGGGCATTACGTGACGTTTACACTGTCCACATACCTTGATTAACCACCCGAGAACGATTATTGCGATCGCAACCCCCTTTTCCCTTCCCCACAATTGCAAAGCCAGCCGTGCACGTTCCTCCTCCGAAACCTTTTCCGTTTCGCCAAGATAATGCTCGATGATCTGGTCTTGAGCGGCCGAGTTGGACACGCGCCGACCATCATGTGGACTGTACAACCACCACACGACGGCAAAAAAGACGGTCCATGAGGTCGATAGAACGTGGTCGGCAAAGAACAGATGAGCAAAGTACAGAGTGTTCTTTGGGTCTTCCTGCATCGGGTTTCTACGCGTCGGCTGTGGAAACATCATCGGACATAGCTGAGACTCACCTGCTTTACCGCGTTCAGCCCCCACAACAAAGCAACCAGCGCGATTGTCGAGTAGATGTAAAGGCTTAGCTGGGCTGCCGAACCACCTGCACCAGTCAAAACTGCAATCAGGCCATACACCCCGGCAACTTTATTGAAAAGCTGAAGAAAATGTCACTCGGGTTTTCGCTTGTTTGTTCGTAATCGTGAGCTCTGGTGACGTACGGCAAAGAGCAGGGCGAGAATGACGCCTGTTTTCAGGTCTAAATAACCGAGGAATGAGGAGAATGGACGAGGCCTCCATTCTGGCCGCAGCATGAGTTTCATCGTCACCGTCGGTAAAGACGAGGGGTGATCTACCTCTTGAACTACACCCGTGATGTCCTCATTCTCAAATCACCAGCAACAATCTCGCTTCCTCGCAAACGCGTCGGCCGTGAGGGATGCCTACCAGGCGACAGACACGGCCACTGCTAAACTCAAACAGAAGCAGTCGGACGATGAACCCAAGGGGGCGAAATCAAACACTCCCTCGGCTCTCACGCAAACGCCATCGAATGGTCCCGGAGACTTACAACCCTCAACGCACCCCTTGAAATATACGTATGTTCGTAGTGTTTGATAACTGTGATAAGATTTGGTCTGACGACTGGGACGATCGTCGTGTCTTGACAGATGGATATTCTGGTTCCGCCAACAACGTGCACCAGGGAATAAAATTGTGAGCTATGAGGAAGGAATTAAGAAGATATCTACCTTCAGTTCCGTGAGCTTTCGGTCACAATCCTCCAGGCTTTCCCGCCGAATCTAATCTGTGAAACCCGGAACAGGTCGAACAGTTCTGGTCCCTGTATACACATCTGAACCCTCCTTCAGCCTTGACCCCGACGACCGACTACCTCCTTTTCCACTCTGGCGTTCGCAGACCTGTCTGGGAAGACCCCCTCAACCTCTCTGGTGGCAAGTGGATCATTCGTCTGAAGAAGGGGGTTTCGGACCGCCTATGGGAAGACCTTGTTCTCGCGGTTCTTGGAGAACAATTCGACGATCTCCAGCAACCAACCGATGAAGAGCCAGATGAATGGCCTGGGATATGCGGTTGCACCATTAGCGTACGACCAAACGAGGATATCATCAGCGTTTGGAATCGTTATGAGGCGGACACGAAGATTAGGGATAAAATCAAGTAAGCCTTGGTTCCGGTTCACATCCGTTGCATCTGATGACCGTGTCTACAGAGAGACGATTAAGAGAGCTCTCAGCTTACCCTCTACTTGTGTCCTGGAATACAAGACTAACAACGGTGCGCCAAAAGTGGCCTGCAGGATTTAACCCACTCACACTGGTCCAGATTCCATGCAAGATAAGTCGAGTTTCCGGACAACACCCGTCGTTGACCGCCAGTAGCCAGTTATCTGCCCATATATATCAATCTATTACTTACTTCACCCTTTCTGAGGAAAGTTAAGTGTACTTTACATTATGTAGTCTAAGGTCACGATCATCTGTGATCGATCCCACTTCTTGCGTTACATCCATCTGCCCGCCGCATCCGTTAGTGCGGGTGAAGCGTTCCACCATCTACGGTCCGCTTTCCGCTGTGTGCTGATTGCTGCGACCGTCCATGCAATCCGAACTGGGCTTTCCGCGAACTGACGGAGATTCGTCGCTCTGGCCGTCAAATACGAGACGGATCGTTGACCGAGACGGCGAAGTCAACTACATGCATCCCTTGGAACTCGACGACCTGCAGTGCACCAAGTGGAGGGAAGATCTCGGACGACTGGTAGCGGAGAAGATTGGACTCCCAGGTGAGCACTGGCCAACGTCCCGATTCGTGGTCTCTGTTCGGTACTGACGTGTTTAGCTGGCCCAAAGTACATTCTGGGGTCGTGGCCAGAGGGTTATAAAATGTTCGTGCATTACAAAGGGCCGCAGGAAAATCCTAGGACTGACAAATATCTTTTCGGTCCGTCCCTCCTGACGAGGATGATTAACGAGATCTCATGATTACTTTGATCGCAGGCTCGACGCTTGTCAAGCGTTTTCGCTCGGTCCCAGAGTTCGTACTCCATGCAGTGTGGCTCATGATGGACGAAAATTTACAACGGTCCAACTGTGGCTGCAAGTACTGCACGCGCACACCCCAGCGAAATATCAGCCAAGCAGCGGGCTTATCAACTGGTGCTCGTTCTGTTTCTTCCCCCGTTGCTCGGATCCGCCAGTCGACGCAAGCACCTTCGAAAGCCCCTCGACCTCCGCCTCAGAGGGAGGAGAAAGAGATAATCTCTGAACCACCCTCTGTAACTGCTGGCCCGTCCGGAATCTCGCCCCCTCCGTCACCCCTACTACAAGAACTACCTCCGAAGGAGATACCCTGGTTTGCCATACGCAAAGAGCCGAAACCGGTGAAACCTTCCACTGGACCCAAGGTCGCTGTGAACGCGCACAGAATCGCCGACCTCGAAGGCATAAATTCCCCCCATCGTAAACGACTCCACAGGATCGGCGAAGTGATCTGGTGTTTTTTGGATGTTCCAATCGCGAGACCGGGTGAAGAAGAAAGTGCTATCGGCGCCTGGCCGGGTATAGTCAAGAGTATACAACGATCCATGCATTTTACTATTGTCATGGGCGAGTCGTCCGTCGAACATCGAAGGGATAACGATCAACCCTATGCATATGAGGTCTCCCTCTTCAATATCGACGCGGTCATCACAATTTCCGACGAGCGAGTGTTACCCTACCAAGCAATGAGTTCACCCCAACCTTTACTCGACGCCTTATCATCCCTTATGCACACCATCGACCGAAAGGGGCACACGCTTAGCGTACCAGCGGCAGGGGGCCTGGTCGCGTTGTCAAAATTCGCATTCGAGGATGCCGCACTACCATACGCTCTCGCCGTTCAGGCGCCGATTATGCTCGCCAAATACTGGTCTTGCACCGATAGCTGGACGTTCAAGTATACTATTATGGCGGACAAGACCGTTGCGACTCCTGTCCTCCCCACAAAAAAACATCGAACGCCGGGACTCCACATTGGACCAATGCCTGGTCTATCACCTTCCGTATCCGCCGGGCCTGCGGCGCTGCCTGCGGACTCTCCTGCTCAGGTGAAATCTCAGAAGAGGTACCAAGGTTTGTGGTGGGGGGGTGAACGCATTTGGGTGGACGATTTGGTTCGGCTGAAGGTGCCCCGACGTGAGCTCGCCCCCAACGGCAGCGAGAGGGTATTGCCTGCAGTACCTCCTTCCCAAGCTGCCGTCGAGTACGCGATCCACAAAGGCACAGAACCAGAACATGCACCTGGCTCAGGTGACAGGGGTCTGTTCCTCAGGATCACAAGCATCTTTGTCGCGGAGAAGAGGGTCCGGATATCTGGCATGCTGTTCGATTTGGTCGAGGAGGGGTTTGTGGGTGCGGGCGTTGGAGGGAGGGAGGGACGACAGGAAGACACGTCGGCATTTGACATGAGGTCTTTGGACCCCGCGTTGCTCCAGGGCGAAAACTCAGATGCGCCACCGGCTGAGCGAACACCGAACGGATTTAAACCTGCTTCTGACCGTCAGGTACTGTCCGGGCCATACGTCAGAAGCTGGAACCCGCCCGAACCCCCGATCGGGTATAAATTCCGGTCAATCTTGAAGGGAGACTGGGAGGCCGTAATGGACATCTCATTATTAAGCGGACGATACTACCCCGGAGTGCTGTCCAATCCACTCCTTTCGGATCACATGGAACGCCTACTTAGGTTGAAGGAGTCGGTGTATCACCTCTACGCTTTGGAAGGTCTCGCTCCTGGTTACTATAACTCTGTGGATCCAGAGTTTCCCAAGGAGAGTAGGTCGGCGATGTTTATGGAGGCGATTGTGGAAGCTAAGACCAAGTGCGAGGAGTGGTTCGACAAGGAGGCGGTTTCGAACCTTTTGGATCCGGAATTGACAAGTTCTACGTCGGATATCGAGATGGGCGAGCACGAGGAGTAGTATCTGAGTTGTCTCACTTGTTATATGAATTTATTGTACTATAGAATCGACCTTGTTTTCTTTCTCGCTGTGGCCAGCTCGCAAAGCCGAGGGTGATCCACGTGATCCACGGCCCAGCAAACCGCGATTGTTCCGAAAGTGAGGTCTGGCGAGTGCGGGTTGCTTTCTCTTTCTTCTTCATCACCTACTTCGTCGTTATCGGTGACCAACGTTCAAGAAAGGATCTGCAGTTTGGGACTGTCGTTTCTGCTCGTCTGTTGAACAACGACAGCCCGCTTCGTCAGCACTTCGCCAACTCCCTCCCGACTTTGTGTCCCCCGATCCTTCTCGTCTCTCTTCCAACTTTCGGCCTGACAGCCATTTGTGGTCGGGGTATTGTTTGAAGGAGGAGGTTGTTTTCGTGTTCCATGCTACTTTCACCATCGAGCTCAACCTCCAGCGACGGTCTCGGGACGGGCTTTCGAACGCCGCTTTCTCGCAGTCTCTCAACAGCCAGCAGCTTTGCCTCGACGTCACTGAGATCCTTGGAACTAGATGACGACCCTGGTGCGTGCGCGTTTCAATCAATTTTACTCGCACCACATGGTTTCCGCGTGGCCGTTGGGATACCGCCCCGGAAATGTGTATGTGAGGGAGGCCGAGAGTGAAACTTTTCACTGACGCGATTTCACCCGGGGTGGATTTTTTTCTTTCTTTCAGAGAATGCCACTGTCACGTCAAGCTCGGGCTATTTGTTGAAGAATGGGAGGAGGAAAAGCCAAGAGTGCGTTCTCAGATCGTTTCCCTACGGAAACGATCATCCCACTGACAACCCTACCTGCTTGGTGTCCCGGTACACCTCCAGAGATCTAGAGTTTTTGGCCACCTCCACACACGTCACCGAACTTTCATACAGTATATCCGACATACAGGCACGAATATTTGGTGCGTGGTCGCGTATCCAGATCTCACACCTCTTATCTCATCAATCCGTCGCCATCTGTTCGGCTCATGTAGAAATCCAGGAGCTCCGTCACAAGTCCCAAGGGTCATCCGACACATCGGGCGCCAACAATGAGATCGATCAATTGCTTATCAACTTAGACGAACGATTGGACTCGGTCTCAAAAGGCGTGAAGGCCGTCACGGATGCTCTTGAACCACTTCTCAGTAAGACTCCGGTTCCTCCGGGACTAGGCACAGATGGCGAGGCGACTGTAATGATTAGGAAACATGCGGCCCTCATGGCCGAATGGGAGGCCGCGAAGTCGGAGAGCGAAACACTGAGGGCCGAGTTGAAGGAAGACAAGTGGCTGATCGTGTTTAGGACGGTGACCGAACAGGCTGGAGGTTTGATGTCGAGTTTGGAGAAGGGCGTGAATCGGTGTCAGGTGCATTTAACCTCGTGATATCCTCGTGCGGTCCGTTGCTCAGCTCCGTTTAACAGGACTTCATAACGCAAGTATATCTGAGAGACGATCAACGACGATCATCAATACGTTCGGACAAGTCCCCACCTACTTTAGACTCGTATCTGGCCCTTCTGCAGTCGTACGAAGCCAAGAAGAAGTGCGATGTAGTGTTCCACTTCGTTGTTGACATCGATGCTAAGGTATTCTCTTCAGGCACTACGTTCCAGCTATCACGAAGGTGCTTTCAGTCCTCGATAAGGGCGCCCAAGATCGTGTCACCAAGAACGGCGAGTGTTTACGACGACATGCGGAGTCCACACAACGGTGGAGGAACCTTCGAGAACGGATACAGCGAACCGACGATGACATGGAGGAGGTCCGACGGATACTTCGAGGTGAGGAGCAGACACCCAGTGAGAGCGGGTCAGCTCTCTCCGCGGCCACGTCTGGATCAAAAGGCGGAAAGTCGATGAGAGGGGCTGAAAAGGTCAAGTCTCCATTCCGAAAGCTCGCGCAGAGAATCAAGGGTTCTCCTAAACAACTAGCATCTCCGCCGATTACACCCACGATATCCAAGATCAGTCGGGAACCGTCCTCCGAGCCGACCCGCACACTGCGGGCGAGATCTTCTCTCCTCTTCCGCGGCAAGAGCGAGGAGCCGTCAACTCCAGAGCGCCCAGGCCACAAACACACACAGAGTCTGACACCAGGAAGATCAACACCCGGGGCAACAGATGTTCTTAGAAGTAAACCGAAGTGGAACGCATCGACAAGGATAGAATCGGAGGAGTTGCTGTCCACGCCGAGGCATCCTTCCAATGGCGCTGGTAACCAGGAAACTTCACCTCATAGAAGGAGTGTGTCCAGAGCATCTATATCTTCTTCTCGTCCGTGGTCCCCTATAACCCAATCTTCTATCCCATCCATCACCCAGTCATCGATATTCACAAGACCCCCCTCACGTATCCGCTCATCTTCCCGCACTGGATATATCCCCCCGTCTCTAGTACGACCACCATCACGCTCACAACCGAATACCCCTGCAACGATGAAAATAGTCTCACCTCGTGCACGCCCAAAGACGCCGAGCAACATTCCTGCCCCCTCTATCCAATGGCGATCATTCTCGGATGAGAATGGACGCGCTCTGTCTCCTACCTCTTCGACATCATTCGGGACCTTCTCGACTTCTGGCCGGGAGACGCCCGGAGACCCGCTCTCGCCACATCCACGTCCTCCCAGTCGTTCTATGATTCCCATTCCTAGCTTGAAGTTTTCGTCTCCATCACGATCCGCGTCTGTCATGTCGAACTACTCCGACTTTGACCCGTCTCACAATCCTTTCCTTCATGACACCACCATAAAAGCTCGTCTGTCGAATCAGCCTAGCTACCAAGATTCGAGGAAGACACCAAAACCCACGATGTACACGCTCCCTCCGTCGAGCTTCCGGGATGGCATGTCTCCACGACCATCCATGACGCATTCACGGCCTGGTTCGCGGACGGGAGCCCATACTCCCGGTGTTGATAGACAAAGACCACACATTTACGTTCCCGTGAGTTCGAAGGATCCTTTGGACTTGGAAGTCGCTCGTGTCGTCAACTTGGTCCCTCACGCCCTTCTGATTGAACGTGTCGACCCTCCACTGAGGACGGCACCTAAGGATGGAGACGAGGTGAGGGCACAGTATGCGGTGTCAAGTCCATTATCGAGAAAAGTGATTACGTGTAAGTTGACGACGCTTACGAGACTCAGTGCGAGGGGGAGCGGGCAGGAGCCAACGACGACCAAGAAGGTGATGTGCAGGGTTGGAGGAGGGTGGCAGGATTTGCAGGTGTACATCCAGAATCATCAGGCCGGAGCGTGACCCCCACGGTCTGGGCCAGCATCCACGGCCTTCCTTCTCGTTGCCTCCTTTTTATGGCCCCGACGCTCTGAGATGTCGCGACGATCAGTCAGTATTTAGGGATACGGCCCCCCAACCTCGAGCTCCCGTGGTTGTAGAAGCTTGATATGTCCCTCACTTCGTTGTAGATACTACTCGTTCTTTATGGTTGCTTTGCACGCTTTTACGTTCCCATGTTCATCGATAGTCTACGTCGTCCATCACGTCATGATATGAAGTACGAGCCCTCTTTATACATCGAGATATTGCTTATTTACCGCATGCAGCGTTTGTAATTCCTTCTCTTCGTTGTATATGTCCCTTCGTTCACGATATCATGGAATGAGATCTCCATAGTGGGAACGTTTTCATTTTGACACCAACCAGCGGAGTAACCACCAGTGGTACTTCGTTAGCGACAGCTCGTCAGTTTATCAGTAGACATCGCTTTGTGTACGTTGCAGACTCCTTGAATGGTTCGCTCACCAATCGTGTATCGTGGAGGGAGAAATTCAAATTCTGGAAAAGAACTGTGACTATACAATTGTTCTCCAAACAGGAACCCGTAGATAATATTAATGCGATATCGTGTACACATTGAGAGAAAACCCAAGGGATAGATAGACCAGCAGAAACGAAACGACGGAGGACAGGGGGAGGAACACAATGGAGGGATGAAAAATATCACAGTAATCCAGAAGAACGGTTTAGGATCCAGAACATAGACGACGAGACTGGGATGGTGTGTTTGTGTGTTTGTGCGTTTGTGTGTGTGAACAATGAGTGTGAGGTTAGTGAAGAGCTACATTTGTGGGTGGGGAGTGGCAGGTGAAGACGAAGGAGGACGAGGTCATGAACAACGAGAGTAGAGATCGAACCCGATCAAGAGTGGAGAATGGAGCGGTGGGGGAAGGGGAAGGGCCACGGAAGGAGCGTGTTGGAGAATCGATAACTGAGTGCTACGTGCTGTTTCTCTTCGCACGCTCCTCCTCGATATCCGCATCGATATCCCGATCCGTCGTGATCGCGGGCGTGCTTCCCACCTGCGCTAACGGGTCTGTAATGTCACACTCATCGGCTAGTGGCAGAGCCTTTGTAGTCTTTGAACTCCCCAGCGACCCGCCCGAGGCCTGTGCCGTAAGCCGGTGCTTCTTATCGTCTTTCATGTCCAAATCGACCAAGTCCCGCCGTCGTGATGCCATCGGACCCTCGAATTCGTCGCTATCCATGATAATCGTCCCGCGGGCTATCGGGAGACCGAGTTCAATCCTCGTCGTATTTATCCGAGCGATATCGACGCTGGTACTGCTGAGGTTCATGTCCACAGTGTCTTCCCGCATGAACGGATCGCCAACACCCAGAGCGCGGAGTATGGCGGGGATAATGACGGACATACTACACACGATGATGGATACCGCTGCTTCCACGCCCGCTGTGAAGAGAAGGAAGAAAACGGATACACGGTGAGAACTGGTGATTAGGAGGAGCGTGTGGTATAGACGGAACGAGAGTTACCGTACCGAAGATCGCTTCAAAAACACCTGGAGTGGCCACCACCAGAATCGCGTGTGCCACCGACGCGATTGACGTTGCGATTGATACTGAGAAGATAAAAAATAAGCGGTAATACACCGCCCGGTTGTGAACACCCCTTGCAATCTAAGTTCATCGGTTAGAGATAGTCCGGGCCGACAAGAAGGACGGCGAATTTCACCATACCATCAACGGGGTGGCGACCAAGATGGAATCAGAAATGATCGTCGCTGAAAACCGCGCTGATAAACAAACAGACGGAGGTACAAGGGAAGGCGATAACTTACTGATGATCTGGGCGATGGGAACGGCCCGTGGGAGGATACAGATTGAGTCGGGGACCTGCTTCCATCCGGGTTGCGCGATTTCACACTCCCAGTACGCCTGCGCGGTCAACATGGCCCACATTAGGACAAAAGCCACAGCGACCCCTAAGGGAAAAGAATTAACACAGCATAGAAAGATGTCGAGGACAAAATCATCGTACATAGTAGGATTCTCCTCTGTGGCCGCCAGGGGGTGATTCGGACCACGGTCAATACGATAGAAATCCTTGCACTCCTGCTCAAAGGTGAGCTCAACGTTCAGGGTCGGAGGAGCGGGACTCACCAAACCGGCGTATAATAACCGAAAATGAGGATGTAGGAACCAGCGATTCTTAATTTCAGTGAATCCGATCCTGGAGTCCACCGCCAGCGATTAATGGGTGAAGTCCGGTGGTATTTCAAGGATTAAAAAGCACACCATTAGCGAGATAGGCAGATCCTGGGGTCACGAAAAAATTTCAGCCCTATGATCTGGCGTGCGGAGAATCGGAAGCAGATGTTGTACGAACCAATTACGAAAAAGACGAAGGAGAACAGACTGAACAGAGCGACGGAATCATCGTACCCCCATAATTTTTTCGTATGCCTTGCAAAACACCTGTAGGAAGTGACGAAGAACGTGACAATGAACAGGACGATTGCAATAACTAGGGGAAGATCATCGGTCAGCGATCGGCCGAGGGGAATGTGAAAGATACAAGGTGAACTCACGATTAAGCTCCTTAAAGTCGAC
>Ga0307512_10005216_pt1 | contig 13690 bp, 12 predicted proteins | sample 14_EM_MG_FD_200267 | JGI IMG/M metagenome (GOLD analysis project Ga0307512, IMG submission 200267) | Populus trichocarpa ectomycorrhiza microbial communities from riparian zone in the Pacific Northwest, United States - 14_EM | ecosystem: Host-associated > Plants > Roots > Unclassified | place... | reverse complement strand
ATCAGGTATGCCCCGGGAATGTACCTGGATCACGGCTAGGGAGGAGGCGTGTTCCGAAGGAGGTGGCGGTGTTCCGGATATTGAAATACTTGGAGCCAATGCCTTTGACGATCAACTGGCCAGTGAGGAGGGCGTTTGGACGTTCTTCCTAAGAGTGGGAGTTCGTACAGGGCTGCTGGGAGTGACTGTGGAAAGCATCTCAAGTGGTGAGATAGGCACCAGGCACTGGACGGGCGAGCAAGGAGCAGCGGCGGCAACCGCCAGAAAAAGGTTCCCAAGAGTATATTCGTGTAAACGTTGTCGGCACGCCGAGACACGAAGGGAGTACTGGACCGCGGGGCTTGGCTCTTCCATGGGCGAACAGTTTTAAATCCGGACGCCTGGATATTTCTCTACCGCTCCATATCTATTATGAATTGAGAACTAACGTTTGCAGATGGAGCCGGCACCACGACAGATGGTGTCTACAGACAATGGAGGACTTATCCAGCGATATACGGAGATTTCGTGGAGGTTCAGCAAAGCCAAGGTGGAGACACTCCCGCCGCATCGGTCAATTGCAATTAATTTGGAGCCCGGCTACAATTTGCCATATAGGCGGATTTACAACTTCTCGGAGTTGGGTGGAGCGATATGCACGCAATTGCGTGGATTAAGATCACGTGCTCACGCGGCCGGATCATGGATTTGGACTTCAAGATCCCATGCCATATGGACGGATCGATGAGTGGGTATTTTCTTATGATGGACGATATGTCACCGGATTATGGGACTGCGATGAAAAGTCAATGGAAGACGGACATTATGGAGGTCAGTAAAGATGACCTTTAGAGAGCTTACAGTGCTACAGGAGAAGTCACGAATGCGGACCATACAGGCGCAATTATGCACAGGTGGAAACGAATGGCTGGAACCAACTGGATCACAGCCGGGGAGAGATCGCGGCCGGAGATGGATTGCGGCCGGAGATGGATTGCGGCCCGAGATGGTTAACAAGAGATGGATCCCGTCCGGAGACGGATCGCGGCATGATATGGATCGCGACCGGATATGGATGGATGACTGGATATGGATGGATGACCAGAGGTGGATGACAGGAGATGGATCTCAGGAGATGGATCACTGGAGACGGATGGCAACCAATCCCGTTCCCTTTTATGAAGATATTGAGGTTATGCGAAGTTATACGATTCTCGAGATCACGACTTTGATTTCAAACTACGAAGTTACACTGGAACGCAGATATGCAGACATACGATGTACCGGCGGCATAGCTCCACCGAGTACGATACCGAGCACTACTCAGAGCACTATTCCGAGATGCCGAATTAAACTGCTATATGCCCGACTTACAATGCCGAGTACGATCCCGGATCAGATCCCGAGTCACACAGCTACAATGCCGATACCGCACATCATGAAGCCGTACGAGATTAGTCTTTGGCGGAGCAACGATCTTTAAAGAGGGGGATGACAGTGCCGGAATCGCAACAACCCCTACCGCAAATTCCCGCACCGGAAGTGCAGGAACGAAGCACCGTGAAACTCATTCACCAATAAAGAAGGCTAGCAACGGCGAAAAGTGCACCCAGAGAAGTGATGGCAAACGCACCTACAGATGAATCAAGAAGCCGCATGCGCAAGTCACAATCCCGAATAAGATCCCGACTCAGTCTCGGCGATCCCGATTCAGTCTCGACAATCCCAAGATACACAGCTGCTACTGGAAATCATCTTCAGGATCAAGTCTTACCAACCTATATGGCACCCGAAGAAGCCGTAATGGATTAGTCGTCGGCAGAGCTACGACGTACAAATGGGGGATGACCGTACCGCAATCAAAAACAACCCCAACTACAAGCAATCACCATACCGGAAGTGCTGGGAGGAAGCACCTTGGTGCGCACTTACTGGAAAAGAATCGCAGCTGGAGATCAGTCAACAAGCGTACGTGGAGAAGAGTCAACCAATACACCTGGAGGTGAAACGACAAGTGAATTCAGAAAACGATGATACGGATACCCAGACAAGTGACAGCAAGCACACCTGGAGAAGGGGCGGAAAGCATACCTGGAGGAAAGCCGGCGAGCGCAACCAGCAATTCGAGATGATAAATGCACCGAGCACAGGGGGATGTCAAGTGTACCTACAAGTGCACCGACTTGGAGGATGATCAGTGCAACTGCAGGAGCACCGGAGATGATGAGAAGATCAAGTGATCAAGCGAGTCTGATCTATGCCGAACGAGTGCAAATATGGCTACCGAGGCAGTTCCGAACGAGACCGAAAGTAATCTCCGAACGTACCAAATAGTCTACCGAACGGCATCGCGAGAGACAGTCACCGAATGGCATCGTGACAGACAGTCTAGACAACTACCAAAAGATGATTACCGGATTGCCTTGAATGGAGGGCGCAGGAACTTAGGATTATCGGGAGCCCTATCTACCGAAGGCACCGACTGGGATGTTTACCAAACAGCTTACCGAAATGAATGCTGAACGACCATACTGGAGGGCTATAAGCCCGCTTGGCCGATGCTGAAGGAGGATGAACATAACTACTGACGGGCACCGTGTGAGAGCCACCGGCTGCAAGAGATGATATCGAGGCTGGCCTACAAAGCTATGCACGACGGTCTGGAGAGTGCAACCGCGCTTGAATATATATGGTATGAATGACCAATTCATGAGAAGCTTACGAGATAGATACGAGGTCATATATGATTGACCATCACCGACGGCTATGATACCGGGAGCAGAAGCTTCCAAAGCGGCAATAATGATCACTGATAGGCAGGGCCTGCGGAGTTCACGAGGAATTGGGAGATCTCAAGAGCTAGCGCACTTGGAAGTATTCTGAGTATGACCGGTTACTGGAATGCTTGCAAGTTAGATATACCGCTGTAATGGCGATGGCGATGATGAGCAGCGAGCGGAAGCCACCATCGACGCCGAAGAGTCAAGACAAGACTCATACTATGATTGGCGATTTCACCGAGATTACTGTGTCTAATTCCGACGATGACCTACGCTTGGTACAAGCTACGAGTGCGAGATTGATGGTCGGATGCCGGACATGCCGGAAATGGAGATATGGAGGACGTGTCACTTTGGATGTTCCTTCTTTCTCTTCTCTTTTGTTCTGTTTACTTCTTCTTTGGATCTTGGCCCAGTACAAATGGCGTCGGCACGGGTTTTTACCACCTCCGGAGATAAGTCAAGTGGAGGTGGAGTTTCCCCGTGCGCCGGATCCGCCGAATGGCTACCATATGGTACAGATCGGCTGTGGGACTTATGGGTTCGTACGTGTCCGTACGTTGAACGGTTGTTTGATTGTTTTCTTTCCTTATCTACTCTTGTACGGGTTAATGCAGCCCAGGGGGTCTGCACCTAAAGAGGGGGATAATGTAACGGCACGGCTGCTCGTGACGTGTCCAGGACCGGGTAATACCCGCTTTATATAGTCGGCTCGCCACGAGCCTTAGATCTCTAGCGATAATCTTATCTTTATACTACTCTACAATATTGACATCCACGTTTGCAACCGTATCTACTGATATACCTTCCTACGAGGTCATACACGGGTGTATGCCTTTACATAGTGAATCTTTTGAATGCAACAAAGACGAATATGATACACGAAATGCCATGTGGTTGTGGAACCCTAAGAACCGCTGCTGTTAGAATATGGAACCTAGTGTCCCCCACAACATGTCCAGAGATCTCCGCAGCTCTCGAAGTATCTTGCAGCCCTGCGCTGAGGTCTCTGCTGTTCTAAATGTCTTCTGCAGACCTGCGCAGAGGTCTCAGCTGCTCCAAAATTTGCCAATCTTCATAGTCAGATCTCGTAGCATCCTGAATGCACCTCCATAACTGCAGGTGCTTTCAGGAGCACCTGAAAATGCTCTCGCAGAGTCTAAGAGCATTGTGCAAATCACCAGGGCCTGGGAGCGTCTGGCAGTACTTAGAAGCACTGGTGAGGGCTACTGGAGTGTCTGGGAGCTTTACATGTAGCTTCGAGACCGATTTACACTTGGCTGATGGAGTAACTCTTCAAAACCACAGATGTGTCAACATGATAACCCATGGGATGCATGGGCAATAACACTGGTTAGAATTTAAGTATTGATATCATAGTCGGAAGATAGTTCCAAAGGAGTTTCATCCTGAAGTGCTCACTATAAAGAGGTCACATTGTTCCCACAATGAGAAGAACAAGCTCTATCAGTGGACAGTCAGAAACCTAGAACGGGAGAAGAATCTAAAAAATTATTGTGTTTTCACGATACCTATTCCTATATCGGTTATTATACTATTCGGATGTGAACAGTAGCTGCGTTCCTTCTTGCTATTCCATTACGATGATATTGGGGTGCCTTTCGAATAGAGGAGCATGGTCTGAATGAACACTCTGGCGAGGCTTTTAGATTATAATCACATCCATGCCGAGTACTTTCAATACCAAAGCAGATGCGACATTTTGGGTATTCAGAAAGATACTCAATAGATTCAAGGAAACACAATATCTGTCTGCCGCACAGTGTATTTCGTGGTTAGGAGCATTAATCCAATTGCAACCTGCGCTTCACTATTATAAAGACCATCAAAGATTTCCATCAGAGGAAGGTAATCTGGGGGGAATTCCAGTGGTACCTGCACGTAGGAGCATTTCTCCAACTCCTCCAGATATTCAGCGAAGAATGGTCTCAACAGAACCGAAAAATTCATTCTACCGATTATTCAGGTCTATTTCAATCTGATGTTATTGGGGTTCTTAATCCTCGAAACTAATTCAACATTGTTTGAATTAAGTACAACCGCCTATCTAAGAAACTCTTTCTTTCCTTGTCTTTCCCAAGACTCAACCTCTCATCCTATATCAGAGCTCACCACTGGTCCACATCAACCCAAAGTCAATCTTCTGAAAACTGTTTGTAAGGTAATATTCCTGTAGACCTGTACCTGTGTAGATTGTATCGGAAACCTAGTATAGTCACTAGGCAAGACCGCATTTTTGAGATGTGGGTGAAACCCCACTCATTGCAAGAGTATACGCTATCGCTGAATGTTTCAACAACGGTCTACTATGCAGATTGAGGTTATATCAGCGCCTTCGAACACATATAACAATATTGCTGGCCGTGAAATAGAGAAGTAATTTTGAAGTTTCGTAGATGGAATTCTGTATAATATTTTAAGATCATCTTGGGTTTTCTCGGGGTTGACTGTGGATTCATGCTCCGGCATGTTTTTCTCATTGTGGGAGGAATACGATCTCTTTTTGGTCTTCTACGAAGGTTTGTATCCCCATACTTCAATAATATGTCTACGATGCTCATGGTCACGTTATCGTGGTCACATCATACCATTTCAGCATGTGCCCGGTGATATCATGCCACACATGCCAGTAGGTTATTGTGTTCATGCACTGTGGTTTTGATGCATTACACTCCTTCTATGAATCAGGGCATCCATCGCATGATATCATGTCTGACAATGCCACGGATTAGACATGAACTTTGACATCTCGCATTCCGTGTGTTACAGAAGTTGGAACATCAGCTAATCATAGTCAGTAGTGCTTATCGCAAATTGATGCCTCATCATATATGCTGTTCAGCTTGGATCATAGATTGAATCGGCGACCAACCGATTGTATGCCAACGTAGAACATGATGTATCAGCGCATAGTATAAACCTAGTCTGACTTTGCAATACATTCCAACTCAAACTAATGAGCAGGGTCTCCTCACGCCTATTATCTTCAGCCAACACAGTAATTCTTGTTAGGGGTTCTCCCCTGATAGAAGTATTGGTACTTGTAAAGATGTTGTATGGATCTATGCTATGAAGTTAGCTTCAAAGTTTTCATAACACCGATCCTAGACCCTGCGAGTAAGCCAGTCCTATGGACTTTAGTGGGACTACATAGGAGCTTCATGTTGATTGGATAGCAAGCCTCATTGCTAGCGGATTCATTGAAAGTTCGCATACTATGGTAGAGCTCATTTGATGATGCAGTAATCTTGGCCTAGCTGAATAGCCTTCCAGGCTATAGGTGCCAGATATTTCCAACCACACTCAGTAAACTGAGCTGAGTGGGACTACACACGTCAACTGCAGTAATGCGACTGATGGGTCAGGCAGACGTCAGCCAAAATGAGAGTAACTGGGAAATCATGCCAATCCCTGAATGAGCGGAGCAACTCGGGTACTCCCCGGTCAAAAAGAATCGTCTCGACCTCAGAATGGTGTGTCTGATTGATGAAGATGTTGGGCAAAGTCAACAAGATCCGATAAGCCTCTGACTCCCTTGCAGGGATCAAATGTGTAAGGTTAATCACAATCAGGTAATAATACTGTTGTGATACATTCAGTCAAATGTTGACAGCGCAATGTTGGGCCGCCACATAAGTCTCTTAAGCAAATAAGCCAAATAGCCTATATGGTGAAGGTTGTGTCATAATTTATTGAGCAATCAGTTAAAAGCACTCCAAATAACCACGTGAGGTGATGGACATATTTCAACAATCCAAAATCAAAGAGTTGCAAGATATCGAAGTTGAAGATACTGTTTGATTAAATCTTATTGCAGATGATGGCCTGATTCTTATCAGGAGCATAACACTTCAGAACCAATCATGCAATTGAACAATAACCTATGGGATGAATTATCCTCTATCAAGGGGTCTAGCTTGCAATAAAGGAGTACTCCGAGGTATGACAGATGAGATCATAGCTAAGGTCCAGACATATACTTCAGTGGTCCAACAAAGGCTATGACCCAAAGAGATAGCTCCAGCTTTGCAAGGGCAGTGTCACAAGCACAAACTATACCTACCTGCGAGAATGAAGCTAAAATATTATTGTTGGTTCCAGTTCTCATTATTATTCATATTATTACCAAGTATATTATTATTATCTATTAGAATTGTATGGGGTTCCCCTGTCCAATGGTTGAGCACAAGTTCAATAACAAGTACGACCTCATCCTGTGCACTGGATCGTTGTTACTGGATTGTTCTAAAAGGGAAGACCGGTTAATTGCCGGTCCGTGTATCTGGTGGCTGGCAAGTATAATCCTGTTTACTGAGATAATAACCTTCTACCATTACTATAAGATATTTCCTTCAGATTATGTTATTAATCTGAAAGTGACACCATTACCAAGTCAAGTATCTGAGGAAATGGTAGTCCCGGAATCCGACATTCCTGTGTGGGATAATAATAATAGTTCTGATACTGAGATACATTTATCTAGAGAGAACTTACTCCCTAAGTACCAAATTGATTATCAAACAAACTTCAATAAGACTCAGTCAGGACAAATATTTAAAAGTGAACCGAAATATCAAGAGCCTACAATTTAATGGCCAGAAGCGATATCATGAAAACAGACCAAGAAACAGATTAGACGAACTCGAGATCGTCTTAAAGCCGAATATCACAATAAGTGAAACAAAGGACTATATTGTAGGATGAAATTACTGATGTGTAAACATAGTACTTACAGTTGAGTCTGAACAGACGACGAACATAAGGGAGATTACACTTAAGATGTAACATTGCCGATAGTATCTCAACGCCAAATTTAATATCGAGATAACAAAGTAGCTGTGAAGATACGTGTCAACATCAGCAACGACCCTAGTTTCCGTCAGAAACACCAGGGTGTTCCGGAAAGCTCTGACGGCTCTGACGGATCCTCGTACCATCTGACACAGAATCACATGCTACCCGTCGCCCAGGCGACGGGTCGCATTGCACACGTACCTCCATTACTTTTTGGTGACGTATACGCACCATCGGAACAACACGTGTGTTACACTCTTCGCAGTGGCTACAGTTATGCTGAAGCCGTTTTTTCTCCGGCCGCCGCTTCTTTGGAAATGCTGCTGGTGCACCAGAAAATCATAGCTACTACTTATCGTTCAATGATTTTCAAAACTTATGCATTCAGTTTGTATTCTCATCTATGTATCTATGTATCTATATAGTTACCTATCTACACACGGTTTATCTGGACTGGCAGCACGCGGTGATTGTCAGCAATTTGAGGTGCGCCTGAAGATGACGATCGAGTGAACGTTCACCTCCGTTACCCCTGTATCTCCGTGCACCCACCGTCGCTCATTAACGATGTACTTAGAGGCTGTGATTGAGCGAGTTGAGAATTGCACTTGGAGGCCGAGATCTAGTGAACTCAGAGATGCACTTAGAGGCCAGGATCAAGTGAACTCAGAGATGCACTTAGAGGCCGTGATCGTGCAAACTTGGAGGCCGTAATCGAGCGAGTTTGGATATACACTTGGAGGCTGTGATTGAGCGACTTTGGAGATTCACTTGGAGGCCATGATCATGCGAAATTGGAGGCCATAATCGAGCGAGTTTGGATATACACTTGGAGGCCGTGATCGAGTGAGATTGGACAAGTACTTGGAGGCGGTCGATGGATGGCGCGCCCGGTGCTGAGACTCTATTCATCAGTTAGTTAACTTGCAACCATGGGAATGTAACAAGGTGACTTTACTTTTCAGCTCTCATAGAGAGCTGGCTGATGGCGGTCGATCGTGTAGGGAGGCACGCCGGAAGCTGACGCGACATTCAGGGGTCAACTCGTAATCACGAGAATGAAGGGAAGACAAACAATCTTGGGTGGATGCTGTACTGGGTGTATGCTGCACTCGGTGTCAACTCATGATCATGCCATGGAGAGATAGAAAGGGATAGCTTAACTTTGTGTTCTGCGATGATGGTTGAGATGTGGATGAGAAAGAGAGAGATGGGGGATGAAGATGAGAACGATGTGGAGGATACAAGCGGATATGAGAAATCAGGGGTACGACTTGCCTGATTGGGTTGGGAAGACCTCGTATCGGTGTTATTACAAGGCCGGATCAGGACTCGTACCTGCTGTATCGGGGATTGTAAATTGACTCGCACATGAAATTCTCTTAAGTCCCAGTTTCTCATGATGATTTTTCCCATCTCCTCTACCATCACCTAAGAACACAAAGTTAACTCATCCCTCTCTATCTCTCCATGCCATGATCAAGAGTCAACCTGGCTCGAGGAGCATAGGATAAGGGTGAGAAGTTATGATACTACCCGGCCACGAGGATTCACGCAATTGCATGGATCCACGAAATCGTGGAAAGAGCGACTGAGATCAAACGATGGGAAAGAATCAGTGTGTATTTCGTATAATGTGATGATGTCTTTCTACTCCGGGGTCTGCATTGCAATCCCGATGCAAGCGTGTACCCAATGAACCCATTCCGACGTATGGTCACAGTTGGTCACAACGCCAGAGTGTTTGTTTAAAATAGCAGACCGACAGAGCGAGAAGAAATGGCAAAATGGCGATCGGAGGGCGATATGCAACGCGACACGTGTTATGTATGCCGGGCACGGAGTAATCTGCCACCGGGGTGTCTCTGGCGGCTCTGACGGAGCGCGTCCACTCTGACGGAGCCATTCTGCCCGGACGGAAATGTTATTTGCTGATAAATTTAGATCGCACTATCAATGGGCAAAATAGTACCGCCATGACATTAATTAATCACTGAGATTACTTCTACCAACATAGCTTATGATATTAAATAATCACCGGGATTAATTATATGAATATACCTTATGATAATCATCAAGATTAAGTATATGAACTGTCAGTATTGTGTCACACAACAGTATATTTAGAGGCATCTGATACGATTGTAAATATTTGTCCCTACTGAGTATAAGATCTATACAGACTTCCAATACATTTTGTTTGGAAATACGCATAAGGAATTACTATAGGAACTATGACTGTATACCTGGAACTTACTTTTGTATCCATTGATACTTGTTTATAAGTATAGTTACTTAGGTGGAAGCACCCCCATAACAATTGCCTCAGTCACATCATGCTTATGCCAAGACCATTCTCTCTGGCCTGGGAGTACCCTGATTGTTCCTATGGCATGATGTGATAGGTCAGAGGTCCTGCATACTCGTATAATGACTATCGAATGCTGTGTCTGTATGACAAAGCATTCTCCAGTCCTATCAGACATGTCCTGCTAGTATCAGAGATAATGAATGTGGTTGAATACTATGCGCACTGCTGATATCCTTTATAATATCTCGGCAATGGTGACATAGCAGCTTCATCAAAAGTGAATCAGCGAAGTGTTCGCTTAATCAATCGACAAATGTCCTCTGTGTAATCCCACAAAAGCTTACAAGGCTGGCTTACTTGGGATACCATGAATTGGTGTTATGTATATCACATGACTGGACCTAGAGTTACTCTGTGACATGTATTCAGATAACTATCGCAAGTACCATTAATGCTGCTGAGGGACAACCCCTAACAACCAATCCTCTACAATGAACACGTAAAGGAAGAATTAATCCTCAACCTCAAATGAAGAAACTACTTAAAGCTGAAAGGAGAATATTATCAAAGAACAAAAAAAAAATAGGGTCTAGGGCCGTGGATAAGTCTCTTTACTTCAGCACTAAGCACCCCTATAACAGACATACTCGTTCAGGTAGGAAACAGAATGTTTACCTTGGAGATTTAAGAAGTTATACAAAAAGAAATACAGCAATAAACCATCAGAAGAACCGAAACCAAGTCCTGTGAGGGTAGTCATGCTGTTAGGGGTTCTCCCTTAGCAGCGATAATGGTACTTCCAATAGTAAATGATTACATATCACACAGTATTCTAGGTCTAGTCACGTGATATGCATAACACCTAGTCATGACATTGCAAGCAAGCCAGCCTAGCGATCATTAGCAGGATTACACTACGGTCACATGTCAATTGGATAAGCAGCATTAGCCTGCGTAGTGGATTCACTTAAGATGATGCAGCTATGTTGCCTCAGCGGGGAACCTTGCTTCAGCTGTGCGCATAGTTTTCAACCACATTTACTTTCCAGAAACTAGTGGGACATGTCTGATAGAAAGGAGCTTACTCCAACTTAAAAACATGGAAGTCAATAATCAAGATGCGAGTACGCGGGACTTCTGGCTGATCGCCACGGGTGATAAGAACCACCACGGTACTCCCTGTCCACAGAGAATTGTCTTGGCCTAAGCATGATGTGACCGAGGGAATTATGACGTTGGCCACTCATAAGAGGCCTGAAGCAACCCAGCTCATTGGTTCTAGTTAGTATGCATTGTACAGTCAGACTTGTTGTGATACGAGCTGACGCGTCAAATTCTACATTGGCATAGTATTGGTTGGTCACAGATTAATTCTACAACGCAAGCAAAAGAGCCTTTCTTTATGGTGACGCATTAATTTGCGATAGGCCCTGCCGACTGAGATAGGCTGATGTTCCAACTACTGATACAAACAGATTGCGAGATGTCTAAGTTCAAGTTGTGTCTGTCACAGTGTCTGACATGATATTGTGCAATGGATGGCCTGATTCTTATCACGAGCGTAATGCTTTGAAATGACATTGCATGAACACGATAACCTACTGTGGAGATTGGGAAGTTGTCACCAGGTGTAATGACGCGACTGCGATAACGGTATCATGAGCAATGGAGACATTTCATCAAAGTGTGGGCGCGCAGACCCTCGAAGATGACTATAAAGAAGACAGCATTCCTCCGGCAATGAGAAGAACAAGCTCAAGCAGCAATCCATAGTCAATAGTCAGATACACCGAAGACGATCTTGAAATATTTTCAAGAAACCTTTCTTCAAACACTTACACAATTACTTCCCCATTACATTCACGAGACCTGTCTCTATATGCCTGGTTTGGGATTGACACTGTCTCGATATGCTCACCAGCAACTCGTCGAAACTTTCGGATCATTGCTGTTCGATTTACGAGAGCAGTGTATAATCCATATATACAACCTGGTTTTTGTATTAGCCATTTCGAGGAATATAGGTTACAAGGATCATCGATACTTGACCACCGCGCTACTTCCCTTCGAAGAGTTTTCCGAAGAGCATTTGTTTCCCAGACAGGCGTGATTCATTACCAGAGGAGCAATATTAATTCATGGAAGGAAATAAACTTTGGTTGCTCTTGATTTCGGTCAAGAGGTTGAGTCTTAGGATTAGACGAGGAAAGAAAGAGTTTCTTAGATAGGCTGCTGTACTCAGTTAATAAATGTTGTATTGATTATTGGGACTAAGCACGCCTGTAACACTTGCATTATGACCCAACAGTTATCTGGGAAGTCAAGGAATGTAGCTTCAGGGTATACAGATGGAGTATCTGTGAGCCAGTTAGATATGATGAAGACTATTCGGTTTGGGTACCCAGATATAGAATCAGCGATTATGGCTGAGATAACAAGGATCATAAGAATTATGTACACAGACACAGATTCTGAGATTGTGTATGATAAGACAAGGATCATTTGGATTGGATGCACAGACATAGAGTCTCTGGCGGTATCTGATAAGTTGAGGATCAGACAGAATAAGAGATCAGGATATCGGACCTTACTAGGTACTGTTTCAACATGCCATCAAAGCCCCATATATATATCAGGGAGAAACGTTCATTTATGAAGAAGGAAAGTAGTAAACCCAAAGAATGGTAAAACATGACGAAGTGGTAGTGATGACTGTTGTAGTTCAAGTTTGCTCGCGGCTTCCAAAGTTCAGTTAAGAATAGTGACAGCAGTAGCCACGGTGGAGGTAACACGTATATCCGGCATCTTATTCGCTCTATGGATGGGACAATAAAGGCTACAAGTCGGCGACTACTGCTACGATCGACAAGCTCATTTCGACTATTGCCGAACTGTATTCTACTATCAATATGCTACGTTCCGAGGTTGCTGACCAGAATACAGCGATCACTTCTCTCCCCCCCTCCAACTCCACTCTCAACATCACCCGTTCCTCTCAAACTACCACTCTCAACTGCATGCTCGCACACATTCACACCCCAACAAGCTTGCAATACTCGTCAAACACGCCTACAAGCTTCTCACCCACATCGCACGCTTCCCAGAAGAGTGCACCCTCAAGTCCTAACACTTTATCGGCCTTCTCAATACCCCCGCTGACACATCCCGCGAAATAAATGTCCCTCACAGAAAATTGGCGTCCTTTCGCAACCAATGCGGCAGTGAGCGCCATTTCCTCTACGACATCGCGGACAATATACTCGGGCAGCGGCATAAATATGCATCTCTGGGTCAGACGGGGTCGAGGGGCTTGGTGTGGCTTGCGGCGCAGGTAAACACCCCTCCCCCCCTCCGAATGTTGGGAACAGGCTGACGGTGTTTACCTGAACATCAACTCCCTACGCAAAAAGGTCGCTTACTTCATCGTCGAGAGAGCGTGGTGGCAGTTTATAAGTACCTGCAGGACCAGTACTAGAAAGGGTTTATGGCCGGGGTTTTTCCGAAGATCTTTGGGGTGGAGATAAAGAACTGGAAGACCACGACTAGGCTTCCCAATGGTTCGGGGTAACTGGCGTCTTTTGGGGCCCCGAGTCTGCGTCCCGTCCGGGCCATGGATTTCAGAGTCCTGGTTCGTCCAGGTACATGCAGTGTTGTCAACCGTCCCGTCCGTCCTGAGCCAGGACGGAACGGCGCCGTCATTTTGAGGCCGGACGGGGACGGACGGAAGGACGGCCGTCGACGGAGAAGTCTTAGCACACATAACAAAAATTATACCAAAATCATTTCAATTACTATTCTGACCGTG
>Ga0307512_10005215_pt1 | contig 13691 bp, 15 predicted proteins | sample 14_EM_MG_FD_200267 | JGI IMG/M metagenome (GOLD analysis project Ga0307512, IMG submission 200267) | Populus trichocarpa ectomycorrhiza microbial communities from riparian zone in the Pacific Northwest, United States - 14_EM | ecosystem: Host-associated > Plants > Roots > Unclassified | place... | reverse complement strand
GGAGGCGGGGGGAGAAGAGGAGGTCAATTGCAGGGGTTAAGGTTAAGAGGAAGGGGGAGGAGGGGGAGGAGGGGGGGAAGAAGAGGAAGATTGAGGAGGTGAAGAAGGAGGGAATGAAGGAGGGAATGAAGGAGGGGAAGGTGGAGGAGAAGAAGGCGGAGAAGAAAGTTGAGAGTGAGGCGGCCGAGAAAAAGGGGACGGAGGAGAACAGGACTGGGAATGCGGAGGAGAAGAAGGTGGAGGTATTACCTCCAGAACCAAAAGTGGAAGTGAAAGCGCCAGTGGTGGCTGCGGTGTTGGGGCTAGATTATGGAAGTGACGATGATGATGATTAAATGTAGACACTTCTTCACGTGCTGCGTAAACCGAGTAAGTTCAATTAATGGCCGGGGGTGTGAAGAAATAGGCAAAACCCCGATTGAGAGGATAAATCCTTCCGTCATCCAGGGGGTCCATGGAGTCCAAAAACGCCTGACTTTTCAACCCGCGTCAACCCCAGTCCAACTGCCTCGAAAACAGAAGTGCCCTGGTGCAGAGGATCTGAAAAGGGCCATTGATATTGCTAGCTGTAAAGGAAACCAACTGAAGCTTACATTGACTTTCCGGCCTGGCCTCTCTACCACAAATATTCACCGTGTGGCCGTACTCGTATTGCGAATCAAAAACAAAATCCGTGGGGAGACGGCATACTAATTGCCAGAATCCTGTGCAATGTCAACAAGCCTGTTTATGGAGCCTTAGATGGGTCGAGATATTGGGGGACTACGAGTGATCCCACGTGGGGTGAGATGTATTACTATTCGATTGTAGCCCTGATAAGCAAAGACTGGTAGCAGGGTGGCTAGCAGGTATATCTGGTGGATTGTCTGTCCCGTCCTTATGTAGATACCAGTGTTAGTCACCATAGGCTTTGACTAAAACTTGTCTAAACGTTAGCTCCTAGTCTGTCAGATGGCGTGGCTACGCGCTAGTGAGAAAAAGCCGTATGACAAACTAGTTAGCTCCGTGACCTAAAGCCAGCAAGAGAGGGAAGAACTTCAGTGACCGGTCATGTAGAGTGTTAGTAATAAAATATCTGTTCCAACTGTGGGTTTTACTGCTTATCTTGCATACAAGTAATGGATTATACTTCCTTGAGTGAAAGTCAAAACGGCGAACCTCCCGTATCGTCTCGTACTCTCTCGGAGATATCTCGACAGCCAACTATAAGAGAATACAGATGACATTCTTTGCTAATTCTTATTTTAAAACAAAAGTTACTTTGCTCAAAATCCATAAAAATGGGATAAAACCACAAAGGAAATGTATTTAAGTATCTTATCCCCTGGATCGTAACCGGTTCCTGGCGCCCACGCAACCACCTCGCCACATGTCCAAAAATGGTCGTCAGAGGCCCTCCTTTTTATCAAGTCTTCTTTAGTAGCAAATAAAACCTTCTATCCAAGTGAATTGTAAATTATATGTGATGTGACTTTGTAAGTCTTACTGCCCCTCCAAAATTCACTCTCTGAACTGGCAACCCCACCCCATGTCTATGCACCACTACCCACCTTTCTCCTTTATAGGTGATTGAATTCTGCAAAATGATGCCTTTCATTATTGAGACACCACAGTTACTTGCATTTTGAACATGCTTAGCAAAGTTTGGGTGGAGATTTGGTATTTCTGGCTGGGCTTTCCTGCTGGCAAAGCCACCATCCCAGCTACTTTCCCTTCTCAAGGTGTACTGAAAATCGCCCACAGCTCCAGCTCTGGCTGAGGGGTAAAGTTATGCCCTCTTTGATGTTTGACAAAGTTAGTTTTAGCCTTGTTGACTATGAGAGCTGTGTGATGGGTATTGGTATCCCCCCTCCAAGTCTCAACTCTCAGGCACATTGCAGATGGATTTCCTTGTGTGTAATGATATTGGGACTTGAGGGCATGTCCTTAGCACCAAGCTTGAAGGATATTTCGGGGTGTTATAGGCAGAGTTGTCCATCTGGGCTGTGCAGTGACATTTTCGAGTTTTTGGGGAGCTGATCTTGAGACAACCCTCCCAACAAAAACTGCCCTTTTTATCGGCACCCCATTCCTGTACAGTCCTTAATTTTTGTCAAAATGCTCTCAAGACATAAGAAAGTAAGTTTATAATGCTCCCAGGCCACCCCCACAGAGTTGTGGTTGCATCGCTAATTACTTGCAGGTGGGGAGTCGGTTGCCATGCCCAAACGGGCCGGGAATGCCAAAGTTACGATCCAGGGGATATTGCCTCAACCAATGTCAGCGCCACGCCACCGACTAGTTATGAGTTTGTAAAATATCCTGGTGCATAGCTGGTTGCCTACGAACATTATTAGCGCAACGGTGGTATTTGGACAACCAGTGACCCTAATCCTAACAAACAGCTGCAGACGGAACCTAGAGTACGAGATCAGAGATCTAGTGTTGGCTTTTGAAAACAGTACTGTATCGAAAATTCCGGTAAGGACAAACTGGAAGTTCCGTCTAATATTTTAACATTGAGAGCCAGTTAGCCTCGCATAGTGGGCCCTTGAATGTTTGCCATTAATCATTCAATTCTACTTCAACCACTGTATATACAATTCGAAACCTTACACTCTCGATCTGCACAACAACTTGTCCTCTCATCGAAACGCTACATTTATCACTTCTTTCAACAACATCCTGGGACGAGTACCATGTCCGGTCGCGTTAATCCCATGGCCTCAAAATCTTCGATCCCCGACCCCAACCGTACTCCTACAGACGGTGAACGGCGCAAGATCATCAACCTTTCTTTCCACAGCTATTCAGTTGCAACAATCGCTCAGGTCAGTAAACTTAAGCAAGAAACGGTGCAGAAGATTGTCGATGATCCGGTATATTATCAACCAATCAGGGTTTATGAGCAGAGCTCAGTTGAGCGATCAACAGGGGCGGGTTGAACGCAAAGTCTGGGCAGGAAAACTCGCCCGTTTCATTCGCCTTGCGGGCAGGTAGACTGGGCCGTTTATGAAAGCTCGTGTTATGGAAAGTTTCGGAATGTGCGATGGTGACGCCAGGAGTATTGGATATTGCAAAAATTAATGATTTTTGTTTGGTTGTCTATTCCGAATTTTCTGATCAGTGTAGAATGATACAAGACACAATCTCCCTAATTAAAATGTTTCTACCCTCTCCCTATGCTCCAAAGATAAAAACTGGAAATACAAAATCCTTCATCTCTTCACGCTATTCTCACTTTGTCTGAAGCTGAAAATCACTATTCTCTCAATCGAATATTCCGCTACTCACTCTTTGGTCCAAGCTCACTGCAAAATTTATCTTCTTCTACTTGGTAACGTAGCCTTCAACGCCTTCCAAGCAGCAACTGCTCCTTCCTCAGTTTCTCCCTCCTCAATATCTTGTCGAATTTGTTTCTCAAGCTCCCACGTTGCCTGGCTCTTTGGGTATCCTTTCCACGCAACAAGGTACCAAACCTTCTTGTTGAATACGCGCTTGCGAAGAAGGCGTTGAACGATATATTTTGGCGGCAACGCTGTTAACGATAGACCAGGGTGAACAGCATCCCTAAGCGTCCTTGGGGAGACTCTGATAGGCGTAGACGTATTGTCGGACAATTTGATGGAGTCCAGTATCTCGTCCTGGATGTAATTTTTACGGTTGTTCGGCTTTTGGCGCTTTGCTCTGGTTGTTACGTTTGGTTCATGTTGGATGGGCCGTTTTTTTGACTTTGGGAGGGCAGAAAGTACCGTGGATGGCTGCGTCAATGCAACAATTTCTTCGTGAGGTGGAAACGTCTGATGGCTGCCGGTGGGTGAAGGAAGTGCATAAGATACAGTGACTGGAGTCGCGAGGATTGTACGCACTGGTGAGGCGCTAGAGGAGGCAATTCGACTAACTTCGGGGCATTTTGTATCCATCTCTACGCCATCCGTAGTATTGTTGTTAACAATGGAAATTGCGTTTATCTTCTCATTAACGCCATTGTTGTCCGATTCGAGAGAAGCTTGTACCCCTGGTTCTCTTAAACTTAGAGCGTGCCTAGTCGCCAGTTCACTAGGCCCAGTCTTGATGCGTGCACTGTACCCTAGCATTTGAGCAACTGGGGCTACCTGTCCGTACGTATTTGAAGACGCAGTCTCTGACGCGTCACGCACTGGATGGCTTAAAGATTTAAAGTTTGACGCGTTTTGCCCTGAGCGCGAAGGGCTTGGAGCGAATAGCACGTGAAATGGGAGCTCAGTTTGCGCGCTCTCCAAATGTGATAGAGGCACCAAGGTACGTTCCATGGAATTAGTTTCCTTTGGGTCTGGCGTAGACCTTGGCGTCAAATGATCTTTGGGAGGCATTATAGGCGTAGGAGGGCTATTGTGGCGATTCGAGAGAGTATTTGTTGTACTCGAAGGAGAAGAAATTGGTGGGCTTAAGAATATCCGAGTTGGCGCAGGAGGTGAGTTTATCGCAGGGTGTAGTTCACAAGCCTCAGCCAAAGTCATTAAACCGTGTTGTGGAACGCCACACTTGTCCTAATGAGTTAGCAGCGTCTTGGCGTGGAGGAGAAGGCTACGTACCATGGAGACAGAGCCTCGCATGTCATATTGCTGATTTTGAAGCCTCATGATGCAGTATACCGGTTCCTTAGGTCCTTGGATGTTGTTGATAGAAGGAAGATCAGTCTGCGAAGAATTTTTCGATGCGTGCGATGATGAGGGGTCATATTTTTTTGTGGTTGCCACACCACCCAAAAAAGCGCGTCACGTGTGCGGGGCATATTACTGTCGATGTGTCAAAAAGTATTCGGACGATATCGACGGGCCAATGGAAATTACGAACAGCAGAACACATTGGACTATGACACTATCATATACTCAAATACTCAGGTAGGCGTAAATGTACAGAAGGATTCCAACCACATTGTTCCGCATAGACCCTGTATTTACTCGGTATCCTCATCTTCGAACCCGGTCCAAAGGTCGCGTTTATCTTTAAGAACCCCGCTGCTGGTAAGCTTGACTCCTTCCTGCTCAAGAAGCCCCTTGTCAGTGGCCTTGCGGACCATATTCTGACCCTCCCGATCTGTCTTCAAAATTCTGTGAACTGGGATCTCATCCAAGCGGTTGGCCTTGTCTTTTAAGGCGCACTGTTAGCATCAATTCGATACCAAGCCCGAATGATTCGAAGTTCCATCTTCGAACCAGAGAGTGGCAATGTTGATACACGCCAATTGAAGGGTGGAATTTGTACTCAAAGCTTGCGAGACAGCACCATGATTGGTGGTCTGAAGGGCGGCAGCAAGGACGCTGAGGGATGCGACCTTGCCTTCAGGAATTTGAAGGACCAAGGCGAAGACGCGCTGCCAGAGACATGCTGTCAGTATAAGCAACTAGTAGTACCCTGGAAAGGGTGAAACAGAGGACGACGTGCCTGCTGGTAATCGGTATAATCGGAGAGATCGATTGACATTGCGTCACTTTGAAGATGAGATGCGATGTGTTTTGGGGGTAGTAGTTGTTGCTGGTGAGACGCGAAGACGATGGCAATCGTGATTGTAGGTGCTGTTGAGGGAATGCTAAGAGCGCGATGGTGAAACTACTGTGATTGGAAAGACTTGGCGAGAGAATCCTAATGGCCGTAATGTGGATTAGGTGACTGTCTGAGATGCCCTACAACAGGTGCTAGGTACCACAGGTTTCCGTGCTATGTAAGCGTCCATCGTCTCCATCCGAAGCATACATATTGTCATGAGCCCGAAGTCATATCAAGTAGTTACTTTTAAAGCTATCACTCAAGAAAGGTCTCACCACCGCCAACGTTTAGTAAGAAGTTGCGGTTGATCAAAAAGAACGACAACCATTAAGAGGCAAAACCAACAGTGCTTGACGGTACACTAGAAATACCCTCCACTGGAGTTGAACCTGGGGCCCTCTACATAACCGATTGTGGTGATGTTTATTACGGTGGAGCTTGTACCAGTGTCTGGAATTTTTTAACTATACTAAACTTTGGGTTTAAAAGTGTGCAGTTAATAATATCACTCGGCCAGTTTCGTCCGCGGCACAACCAGTCTAGCTACACTACCCTGACAATTATCAATTGCAGTAGTTAACTTGGAGTACGCTCCCGTTGTTGACTCAGGATTAGCCCGAGAGGCATACAAGTTGCTAGAAAGCCATCGAAGCTGTTAGAAAGGACTGGAGAGTAGTTGCTAATGCACGGGGTCATTTATGTAGACTCATTCACGAGTTTTCACTCGCCATCCGACTCCGCCGCTCTCTACTTTCAGTTTCTCCGCGGAACCTCCACGCTTTCTTCGTGTATAAAAAGGCATAGATTTTCCCTTAGAGAGTCACTTGGGTATGACAGACAATTCAACCTCTTTGTGTTTGGTTGATCTCATCACACCGTAGACTGAGAATGTAACATCGTGGCGTTGACACGCAAAGTACAATCACGGAAGAAAGAGTATTCAATAAACACACACCTCGGTAATGATGATGATGAATTGCATTTCAAATGTTTGTAGAATTCAATTAAGGCTGCAATTGTATTCAGTGTTCGCAACCGTCCTTTCTGATGGCTAGGGAAGGCATGTCGCCTGAAATTGCCCCAGGACGGACGAGACAGTGCTAATACCGTCCGTACCATCATGTGCCAGAAATGATGGCGGGTGGGCGGGAAAAGGCGGGAACAGTCACCATAGACAGACGCGTCTCGTCCCGTCCCGTTGTGGCCGTTCCCGGACGGACGGGACGTTTGAGTTTATTGATTGTATTTGAAAAACGGTGTTGCATCTGTAACAGATTGACGTTGATTTTCCTAGCAAGCTATCTTAACTATACTAATGTCCCATATTAAACTCCCACATAAAGAACGCACATCTTTCGAACATAACAGAATTCATAAGGAAACAGCTCGAGGATGATTACGCAACACCTCCTTGCGAACCAGGCGGCCCAGAACCTTCTTGTGTGGCAGTACTATCTAGCTTCCTCTTCTTCTTTTTAATAGGACTCGGGGACAATACCTGGCCACCCTTCAGTTGCTTCAAAAGCTTTGCAATCTCTGCTTCGCGCTCCCTCAAACGTTGTTCCCTTTCGAATAATTGTTCTTCCTTATCGTCTATCCGATTCTCCCTCTCCTCGAGCGCCAACTCCTTATCCCTAGCCTTGATGTAGCTTTGCACGATCCCAGACAACTCAGAGTCAACCACGATTTCTGCGCCAATATCGCGTAAGTCTTTATTGAACCTGGCGATAAGAGTACAAAAAGCCGTTAGATCAACGATTTCCGTTCGATTTAATTGTTGTAAGCGTGTAAGAACAAACGGAGGGATATCGTCGTCGAAATGTATGCGACTACAGGTTTGAGTTGAGTGTTGACTGGAGCATTCATCCACAGGCGGGTACGATTGCGAGGTAGACGTGCGCTTGACGGGCGTAGCAATAGCGAACTGTTCACACTCTCCATCGCTCGGAGTGGCGGATCTAGTAACTGATGCGAGACCAGAGACGGTTGGAACAGTAGCGCTGCAGTTGTTAGTTGTGGGAGAAACAGATTGTAGTCGCGAAATAATTGGAGGTCGGAATACCTGCTCACCGGCGCTGCCCGTGTGGTGCTGTGTAGGCGGGAGGTTGGAAGTCCCTCGGCACTGCTACAGTTGTTACTAACTGATCGAGTAGTATCTGCGCAGGAGTATACCTCGTTGCGCCAAACATCACGACGTGGTGGTAGCAAGAGTGTTGCGTGAAGAGACAGACAACGTTAGTTTAAGCTCAGAGGGATGTCATGCATGCACGTAATTCCAAGGGTGCCTGGTTTGTTTTAGATTCACATGATCAGCCGAGATAGCCCTAACCACCTCCCAAAGCGGCTGCAGCGAACATCTGACATATATCAATCTACAGAGCACTTCGGTTTTTTTTAGCAGTGTTTTGCTCTCTATTATCACGTTTACGCGAGCAATCACTGCTGAGAAAAGCGGGTTCTTGTGCTTTATGCAACTCACTCGCTGTAATCTAACTAACTCAGCCATCGCTATTTAACAAATGTCTTTGCCACTTGGAGAACAGATATTAACGCAAGCCCTAGAGAAGTAAATTTAGCTCTGGTCTGATCCGGAAGAGATATAGACTTCCCCAATAATGTTGAAGAACAGGGCCCTACTTCAACCAACCCTGTCAAACTCTTGACACAGAACTTCCCGGATCCCCGATGGACGAACCTCCTCGTCTGCTCACTTCTACCTCACTCTTCGCGGCAATCGGCATCACTATCACCTTGGCATTGCTGGATATTTTCTCCTTGTCCTGTATAATAACAGAGCGACGCACAACTATGAAAATCACCTGCCTTACCAGACTAATCAACACGCCCATCGACCGTATGGGCTTACTCAAACGATAGATAGATATTTAAAACACCAATAGAAACAAACCTAGCGGAAGCTTTCGAGCATTTCGGAGAGGTATCCCTTCTACTACTATCTAGGATCCAGGAGTGCCTTCAAGCTAGTATGCTCTTCACATGTACAAATTAGTATACCATTGGCTGTCGCGGACAAACATGCTACTGCATCCATCACATACACGTTCTTGACTTTGTTGGGGTAGATGGTATCCCACTCAAGTGCTTCCTTGGGCATTGGAACAGTTCAAGAGCCAGCAACGTCACTGTCGCTGGAACCGCCACCAATGACAACGATATGGCAAGGAAAAGGAAGTATGCGACTCTTCGCGGTAAAGTCGAAAAACCGAATGCGTTTGCTAGTACGTTTGTCCTGGGGTCATCCCAGCGGCCTATATGCACGACTACAGACACCAATACCCGCACCACCGAAACATTAACCTTCTGGGCTAAAAAAATCTTCCCTACGTAGAGAAAAAGCCCCAACTGAGACAAACAGGAATGAGATTCGGAGAAATTCAAGCTTCAAGTTAAGCACGCAATAGCCCCAGAATTCATTGCTGATATGAGTATAGGAAGAGATGTTGAAGCGTAGACGTTTGATTATTAGATGAGGAGAATATCTGTTTGCGGCTTAACGTGAGTTATAACGATTTGATCAGTTTTTATACTGGTGTTATATCGGGAATGTTCTCCATTATAATTAGTGCGATAATATCAAGGTCAAATTTTGTGTACATTAGCTACTGATATCGTCTATCCTCTCGGTGGACTTATGATTGTTCACTTTTCCATCTCTCCTGATTGGAGGGGCAGTATTCATCGACCCTAGGCCTACATTATATGGATTCAAGCAGCCAAAGGTGTACATATTAACTCTGGTGATCTGTAATTCTAGAATTTGTTGCGTATTGTCTCTAGGCTCTGCCAGACCGGCAGGATGACCACACCGGTGATACAAGGCGCAACACACCCGCTGGCTTCTGTATCTGATCAGGGTAGCGTAAATAGAGAGATACATCCTGAATATAATCTGACATTTCTAGTCCGGCTTACCCGAGTGATACCACAATAAACAAATTTCTGGAGGCAAGGTCCCAAATATTGGTATGGCACTGTTTCATATAACCAAAACCATGAAGTTTAAAGAAGATATTATCCAGAAGTTTCTCTAGATCATTTCGAACATCCCTCAGAGCTCCAAGATCTAGAGTTGGTTCCACAGCTGTCAGTTGGTTGTAGGAAGAAATCAACAGCATGCATAGGTATAGCGCCTTGGCAGAAACAAACCCTATTCAACCGCATTATTTTGGCCACCTCTGGTATTCTGCTCAGTTGTAAACTTGAGCTCACCACGAACATCAACGACACTGCAAGAAGTACTTATTACGCCTCATAAAGCCCTGCGGTCTCCGTACATTTGTCGATGATGAATTTACTCCAGAAACTACGACCATTCCAGGTTTTGGGGGATTCGCAGTTGTGAATTTCCATTGCAGGCTTTCTTTGGTGGGGGAAACCACTGGAATGTCAGTCTTTTATGCGGCGTTGTTGCTATGCGGGGTTCGGTTTCTAGCCTACGCGTAGGATGGCTTATCGAATGGAAAGTTGGACGGAGTGAGAATAAGCTTTAGGTACTTCGGCAATTCCCACCACCCCACAATGTTACAAAAGTTCGAGATTCGTTCCTGTGTTCCGTTACTGATACAATTCAATAGACACTAGACGTTTCTGTCATACTGCTAGACCCGTGCTCTTAAGCATTTGTAGGGTCGTGACGACATTACATACCCGTACATCACAAATCATCTGCAGAAGTTTCGTAGTCGACGTTTACCCACGTACGAAACATTCAGAGAATCAGAAGAACCTCAGAGACAGTAGTCTGTGTCACCTAACCATATTCGAATCCTACTTTACCAATACTAACGTTTAAGCTTATAGTTCAGAACTTCAGGGATAACGACTCCAAACATGGTATTATTTACTAGTTATTGAGTTCGATTATGAAGAGAATCGAAAGTTATCTCTTCTATGAATGCTATTTTACATCGGCGTATAATGTTTCAAATGCCCGTTTGGGATGTCCAACAGTCGGTTAATCTAATTTCCGGGGACCCCACCGATGGCGTATATAGATTTTTATTACGTTAGCTTTAAAACACTAACTAGAGCTGCTGCTGATAGATACCACAATCTCTCATCTGACTCTGCCACGCATCCATTGCTGTAGCACTCAAGCGTCCGTTGATCCTGAGCTCTCGTCTTCTTCCATTATTCTCCCCCCTACATCCTCTTCAGCACCATCTCACAATCCCCAAATCCCCCCCGCTACCTCTCATACACAAAATAGCTCTTCCCAACTCCACTGTTCTGTAACACCATCGCCATGCCTCTTTACTACTCGGCCGTCCCCGTCCCCGCCCCCGCTGCCCCGCAGGTCAACGTCAACGCCAGCGGAATCGAGTATCTCGTTTACAAGTGTGCTCCAACCTCGGGACACCCGTACTACCACTGGAAGTTTTATCCTGCCACCCACCCCCGCTCCGAGTTGCCGGACATCCGCACTGCTCGTCCGCTCTACGTTTGGAGTTCTACTACTGGCGTTTACACCCCAATCAACAACGTTGGCATCGATGGTGTTTAGTTCTACGGAAGATGGATGAATTTGCTACGGTTGTTTGTATGGTAAGGGCTCTGCCGGTCTTTACTAATGGATTATTGCTGATGGATTTGGCACAGATGGGCACATGACGGCGTTTGTTTTCGGGATGTTCTTGACTAAAGAATTGTTATTGTCCTACCCGGTTTCCTGCTGTTGATACCTTTTCTGTGTGTCCAGTTGTGCATTATTAGTGGGGACGGAAGGTGGGAACGAAAGGCCTTGGATGGACGATAAAAGAAGAGGACATGGATTAAAAGGGAATTGAATACATGTTGGCTTGTGTGTAAATAGGTATCTGTGTGATACCTGTGCCATACTTCTTGTGAATAGGCTTTCGTTGTTAATGACTTGGGCTTTGACAACGACAATTATTGTTAGATATTACTGAGGATAGCACTATCTGGAGTGGTTTAGTATCTTGATATGCTATAACCCAATTCCAAATTACTAGAGATTGTGTTTTGAAACGGCCGGTTTACAGACAGTAACAGACTTACCGTCCAGTGAGATGAAGCCCATCCCGAAGGCAGCTGCTTAAAGCGGCCGCCCAAAGCACAGGTAGATACCAATCGACGTTCGGCAAGCCTAGGGGAGCCTGCATATATCTGTAGAAAAAAAGTTGTGGACTGATTGAGTATCGAATAAGAATAGTGAATATCAGTGTAAAGATGTTGCGATGGGATCTGGTCAAAGTACTTGGAGTTCAACAACATCACGCTAACCCCCAACCGCAAAACAAAGTCCACGTCAACTGCACCGAGCAAACCTTTCCCCTCTCCAACGCCATATCAAATCTAGCAACCTCTCCACCTGCCCCGATCCCAATCACTAGCAACGGAAATGGACACCTTACGCTCCATCGGCAGAGCCTTTTCTCCCCTTTCCACACCTCCCTCTTCCTTGCGTCGCTCATCCCGCCTCTCCACATCCCCCGCCGAGTTCCCTTCCTCTCCACCATGGCACGAAAATCACCTCTCTGTCATAACTGACACAGACAATGACCTGATCACCATCGACCAACAGCGGCTCGCGGACGTGCTGCAGCGCCCTGGAAACAACTACGAGATCGCCTTGAAGAACTATGACCGGCCCCCTCCAAAGCCACTTGAGGCGTGTATCCGTGGAATCGCCCCGGAGAGTATAATGTACGAAACCCCCGAGTGTATCGTCGATCAGGCTACGGTCGAACTGGATCCCGAGTACCGTGCCGCGCTGGTGCTGCCGCCATTGAAGTTTAACAGTGGTTTGGCCAAGATTATCTGTATTTCTCTCCATGATTGTATGGGGGAGAGTACATTTTCTGATTGAGGAAAGATATCGAGGACCACTTAGAGCATGCTGCGCCGTTCAAGGATCTCCATCTGCTACGTCTACGCAAGGTCGAATGGGTTGATCAGTATATAGCGAGGGTTGGAATCCAGGTGCACTCGAATGGCAGAAGAAATGGTTGGGTGTTGGTGGAGGATGAAATCAACATCAAGCACCTCCTGATGCTGTTGTTCAGCAAGGTTCCGGTCAGAGCCTGGACGCTTCAAAAAACTGAGTGGGAGGAGGGAGGTTGTCAAGGTTATGAGGGTGTTATCATGTGGATGGCAGAGAAATAGATGGTGCTTATGATGCACCGACGGCAGCGGTGGTTTAGACCGCGATGATGTTTAGATCACGATGGATAGGCATGATCTTGGGTAGCAATTGCTCGTAACTGTTGAGATTATCTGCGGCATGACATTCTGTGCACTATAAAATAAATTCAGCTGAATTTTGATTAAGAGACTTGTAAACGTCTCATTTGAAGGTTGTTCCAGTCCCGTATTTCATTCCACTACTTAATGTATCACATCTAGTAGATATAAAATAATGCACTGAACGTGCAACATTATGAAAACCTGCGCTCAATGCACCCGAACATTCAATCAGTTAGTCTATTTTAGCGGCGGTTATAAACGCGCAGGCATCTCAATAGTCCATCCCGTCCGCCTAAGGCTATGCCCGGGACCAGACGACAATTTTTGGGACCCATGATTTAAGGACTGGACGGACCAGGGCACTGAATGACATGACTACATGACTACGAGCTCTACAGCCCATTAGTTGGACTCTCATATAGTTGGGCTAAATCAGCCATGCCACTTTACGAAGCTTAAAATCCCCCAATTCAGTAGAAGTGCTTGCATCTTGGCTGAAGATTTGCTTTCCTTAATCTTTGCAATCCAGGCATTGCGTACAGCGCTGGGATCGGACAGTCGTGCCGGAGGTGCGCGGGCTACTCGTTTAGGAGTCGGCCAATCTTTGTCATTATCCCGAACCAGCCTTTTCCCCATCGCAGCAACTTCACTTCGGCGAGCTCCTTCTCGGCACGCATCCTCTGGGCCCACTCGTGCTTCCTCCCAGTTTTCTCTTGTTGACTAGGGATTTTACATCGACGACTGCAGCGAGCTCCGTAGCTGTAATACTGGGCTGCGGTTGAACGTGTGGCGCTTGCGCAGCTGGCACCATTGCTGGGATGATAGGGGGAAGGTGGAACAGGCTGCTTCCCTGAGTTTGCCACGCCTGCTCCAACGATCAAGTGCAATCTTGAGCAGAAACTTTCCCACTTCAGTAAGATCCGTATTTATAGAGCGTAGACATCAGTCTAGTACTC
>Ga0307512_10005214_pt1 | contig 13692 bp, 17 predicted proteins | sample 14_EM_MG_FD_200267 | JGI IMG/M metagenome (GOLD analysis project Ga0307512, IMG submission 200267) | Populus trichocarpa ectomycorrhiza microbial communities from riparian zone in the Pacific Northwest, United States - 14_EM | ecosystem: Host-associated > Plants > Roots > Unclassified | place... | reverse complement strand
GCAGTCCGTAATCGCAGTCGGTTGCTATCTTCTTTCGAATATTCTCAATATGGACCAAACACCGCTCCCTTGGGAGTATCTTGAAGGGAAGACCTATGAATTCAAAGGGAGTAAGACTGTGTGGGTTCGTGCACGGAGATCAGGGTGGGATAAGCAGCAAGCAACAATACAGCTCACGATTTTTGCCGACAGTATCGATCGTGTCATACCTCTCATCATCTTTCGTGGTACCGAGGACAACACTTCCGCCCCTTGCAGACGAGAAGAGAAACTATTCGATCCTCGAGTAGTGGTTAAATTCAATCCAAAAGAATATGTCAACTCTACGATCATGATGTTTTGGCTTGAATTTATGCTCCTCCCTATCCTCGGCACCTGTCCCACCCTCCTAGTTATGGATCTTTTCAAGTCTCACAGTACACAAGAAATCAAAGATTGGCTACGCACTCACGGAATTGTGCCATCGCTGGTTCCCGGCGGTTGTACGGGACTTGTTCAACCCCTTGATGTATCAGTGAACCGCCCTTTCAAAGATATTCTCAAGCAATTCATCGACGACACAGTTGATCTTGATGAGAGCCAGCCAACGCCTGCCGCAGGGAAGAAGGATTGGCAGTCTGTCACAAGCAAGATGAGGGTTATGATGATAAAGTGTGTGGGCGAGGCTTGGGAGATCTTTAACCGGGAGAAGCGCGATGTTGTTATCCGGAGTTTTCGATGTCTGGGCATTGCTCTTCCCATTGATGGTTCCTGCGACAATGAAATTTCAATCAAAGGACTCGACACCAGCGTATTAGCGGAGAGACTCAAGAAATGGGAATGTACACCCACTGTTGATAGCTCATCTGAGGGAACCAGCGACAATCCAGAGACAGACACCAGCGATGAAGACGAACTTCTCTCGGCAGACTTGCCCCTCTCAACACACACGATCACTGCAAGCAGATCTGGGCTCCTGGAATCACCCAGTGATAATAGTGATGATGATGCTCCTTTAAAAACAACTATAAGAGGGAACTGCCGTGGGCGTCCAAGGGGCCGTGGGCGAGGGTCTCAAAGGTCCAGAGGCAAATCTGGTAATAATTTCCGGTTTCCTAGCCCTCTGTATCTGACTAAATTAATGGATGTCAAACCCCTCATAGCTGCCCACTCTTCCTCAGCAGGCTCAGGGCGCATCTCAGCAGGCTCGGCAGGCTCGGCATGCGCATTCTTCATAGGCACCCCCTTGGCAGGTTCAGTGGACACGCTCTCGACAGGATCGGCACACGCGCCCTCAGCAGGCTCGGTGGACGCGCCCTCGACCGGCTCGGCGGAGGCGCTCTCGGCAGATTCAGCGGGTTCGGTGCGCGCACTCTCTGCGGGCGCGTTCTTGGCACTGACGGTGGGTACAAGTAGCGGGAAACTTCCTGTTGAACCAGTAAGTTTAGCTAGAAGAAGTAAGAGACTGGAAGGAGTGCGTAGGTAGTATGTTGTTGAAGAGCTGTTCCCTAGTATCACTGATGATGAAGACGATGATGATGGTGTGGAATTCTGTTGGAGAGACGAGGTCTGAAACTGTATATAGTGTACCCGACAATATCACAGGATTTTTGCGCTAGTGAATCTGATACTGACTAAGCGCGGCGCGCGCTACGGGCGCGCCAAGACTGCCAAGCGCGGCGCTAACCAATTTCAAAAGTTGGACTCTTATCCGGGTTTATACGGTAGTCTGCCGGTTAGATTCCTCCAGTGGCAGGTCATCGTATCCGTTAAATGCTCACCTGGGCTGAAATGTATGTCCATGGAGATCCACTATCCACGATGAAGAATACCCAACGAGCTTCCTTCCCGTAGGTGACAACGAATGCGACAATTGTCCTCTTGTAAGCGCCGTATAAATATCCTGTGCTGACTTGGATCGCTTCTTTGACATCCGCCGCCTCAGAAAGGTATGGGATTCCCAGTCGCTCGGCAATGGTAGATTGCAATTTTGCGTGAGTAACATCCGAAAGTAAGACATCATACTCGTTCGGACCAGAGCTGTCTTGTGGGTCGATATCGTGGATGTCAACAAATTCGCCGCAATCTTTAGCCGTTTGCTGCTGCTTAAGGGCAAAATAGGACTGCGGATCGATCCGTGAAGAAGAGAACCGTCGCCCGATGGTTTCGTAACTCGCAGAACCTGTGTACGGGAGTTGCACGCTGTGGATCCAGCGTGAGGTGACGGCAGAGAGACGAGGACCTGGTGTGGGAACAGCCTTGACTGCTTGGCGGCAGAGGAATCGGAACATGTTTGTCGCCACGATTGTTGCTTGCTCGCTGAAATTGTTGAGCTTTCTCCGGTGTAGTCGTGGCGTTGCTGGCAGGTGGATTGCTGATCCGTGTACTCTGGTCGAGCGGGCACCGAGAACGAACACACACACTCGTGCTGTTCTGTACGTCAAGAAATCGTCTCTCTCACGGGTCAAGATGATGAGGGGAGTCGGAGATAGGATGGTGAGGAACAAGAGACAAAAGTGCGATGGATTCTCGTTTGTAGTGGTGTCGACAATGATGTACAAGAAAAGGAAGAGAAAGTCCCCGTACAGCAGAAAACAAACAGCGCCGCCTCATCCCTGCTTGCCAAGCCTCACATGACCAAACGCTAAATCCAGGCTCCACAGCTAGGGAAGTCCGCAGTAATATGACAGTCATGTCATGTCACGTATTGTCACGTATTGAAACCGAAAAGCAAAAGAAGTCAGGCAAAGGGACGCTTGCAACGAGCCGCTACTACGCGATCAGCGGGCAGGATAGGGCTGTACATAATCTCGCCATGATCTCTGTAGGGCGCACGCGAGTACTGAATAAATAAAAAAAATAAAAATAAAAAAAGAAAAAGAAGTGACGGTAATATCTTTTGCCAAGCGTGGCCGTGGTGGCTGGTGATAGCACGGATGGTGGCGGTGTGGTTGGTGGTGGTGCCAGTCTGATCCAGCAACTGGGCGTTCACTATTTAAATTCACCTTTCGTCTTCTACCCCGCAATCATTGCAACGTATCTGGGGACACTCGAATTCAATTTATGGGTCTGAATTTCCTGCAGAACAGCGGCGGAGCACCACTGGAGTACTTACCTTGAAGACTGGCTTCGTCACCTTTGTGAAGGCAGCAGCCACATCAGGGTTGGTGATCGAATTTGGAGTCTTCCCTAGAAAACAGATTCTTCAAATAGATTCCCCTCTTTATCTCAGTGGAGTCCCTCGTCTCTCCACTCGAGTACTTACTCCCCCTTACGTCGAGGCTCCCCCGTGCCCCATCTGTCCGCAGTCGTGTGGATAGCATGTCGCACTGTGTTATAACCGCCAAGCCTTTACAACTTTACGTGACGCTTCACCGTCACACCTGAGACTTTATGGTAATTTTACATCCCTATCCACAGCTGCCTGGCGGCTTTTCTTTTTTTTTTGTTGTTTTATCATACTCGCGTGAAGCCTATCTAGACTATGGCGGCGTACATTTTGACCGTTTTCCCCGCCACTGTCCGCTCGATGGGGGCACGTTACAAGCCTCCCTTTGCCATCCGCCCAGGTCTGTCCCTCGAAAAATAGAAGGCGCCCAAGGATATGACAAATGAAAGACAAATGAATGAAAGACACACCCCATTCTCACTCTTCATTCCCGGATGCCATAAAGGCGGGCGTGGGGAGGAACAGGGGTTCCTCGACCTCAGCACCCAGCCTCTCAGCCTCTGCCACTCTCTCCTCCTCACGTTCTCTCCGCTCCCGGAGTTCCCACTCTGCAGCTGCCTGGTGGCAGTCATTAACTACTTACTAATGTCCAAATAGAAAATTTGGCAATCCACATTTCGCACTGTTCCCGCGTTGGACTCTGCACAGCACACTAATATTAGGTGCCTTCCTATTGAGAAAGTAATGGCAGCTGAACTGCGAAAACATGGGATTGGTGGACAAATGGGGTTAGCGAGGGTGGAGGATGAGTTAGTCATCACAGGGTATTTTTTTAGCTTGTCTCCAAGGGGTTTTCGCTCCTTATCCTGTACATACCACAGCACTTACAGGGTCCCCTTCAATTTCTTCTCCACACCCACCTTTCATCTGTGACCCATCTCCTTATTGCTCGCCCCCTTAGGGATTAGTCTTCATCTGGTGTGCCAAACCCGGAACAGTGTCGACTGACCTTCAGCTGCCAATCAGCGGCGAGAGGGAGCTTTCATCAGATTTCCATCAAAGAGTACAAATCGGCATGTACTTGCGCACTGAGGAGAAAGACAACGAATCGGTATGCACTTGCGCACTGAGGACAATGGAAGCGGATCGCCTTCCACTTGCGTGCCCAGGACAAAGGACACGGATCGATATGCGCTTGCGCGCTGAGGAAAAGAGCACGCATCAGGAAAAAAAAAATTTGCGTTGGAACGCAGCACTGCGTTAGGTGCAACTGTCCAAGCAGTGCATCCGATCGGACGCTATGCCTGGCGAGGCGACTACTATCAACGTAAGGTATCCATTCGAACGCTACATCTGGCGAGGCATCAACTACCCACGGAGAGCACCCTCGCGACCTGCGTTCGAACGCTACATCTGGTGTACATCGCCTGTCCACGGTGTGCATCCGTTGGAATGCTATTTCTGGCGAGGCATCAACTACCCACGGAGAGCACCCTCGCCACGTGCATTCAAACGCTACATCTAGCGTACATCGCCTGTCCACGCTGTGCATCCGTTGGAATACTATTTCTAGCGAGGCGTCAACTATCCACGCAGAGTACCTTCGCAACTTCTGTACGGACGCTATGTATGCCATGGCATCTACTATTCACGAAGTCTGAGGTTCAACATACAGGGTGAAATATATCTGTTTACACAATTCCGGAACAACAAACTTCACACACAAAACGACGTAACATCAAGCGACAGCATGCAAAGAATACATTTGAAATTTGCAGCAATAAAGAAATGAATTGTGAGCAAAGACCGCATTCGGCGACAAGATCCAGTATGAAACGCTGACCCGCGAATCCAGAGCGAATCCAGCGAGCGAATCCAGCGAGCGAATCCGGCGAGAGAATCGGCGAGAGAATCAACGAGAGAAAGAGCGAGCGAATCCAGCGAGGGAATCCGGCGGGCGAATCCGGTGATAGAATTGGGCCAGAGAATCAACGAGAGAAACAGCGAGGGAATGCGGCAAGAGAATCGGCGAGAGAATCTGCGAGAGAAACAGCGAGAGAAACAGCGAGAGACATCGGGAAAAAATAAATTCGCGCTGGGAGCGTGTACATGCTTCCAGCGCTTGTAACGGTTTCACCGAAAACCCCCTCTTGTGTACGCGGGAATTCACACAAATCAGCGTTGCAACGAAAAATATTCGTAACAACGCAGACATCAACCATTTCCGTTACCAACGCAGGTCGCGTTGATTAACGAAACCCCCGTATTACGAACGGGATCCCATCGTGTAGACGATACTCTCTGCGTGGCGATGGCGACGCCTGCCGTCTCTGATACCTAAGCAGGTCGCGTTCATTAACGAAAACCCCGTATTACGAACGGGATCCCATCGTGTAGACGATACTCTCGGCGTGGCGACGCCGACGCCTGCCATCTCCGATACCTACGCAGGTCGCGTTGATTAACGAAAACCCCCTACTGCGTAAGCACGCGCTGCGTGTAGACGATACTCTCTGCGTGTAGACGATACTCTCTGCGTGTAGGCAATACGCTCTGCGTGTTGACAATACGCTCTGCTTGTAGACGATACTCTCTACGTGTACTAATCAGGAGAAAATAATTTTGCGTTCGGACCGTATATTAACTATCTAGCAACAGAATACACTGACAGCTACCCGCAAGATACTGTAAAGGTAGCAACAAAAGCATTGGAAGAGTATTTCCAGCAAGAAAGTCCCACAAGCACATGAAGCGAGGAAATCCAACAAACAAATCCGGAACTAATCTAGCGAGCAAATCCTGCGAGTGAATCTGCACCGAATTCAGCGAGCAAATCCACCGAGCGAATCAGGCAAGTGAATCCGGCGAGCGAATGTACCAAGCAAATCCAGCACGTGAATCCAGCGAACGAATCCAACGAGTGAATCCGGCGAGTGAATCCAGCGAGCCGAGAGCGAATCTAGCAACAGAATCAGCACGAGAATCAGCGAGCGAATCCAGCGCGTGAATCCAGTAAGAGAATCCAGCGAACCGAGAGCCAATCTAGCAAGAGAACGAGCAAGTGAATCAGCAAGAGAATCAGCGAGTGAATCTGGCGAGAGAATCCGGTAAGCCGAGAGCGAATCTAGCAACAGAATCAGCACGAGAATCAGCGAGCGAATCCAGCGCGTGAATCCAGCGAACGAATCCAGCGAGTGAATCCAGCAAGAGAATCCAGCGAGCCGAGAGCGAATCTAGCAAGAGAATGAGCAAGTGAATCAGCAAGAGAATCAGCGAGTGAATCTGGCGAGAGAATCCAGCAAGCCGAGAGCGAATCTAGCAAGAGAATCAGCAAGAGAATCCAGCGAGGCGAGAGCGAATCTAGCAACAGAATCAGCACGAGAATCAGCGAGCGAATCCAGCGCGTGAATCCAGCGAGAGAATGCAGCGAGCGAATGCAGCGAGAGAATCTAGGAAGAGAATCAGCGAGAGAATGAACGAGAGAATCAGAGAGAGAATCAGCGAGAGAATCAGCGAGCGAATCCGGCGAGAGAATCAGAGAGAGAATCAGCGAGAGAATCAGCGAGCGAATCCGGCGAGAGAATCCGGCGAGATAATCGAGGGAGCGAATCCAGCGAGCGAATCCGGCGAGAGAATCCGGCGAGAGAACCCAGCGAGAGAATCCAACAAGAGAATCAGCGAGAAAATCCTGCGAGCGGATCCAGCGAGCGAATCTAGCAAGAGAATCAGGAGTGAATCCGGCGAGAGAATCGGCGAGAGAATCGGCGAGAGAATCGGCGAGAGAATCGGCGAGATAATCGGCGAGAGGATCGGCGAGAGAACCGGCGAGAGCATCGGCGAGAGAATCGTCAAGGGAATCAGCAAGTGAATCAGCGAGTGAATCGGCAACAGAATCGGCGAGAGAATCCAGTGAGCAGAGAGCGAATCTAGCAAGAGAATCAGCAATAGAATCCAGCGAGAGAATCCAGCGAGAGAATCAGGAAGAGAATCAGCGAGTGAATCTGGAGAGAAAATCCAGCGGAGCGAGAGCCAGTCAATCCAACAAGAGGGTTGACCGGATGCGGGGTCAGGCAAGTGGCAAATAGTGATGGCGTTTGTTGGTATTCCTCGGCAATATGGATACGTTGTTGTCTAAAGAAGAAAGAAGAAGAATCGGAAGAAGAGGGGACGCTGGATAAAAGACGATCCGTCACAGCTGTCTAGTGACTCATCCAGTAGTCCACCCAAACATGTCCGGATTCATAAGCGAAGCCGACTACGAGCAGAGACGGAAATGACGTCTCTCGCCGGATTCACTCGCTGGATTCACTCACTGATTCTCTCGTCGATTCTCTCGCCGATTCTCTCATCGATTCTCTTTCTGGATTCTCTTGCTGATTCTCTTGCTAGATTCGCTCTCTGCTCACTAGATTCTCTCGCCGATTCTCTTGCCTATTCACTCGCTGATTCACTTGCTGATTCCCTTGACGATCCGCTCGCTGATTCTCTCGCTGATTCTCTCTCTGATTCTCTCGTTGATTCTCACGCTGATTCTCTTACTAGATTCTCTCGCTGCATTCGCTCGCTGCATTCTCTCGCTGGATTCCCGCGCTGGATTCGCTCGTTGGATTTGCTCGTTGGATTCTCTCGCTGATTCTCTCGCTGATTCTCTTGCTCGATTCGCTCGCTGATTCTGTTGCTTGATTCGCTCGCTGATTCTCTTGATCGATTCGCTCGCTGATTCTCTCACTGATTCTCTCGCTGATTCTCTCGCCGATTCTCTTCCTCGATTCTCTCGCTGATTCTCTCGCCGATTCTCCTGCTCGATTCTCTCGCTGATTCTCTCGCTGATTCTCTCAATCATTCTCTCGCTCGTTTTCTCGCTGATACTCTTACTAGATTCCCTCGCTGCTTTCGCTCACTGGATTCGCTCGCTGCTTTCGCTCGCTGGATTCCCGCGCTCGATTCGCTCGTTGGATTCTCTCGCTGATACTCTCGCCGATTCTCCTGCTCGATTCGCTCGCTGATTCTCTCGCTAATTCTCTCACTGATTCTCTCGCTGATTCTCTCGCTGATTTTCTTCTTGATTCACACGCTGGATTCACTTACTGGGTCTCTCGCCGATGCTCTTGCTCCATTCGCTCGCTGGGTTCTCTTGGTGGAGTTTCGTACTGGATCGTATCGCCGAATACTGTTTTTCCTCACAATTCATTTCTCGCTTGATGCAAATTTCAAACGTATTCTTTGTATGCTGTCACTTGATGTTGTGATGTCGTTTTGTGTAGCAAGTTTATTATTCCTGAATTGTGTAAACAGATATATTTCACACTGTATGGTGAACTGCAGGCTTCTAGATGCAGTGCCAGACATATTACAGAAGTTGCGAAGGTACTTTGCGTGGATAGTAGACGCCATGCCAGACGTAGCGTTCGAACGGATCTGCTGCGTGGAGATACTAATACTTTCTCTTTTCTACGTTCAAACGGAAGTAACAAACTTACTTTGCGTGCATAGTGGACGCCCTGCCAGATGTAGCGTTCGAACGGAAGTTGCGAAGGTACTCCGCGTGGATAGTAAAGGCCATGCCACACATATCGTCTGAACGGAAGTTGCGAAGGTACTTTGCGTGTATAGTAGGCGCCCCGCCAGACGTAGCGCTCGAACGGAAGTTGCGAAGGTACTCTGCGTGGATAGTAGGCGCTCCGCCAGATGTAGCGTTCGAAAGATAGTTGCGAACCTACTTTGCGTGGATAGTGGACGACAGGCCAGATGTAGCGATCGAATGGAGATGTTGCGTACAGATTACAAACGATGCGTTGAATGCGTTTTAACGGTAAATTGCTTTCTGCAGTACGTTTCAACGCTCCCAACGTTGCTAACGCGATGCTGCGTCGCAACGCAAATCTTTTCTTCCTAATGAGGTCCCCTTCAACAAGCAGGCGACCAGGTGGCTCGGCGTGTGGCTGGACTCACAGCTCAAGCTGCGGCACCATCAGGAGGTCCGGATGAAGGAGGCAAAGAAAGCGATGGCCCGACTGCAGTGACTGACTGGAAGGATGGGGCTATCGCCGGTGAACTGCCGAAGGGTGATGTCGGCGTGCGTCCAATCGACAGTGATGTTCGGAGCTGAACTGTGGTGGAAGGGGGAGGGGGGAGGCATGGATGGGCTGGCGAAGGAGCTCCAGGTGGTCAACCGGGAAGCAAGAGCGACAACCGGATGCTTCCGGACAACCATCCAGGGGGCACTGTCGATGGAAGCCGGGCTGAGGCCGGCGAGCAACCAGTTGGAAAACAGGCTGCGGCGGTTTGGGCTGCGGCTGCTCGGCTGCTCAGCCTCCCCCAGGGGGAGAGGGCCAGGGAGATCGTTGGCGCGCAAACGGCAATCGGCAAGAGACTGGCGGCAGCCTTGAGCTACTCGTGGACGGCGACGGAGGAAACAGAGCTGTGCGAGGTCCCCCTCCCATTCGAAGCCAAGATGGCTCAGGAAGAGAGGGAGAATGCGATGGAGGAGGCGGCAGCGGAGTGACCGGGGCTCGTGATGTTCACGGACGGGTCGCGGATGGAGGAGGAAGCGGCTGGGTACGTGGTGGCATGGAAGGAGGGCCAAACCTGGAAGGGCGTGAAGACCCACATGGGGTACAACCAGGAGGCCTTCGACGCAGAATGCGCAGCTTTGGCGCGAGCGCTAGCACTGGCGCGAAGAAGAAGCCCAGCCCCGGAGCAGGTGACCATCATCACCGACGCTCAGGCGGCGATCAAAAGGAGGGCCTCGGACGAACCAGGACCTGGGCAGAAGTACGCCCTCGAAGCGAGGGAGCATATAGCCGCGCTCCGGAGGGTAGCCCCAGACATCGCCATCGAGGTGACGTGGTGCCCCGCGCACGAAGGCGCGGAAGGGAACGCGAAGGCGGACGAGTGGGCGAAGCTGGCGGCAGAGGAGCCGGATGCCAGAGGAGTGGAAGGGCTGGTGTGAGACTGGGGCACTAATGCGTTACCGGAGTAATGGTAGAATCGATAGATCGTAGTCCGGTTTTCGATAATTCACAACGGAATAGTCTAAGGGGTGTCGTTATAGGTTCTCTCTGTCCTCCCCCTTTGCGCGGCGCGCCGAATGTTTATAAGAGCAGAATCGTCATATGCTATCGCGGTCCTGAACCCTTTGACCTTGTCTTCAGGAATAGAAAGACGCCTAAGCGCCTTTCGATCCGCACTCTTTGTCCTCGGCGCGCCACACATCCCGTCCGTGCTCTTTTCCTCAGCGCGCCAGCGCATACCAATCCATGCCCTTTTCCTCGGCGCGCAAGCACATATCAATTGTTGCCCTTTTTTCCTCAGCGCGCAGGCACATACTGATCCGTAGTCTTTGTCCTCGGCGCGCAAGCGCATACCGATCTGTAGTCTTTGTTGTTGGCGCACAGGCGCATACCGATCTGTAGTCTTTGTCCTCTGAGCCACGCAAGTGCATTCCGATTCCGTATTTCTTTCTCCTTAGGAATCCAATCACGTATGCACCAGCCAAAGTCAAGGTGAACGTGGGCCTAGGCCCAGAGCGTACTCGTCCTGGCCGGTACCAACGACAAGATACGGTAGCTGCTCCAATCCTGTCGTTCCCATGGCTTCTATGGGTCACACGGGTTCCGCTTTGCCGCCGCGGAGTAGTCCCCGGCAAACCACTTTGGCCGCCGAGGTCCTACTTCCACTCTTGCCTCCCGTCTAGACTCTGGCGCTCCTTGTGTTTTCCCAATTCCTTAGAGTAGGTGTCAGGCTGTCACTTGTCTGACGCTGTCGGCGCCGTGGTCATCTGGCACTGCTGGCGCCGTTGACGCTGTCAACGTCCGGCGCTGTCGGCGCTGTCGACACTGTCGGCGCTGTCGACGCTGTCGGCGCTGTCGGCGCTGTCGACGCTGTTGGCGCTGTCGACGCTGTTGGCGTAGAAGAGTGTGTCATTCGAGAGACCGTCGACGTTGCGGCGTGGCATTCGTGGGACCGACGCCGTCGCGGCGTGGCATTCGCGAGACCGTCGACGTTGCGTAGTGGCATTCACGAGACTGTCGACGTTTGAAGAGTGTCACTCGAGCGACCGCCCACGTTCCGCGCCAAATATCTATTTCATTCTTGTTGAGCTGTTAGCCCGTTATCCTAGGGTGTAACAGCTGGAGTGGTTCTCCTACTCCGACCGGCTAGAGGAGCGCACGATGCCACTTCCCAGGTCTCTCGCTAACATCGCGCGGGAGATCACCGAGAAGAAATGGGCAGAGGCACAAAGGTGGGCTGGGGGCCGGACCTCCAAGAAGAAGTACAAGATGCCCAAGAGCCAGAAGCCCGACGGCACGGTGGCTGGGAGTGCCAAGCGGCTGGCCGAGAGGTTCTACCAGATGAAGACGGGGCACTGCCGCGCAGGCGAATACCTGCACTGGACAACCTCCCGGCCTACGGCCCAGTGCTGGTGGTGCCCGCACCCCAGGCAGACGAGAGAGCACCTCTTGAAGGGGTGCCCGAAGTGGAGAAAGCAGCAGAGGATGCTGTGGAAGGAAGTGTGGAAGGAGACGGGGAAGGGGAGACGGCGGTGGAAGGCTCACCAGCTCTTCGCCGACCGGAGGTGCAGCCAGGCAGTGCTTAATTTCCTCGCCTCCACGGAGGTTGGGAAAACAGTCCTAGCTGCGGAAGAAGACGCTAGGAGTGAGGCGTCAGAGTGGGAACTCCGGGAGAGAGCGGAGCGGGGAGAGGAAAGGAGGGCAGAGGCAGAGGCGCTGGGCGCGGAGGAGGAGGAGGAGCACCCGCTCTTCCTCCCAACCCCCCCCTTCATGGCGGCGGTGGGAGAGGAGTAGGGGGACGGGCGGGTCCCTCGGGGTACCTTATCTTTCCTTTGTTCATTTCCTTGGTGCGGTCTGTTATTTTTGTCTCGCGGGTCAGGGCACAGGAAAGCTTGGACGGTGCCGCCTTGTGCGGTTTGCGGCGGCGAAACGGCATTTGTAATCTCGTCATGATCTCCATAGGTCGCACACGAGTAATGAGTAAACAAAAAAAAAAAAAAAAAAAAAGCAGAGTATCCGTTTGAACGCTACGGCTGGCGAGGTGTCAACTATCCACGAAGAGTGCCCGTTCGAACGCTTCATCTGAAGGTGCATCACCTATCCACGCAGAGTATCCGTTTGAACGTGTCAGAATAACGGGCGTCCGGAGATGACGGATCGGAGGCGGCACCTCCAGAGATGACAGCTGCGCGAACCTCCGAGCACCGGCTCGGGAGACAGTCCTCCGTCCTTTACCCCTGGCGAGTCCCTCAGGCGCGTTATTTATAGAGAGAATGTTCCTCCTTCGACGTTGCATCAATCAACCAATTCACCATCTTCATCTCTATCGATCCTTATATTCCAACAGAACGCTGCGTCTGGCGGGGGGTCAACTGTCAACACAAAGCACTTTTGCAACCACCGTTCGAACGCTACGACTGGTGGGGTGTCAACTATCTACGCAGAGTAGGTTTACTATGGCGTTCCAATGCTACATCTGGCGAGGTGTCAACTATTCACGATGTGAGAGTTTCACCACACAGTGTGAAATATGTCTGTTTATACAATTCACGAATAATAAACTTGATACACAAAACGACGTAACAACATCAACTGACGGCATGCAAAGAATATATTTGAAATTTGCATCAAGGGGGAAATGAATTGTGTGCAAAGACGGTATTCGGCGATAAGATCCAGTATGAAACTCTACAGGCAAATCCAGCGAGTGAATTCAGCAATAGAATCGAGCGAGTGAATCCAGCAAGAGAATTAAGTAAGAGAATCAGCTAGAGAATCGGTGAGAGAATCGGCGCGAGAATCCAACGAGCCGAGAGCGAATCTAGCAAGAGAACCAGCTAAAGAATCCTACCAGAGACGCAGTAAGATAATCGGCGAGAGAATCGGCGAGAGAACTGGCGAGAGAATTGGCGTGCGAATCTTACGAGCGAATCCGGCGAGCGAATCCAACGAGAGAATCCGGCGAGACAACCCGCGAGCAAATCCCGAGTAAATTCAGTGAAAGAATCCTGCGAGCGAATTCAGCGAGAGAATGGAAGAGAGAATCCGGAGGGAAACTGGCGAGCGAATACAGAAAGAGAAAAGAGGAGCGAATCCGGAGCGAATCTGGCGAGCGAATCCCGCGAGTGAATCCGGCGAGAGAATCCGGCGAGAAGAGGGCGAATCTAGCAAGAAATTCTGCGACAATCGGCGACAGAATCGGCGAGAAAAACCGCGAGCAAAACCTAAGTAAATCCAGTGAAAGAATCCAGCGAGCGAATCCAGCGAGAGAATAGAGGAGAGAATCCGGAGCGAAACCGGCGAGCGAATACAGCGAGAGAATAGAGGAGTGTATCCGGAGGGAATCCGGCGAGCGAATACAGAGAGAGAATCCGGCGACAGAATCCAGCGAGACAATCAACGAGAGAATCAGCGAGAGAATCCAATTAGCCGAGAGCGAATCTAGCAATCAAAGCAGCAAGAGAAATGGCGAAAGAATCAGCGAGGGAATCAACGAGAGAATCAGCGAGAGAATCCAGTTAGTGAATCCGG
>Ga0307512_10005213_pt1 | contig 13700 bp, 12 predicted proteins | sample 14_EM_MG_FD_200267 | JGI IMG/M metagenome (GOLD analysis project Ga0307512, IMG submission 200267) | Populus trichocarpa ectomycorrhiza microbial communities from riparian zone in the Pacific Northwest, United States - 14_EM | ecosystem: Host-associated > Plants > Roots > Unclassified | place... | reverse complement strand
CTCTACGCGCTGTTACGGGCCGCCTATCAGGCCCGGGGCCGCACCGACTGGACACCTGCGGTTCGCCCGGACCTTGCCCGGATGCCACGGGAGCCTCAGGCAGTTCCCATACGGTGACGCGCTCGGGTCCCGACCGGACCGGCCGCCAACAGGGAAAGGCCCCGCGTGCTGCGTGCTGCCACCGATACCGATCGGGACACCGTGCTCGGCTGGCGCAATCACCCCGATGTGCGCGCGGTCAGCCTGACGACGCACGTCATCGAGCCGGACGAGCACGCGAAGTGGTGGGAGAACGCGCTTCCCGACCCGGCGCTGAAGATCCTCATCTACGAGGACGACGGAGCGCCCGCCGGCGTGGTGATCTTCGACCTGCGGAGGAGCCCGGCGGTCTGGTCCTTCTACCTGGACGTCGCCGGGCTGGGCCAGCGGCTGCTTCCCGCCTGGATGCGGTTGGAGCAGGCCGCGGTGCGGCACGCGTTCGACGAACTGCGGCTCGAACGGCTTGGCGGCGAGACCCTCGCCGCCAACAAGCAGGTACTGGCTTTGCACAGACGCTTCGGGTTTCGCGAGACCCGGCGATACGAACGACTCGTCGACGGCACGCCGCAGACGGTCGTTTGGACGGAAAGAGGACGTAATGATTGATATCGGGATCGGCAAGCGGCCGTACATCGTGGCCGAGATGTCCGGCAACCACAACGGCTCGCTCGACCGGGCGCTCACCCTGGTCGACGCCGCCGCCGACGCGGGCGCGGACGCCATCAAGATCCAGACGTACACCGCCGACACCATGACCGTGGACGTCAAGCACCCCCGGTTCCAGATCTCCCAGGGCCACGAGCTGTGGTCGAACGAATACCTCTACCAGCTCTACGAGCGGGCGCACACGCCGTGGGAGTGGCACGAGGCGATCTTCGCCAAGGCCCGCGACCGGGGCATCGTCGCGTTCTCCAGCCCGTTCGACCGGACCGCGGTCGAGCTGCTGGAAAAGCTGGACGCGCCGATGTACAAGATCGCCTCTTCGGAGATCACCGACCTGCCGCTGATCCGGCTCTGCGCGAGCACCGGCAAACCGGTGATCATCTCGACCGGCATGGCCACCCTGCACGAGATCACCGCCGCGGTCGAGGCCGCGCAGGGCGCGGGCGCCCCCGAGATCATCGTCCTGTCCTGCACGGCGTCCTATCCGGCGCCGCCGGAGTCGACGAACCTGCGGCGCATCCCGGTGCTGGCCGCGGCGCTCCGGCTGCCGATCGGGCTGAGCGACCACACCCTCGGCATCGGCGTGCCGATCGCCTCGGTGGCGCTCGGCGCCTGCCTGATCGAGAAGCACGTCACCCTGGACCGCACGGACGGCGGCGTGGACTCGGCGTTCTCGCTGGAGCCGAGCGAACTGGCCAGCCTGGTCATCGAGTCCGAACGGGCCTGGCAGGCGCTGGGCAGCACCGTGATCGGGCCCACCGAGGCCGAACGCGAGGGGCTGCGGTTCCGCCGGTCGCTCTACGTGGTGGCCGACGTGCAGGCCGGCGACCGGGTCACCGAGGCGAACGTACGCTCGATCCGCCCCACCGGCGGCCTGCCGCCGGACGCGATCGGCCTGGCCCTGGGCCGCACCTTCCGCCAGGACGCCGCCAAGGGCACACCGCTCACCTGGGACCTGATCTAGCTAGAAGGGCTCGAACACACTGTGTGGCTCAACGTGAACAACAAGGAACTGCAGTGGTTCCTGGAGTCGTCGGTCGTCTACTGGGAGAAGAACCTCCCGCGGCCGAGCGACGACGCGGTCATCCTGGTGGAGGCGTTCCACCAGGACATCCGGGTGAACCTGCGGAACCTGGCGTTCGCTAACGCGCTCCGTAAGCTGCGGCCGGCCCGGATGATCGTCTTCACCGGCGTCGAGGACGCCTGGCGCAAGACGCTGTGGAGCGGCTTCGACGTCGGGATCGTCCGGCAGGTCGCGGAGGCGTTCGGGGCCACCGAGACGATCGACGTCTGGGATCTGGTCCGGCGCAGCCCGGCCAAGCCCGTCGACGAGGTCGTCACCGAATACACCGACGCGACCTATTGCCGACTGGCCAAGGTGCCCCGGCTGCCCGCGGACTACGCGAGCCGGGCGGACTACCGGCTGCGGCTGGGCTATGCGGCGGCGTTGAAGGCGTTCTACGAGGAGCAGTTCGACCGGAATGTCGTCGCGCTGGTGACCAGCCACGTCGACTACGACCAGTGGGGGCTGGCCGTCGAGGTGGCCCGCCGCCGGCAGGTGCCGATCATCCACACCCAGCAGACCGGGTGCATGAAGGCGTACGGGCTGTTCCCCGGGAACGACACGCACACCGGCACGTTCCGCGAGGAGCTGACCCGGCAGATCGGGGCCGCGTTCGAGACCCAGGTGTGGTCGCGCCGCGACGAGTTGCACGACGCCGCCGAGCTGATCGCCTGGCGGGCCAAGGTCAACCTGGGCCGGCCGAGCTGGTGGCGGGGCGGCGCCACCGCCTCGGTCGACCTGAACAACCCGGCCGAACGGGCCCGGCTGCGCAGCAGCGTCGTCGCCCGGCTCGGCTTCGACGCGGACCGGCCGATCGTCACGGTGTTCAACCACGCGGTCTCCGACGCGCTCGGCACCAACCGGGAGCTGTTCGCGAGTCTCGCCGACTGGTTCAGCGAGACGGCGGCCTACGCGGCCGAGCACACCGACGCCCAGTGGCTGTTCCTGGAGCACCCGAGCCAGGCGCTGTACGACTCGACCGGCTTCTTCGACAACCTCGCCAAGCAATACAAGAAGTATGAGCACATGGCGTTCCGGCCGAGCGCCACGCTGAGCAAGAACGCCCTGTGGAGCCTCACCGACCTGGGCGTCACCGTGCGGGGCAGCGTGAGCAACGAGCTGCCCGCGTACGGCATCCCGGTGATCCAGGCCGGCTGGTCGGAGTGGAGCTCGTGCGGGCTGTCCACAGTGGTCGACGACGCGGACGCGTACTTCAAGACGCTCGAGCAGAGCATCAACCAGATCCGCGACGGCGTCGAACTGGTCACCGAGGAGCAGGTCCGGCGGGCCCGGCTCTGGCTCTGGCTGTATCGCAGCGGCACCGACGTGGTCACCCCGCTGGTGCCGCAGTGGGAGGTCTGGCCGGCCGACGTGCTGCTCAAGGTGTTGCGGGCGACGTTCCGGCACATCGAGAGCGACGCCGACCCGCTGTTCGCGGCGGTCGAGCGGATGTGGACCCGGCAGGAGCCGATGCTCACCCGGACGGACTGGTCGGCGTGATCGGCGCCTGGTTCCAGACCGCGTACGACGAGCCGCGGGCCGTGGCCGACCTGCCCATCGAGGTGGACAGCGGGCGCGACGACGCGTTGTGCATCGTCGACCAGGTGATCCGCGGCACCGGCATCATCGGCCGGGTGACCGGCGACTTCGGCGCCGTAGCCCTGAAGATCCGTGGCACCGGCCGGCCCGTGCGGGTCCGGGTCGACATCCAGCTCGACGAGCTCAGCACCCGCTGGTGGTCCGACCGGGTCCGGCCGCCCCGGCATCAGGGCGAACGGCCCCGCCTGGTGCTGGTCCGCGCGCAGGGCGAGATCCGCGGCGCGGCGCTGCTGGCCCGGCGGCAGGGCTGGCGCGGGGCCGACAGCGCGCAGGCCACGGTCGAGTTCGAGATGAGCGCCGACGACCTCGACCGGGACGGCCTGCTGGTGGTCGAGCTGGCCGAAAGCCCAGGTCCGTCGTGGTCCGCCAACCGGGTCTCCGCACGCTCCGCGTTGGGCCTGAGAATCGACACCATTTTCGTACGCGAAGCCGGGTCACCCATTGCCAGGGCGTTCACACCGACGGGATGTGACCTGGCGGTGCTCCAGCCGGGCGGGCCAACCGCGTTCCGGCTGGACGTCTCGTCGGTGCCGCTGGCCCCGCCGGTGCCCCGCACGCCGTCGACGACGCTCACCAAGCGGCGGCCGGCCCGGGCCGCGTTCAAGCTGACCCGGATCGCCCGCCGGGCCGCGATCCGGGCCGGCGCCCAGGCCCTGCCGGAGCGCCCGGGCCGGGGACTCGGCGTGCTCGCGGCCGACCTGCGCACCGGCGCACCGCTGCCGGTGGAGGTCACCGGCCGCCGGCCCGGCAGCCTCGAGGTACGCCTCGCCGCCGTGCCGGAGGGCCCGGTCCTGATCGGCCTCGACGCCGCCCACCCCGGCCTGTCCTGCCGAATCGTCCCGGCGCCATGACTCGCCGGGCCTCGTTCCCCGTCTCGCAGATCGGGTCGTCCCGATGATCCATCGCCCGGCGCTCGGCACCGACCCGGAGCGCAACCACCGGGTGCTGCAGGAGGCACTGGACACGGCGCCGCCCGGCAAGCTCGAACTGCCGCCGGGCGAGCACGTGCTCGCCGACGGCCTGCGCGTGCCGGACGGCTGGACGATCCGCGGCGCGTCGGTGATCGGCGCAAACGGCTCGCCGCCCGCGAGTTGGCTGACCTCGACCGGCACGACGGGCCATCCGGTGCTGCACGTGCTCGGCTCGGACGTGTCGATCAGCGACCTGGGCCTGAAACCGCCGCCGGCCGACCCGGGCGAACACGGCGGCGACCGCGGCACGGCGATCACCATCGGCGAATACCTCTACGCCGCGGCTCCGGAGTGGATCCAGCGCGTCGACGTCCGCCGGGTACACGTCTCGCGGCCGCACGACCGCGCCGCGAACTGCATCGCGATCATGGGCGCGGTCGGCGAGATCGCGCTGCACGACGTGACGGTCCGCGGCGGCTACACGGGCGTGGCCGTGCACTGGGGCGCGGTCGGCGCGGACGTCGCCTCGATCGCCGGCCCGACCTTCCACCCGCACCGGCTGACCATCACCGACCTGCGGGTACGCGACGCGATCGAGGGCTTCTACCTCAGCTCGGTGCACGACGTCCGGGTGCTCGGCAGCTGCCTGCGCGACGTGGAGATGGGCTTCCGCCTACTGCCGGGCGACAACACGAACCGTTTCGCGGCGTCCCGGTCGTCCTCGGCCGACATCGGCGCCCGGATCGAGATCGCCGACGCCTGCGTCCGGTGGACCGGCCCCCGCTACGGGGTGCGGATCGCGGGCTGGGGCCGCAGCGAGGTGGACGGGCTGGTCAGCGTGCTCGCGTACACCGACGCCGTGGTCCGGGACTGCCACGTCGTCGGCACCGGCAGCAGCGACGCCTGGTCGCCCGTCCTGGTCGAACGGGCAACCGGCGTGGAACTGCGCGACATCCGCGTCTCAACGAACCCGTCCACCGCCCCGGAGGCGGCGTGCTGCCCGCTGGGCGTCAAGGCCTGATCGCGCCCGGGCGGCGGCCGCCCGCAGCCCTCGCCCGCTCGAGTCGAAGCTGACCCAGCCCTGGCCCGGGCGCGGAGAGACGCTCACCGGCTCCCGCCGTCGCGTCGCTGCTCGCGGCGGCGGAACTCACGCCGGTCCTCCAGCGTCAGGGCGACCAGCAGCACCACGAACCCGGCCAGCCCGACGCCGATGAGCCAACGGCCCAGCGTCGTAACGGCCCCGTCCTCCGGCCCTTCGGCCGACCGCCCCCAGCCCCACCGGTCGACGTTGACCACCATGCGATCGCCGACGACCAGGTCGCGGTCGTCCTCGACCCAGACCGTGCCGAGATCGTCGCCGTCGACGGTCCGCAGCCCGACCCGCTGATAACCCGGCCCGCCCGGCCAATCGTCGGTGACCACCACCGTCTCCGGACGGGCGGCGATCGCGTCGTACCAGACCGGCACCGCGAACGTGACCCCCAGGTACAGCAGCAACGGGCTCAACGCCGCAAGCCAGCCCCACCGGTCCATGGTGTCCTCGCCGTGGCCGCCAACGGCGATGAGGGCCGGGATGACCAGGCACGCCACCACGAAGCCGATCATGCCGAGCGGGATGGCCAGCCACATCCGGCTGCTGTACCAGCCCACGGCACCGACGACCGAGACGCCGACGCAGCCGGCCACCAGGAGGACGGGCCGCACGAGCCGGCGCGTCAACGGGTAGCTGTACGGATCCACGCATTCATTGTGGGCAATGGATGCCACCGTTCCCGATGATCAGGGACACGAACCCGTTACCCGTGGCGCGTGCCGGGTCACAGTGTCACTAAGCCAAGCCGTCAACCGAGCCACATCAGACAGGCTTCCTGCCTATGCGTTCAAAATGGACAGCTTCAGGCCGCCGGGATGAGTTCGCGTTCCGGGGTCGGGGTGGCCTGCACCGGCTCGTGGGCGATCTGGGGCAGCCAACCCAGCCAGCGGGGCAGCCACCAGTTCGCGTCGCCCAGCAATGCCATCACCGCCGGGAGCAGGATCGCGCGGACGATTGTCGCGTCCAGCAGGACCGCCGCCGCCAGGCCCACGCCCAGTTCCTTCGTTGAGATCAGTGGCAGGGTTGCGAAGAGCGCGAACACCGCCACCATCACGACCGCCGCGCTGGTGATCACGCCGGCCGTCCGGCCGATGCCCTCGGCGACCGCCGCGCGGGCGCTCAGGCCCCGGTCGTAGCCCTCGCGGATCCGGCTCAGCACGAAGACGTGGTAGTCCATCGACAGTCCGAACAGGATGATGAACAGGAACAGCGGCATCCAGTTGGTGATCGCGCCGCTCGCCTTGAAGTCCAGCAGCGACTCGAAGTGGCCGTACTGGAAGACGAAGACCAGCATTCCGTAGGCGGCCGCCACCGAGAGCAGGTTGAGCACCACGCCGGTGGCCGCCACGACGATCGACCGGAACGAGACCAACAGCAGCAGGAACGCCAGCCCCAGCACGAAGCCGAAGACCCACGGCAGGCTCTCGTCGAGGCGCTGGTTGAAGTCCACGGTCTCGGCCGCGTCGCCGCCGACCAGCACCGTCGCGCCCGGGAGCCGGCCGAAGGTGGCCGGCACGACGTCGTCCCGGAGCGTGCCGACCCCGCGTTCCGGAGTGTCGCCGGGCAGTTCGGCCTCGACGACTGCGACCGTACCCGCGGGATTGATCTTGATGGTGGTCGGCGTGCCGATCTTGGCCTGGAAGGCCTGGTAGGCGGCGGTGAAGGCCGGGCCGCGCACAGCCGGCGCCGAGACGACGATCTGGGCCGGGTCCGCCTCGCCGGGGAACGCGGCCTGGATCGCCGCGGCCGCCTTGGCGATCGGCACCCGCGGCGACAGGTCCTCGATGCCCTCGCCCTTGGTCCGCAGGTCGAAGACGGGCGTGATCAGCAGGGCCAGCGCGGCGAGCGCGACGACGAGCGAAACCACCGGCCGGCGTACGGCGAAAGTCCAGATGCCGCCGGCCGAGCGGTGCCGGCGGCGACGGCTGCGGATCCGGCCCGCGTCGACCCGGTCGCCCAGGGCCGACAACATGGCCGGCAGAACGGTCAGCGAGCCCAGCACGGCCGTCGCCACAACCAGGATCGTGCCGATCGCGAAGCTGACGAACGTCGTGTCCCGGGTGAGGAACATGCCGGCCATCGCCACGATCGTGGTCAGCCCGGACACCCAGATCGACCGGCCGGAGGTCTGGGCCGCGATCACCAGCGCGCGGTGCGGGTCGGCGCCGTTACGCCGTTCGTCCCGCTCGCGCCGGATGTAGAACAGACAGTAGTCCACCCCGACCGCGAGGCCGACCAGCAGCATGACGTGCATCGTCGTGTCCACTGTGGGCGCCAGCTGGCTGGCCACGGCGAGCAGGCCCAGCGCGGCGAGCACGGCCGTCACGGCCAGCGCGACCGGCAGCAACGCGGCGACGACGGCCCCGAACGCGACGAGCAGAATCCCGAGCGTCACCGGGATCGACAGCAATCCGAGCCGGGCCAGGCCGGCGTCCAGTTCGTCGCCGACCAGCTTGTCGCCGCTGGCCGCGCCCGACTCGGCGACATACAGCCCGGGATGCCGGGCCTGCACCGCGTCGACCGCCGCCAGCGCCGGGCCGACCCGGTCCCCGGCGGTCTCCGGGTCGCCCGGCACCTGGAAGGTGACCAGCGTGGACCGGCCGTCGGCGGACTGCACCGGGTCGGCGACGGCGGTGAAGCCCGCGCCGCGCAGTGACCGGGTCAGCTCGGCGACCGCGGCGCCGCGGTCGGTGCCTTGAACGATGACCGCCTCGCCGGCCGGTTCGACCGGGAAGCCGGCCCGGTCGATGATCCGCTCGGCCCGCCCCGAGTCGCCGTGGCCCTGGTCGGCGGGGGCGGCCTGGCGCGTGCCGAGTTGCCCACTCAGGACCGTGACCGCGATGACGAACACCACCCAGCCGAGGATGGCGAGCGTGCGATGCCGGGCGCTCCAGACGGCAGCATGGGCCGCGATTCCCTTGACATTCTCCGTCGATCTCATCATGCCGTCGACGCTAGAAAGATCGGAGCACGGCATCGATCCTGCGAGCCAGCCGGTCTGCGGTGGGGCTAGCCCTACTACGTCTGCAGATAGGCCAGCACGGCGAGGACGCGGCGGTGCTGCTCGTCGTCCGGGGGCAGGTCGAGCTTGGTGAAGATGTTGCGGATGTGCTTCTCCACCGCGCCCTCGGTCACCACGATCTTGCGGGCGATCGCGGTGTTCGACCGGCCCTCGGCCATCAGGGCGAGCACCTCGCGCTCGCGGGGCGTCAGGTTGCGCAGTGGGTCGTCGCGGCGGCGCCGGACGAAGAGCTGGCCGACCACCTCGGGGTCGAGCACGGTGGCGCCGCCCGCGACGCGCTGCAGGCCGTCGAGGAACTCGGCGACCTCGGAGACCCGGTCCTTCAGCAGATAGCCGACCGCGCCGGCCCGGTCGGCCAGCAGATCTTCCGCGTACGCCACCTCGACGTATTGGGACAGGACCAGCACCGGGCTGCCGGGGACCAGCGTGCGCGCCTCGACGGCCGCGCGCAGCCCCTCGTCGGTGTGCGAGGGCGGCATCCGGACATCCACTATGGACACGTCCGGCTTGTGCTCGGCGATGGCGGCGACGAGCGCGGGCCCGTCGCCGACCGCGGCGACGACCGTGTGGCCGTTCTCCTCGATCAGGCGTACCAGTCCCTCGCGCAACAGCACCGCGTCGTCCGCAATCACCACCCGCATGCCGCCATGTTGTCAGATGGGACGGTCACACGGGCAGCGCCGCCGTGAGCTTCGTGCCCGCGCCGTCGGGGCTTTCCACGGTCAGCAGGCCGCCGGCCGCCCGGACCCGGTCGTCCAGGCCGGCCAGCCCGTGGCCCTTCGCCAGGCTCGCGCCGCCGACGCCGTCGTCGACCACCGTGATGAACAGGCTGCCCTCGTGCCGGTGCAGGTGGATCCGGCACTCGTTGGCGTGGCTGTGCTTCGCGATGTTGGTCAGCGCCTCGGCCACCACGAAATACGCGGTCGACTCGACGGCCGGGGTCAGCCGGGGGCTGGGCGGCACGTCCAGATCCACCGGGATCGGGCAGCGCCCGGCCAGCGCGGTCAGCGCCGCCTGCAGCCCGCGGTCGACCAGGATCGGCGGGGCGATGCCGCGGGACAGGGCACGCAGTTCGTCCAGCGTCTCCCGGGTCTGGGCGAGCGCCTCGGCGACCGTGGCCCGCGCGGCGTCCGGATCGGAGTTGAACTGCTGCTCGGCGCGGCCGAGGTCCATCGCCAGCCGGACCAGCCGTTGCTGCGGGCCGTCGTGGATGTCGCGTTCGAGCCGGCGCAGTGCGGTCGCCTCGGCCGAGACGGCGGCGGCGGTCTGCGCCTGCGCCTCGGCTACCTGCTCGCGCAGTTCGTTGATGCCGCTCAGCAGGACCCGGGCGAACTGCGCCTCAAGCAACGCGGCGCTGCGCACAACCGGGTAGAGGGTGAGCGCGAAGAAGACGCCCACGGCCATATGGAACAGGATCCGGGTGGAATAGGCGTCGCCCAGGCCGAGCAACTGGGGCAGATCGGTGTCGTCCGGCCCGCGCGGGATCGACCAGTCCCAGAGCGGGAAGGTGAGGCCGCCGAGCGTGCCCGCCCACCAGGTGACGACGAAGACAAACGCGACCGTGCTGGGGATCCACCGGAAGACACTGTGCACGAGATCGAGCCACGACTGGCCGTCGGTCATCGGAGTGAGCACCCGCCGCCAGAAGCTCGGGACGGCGGCCCGCTTGTAGTGCGGGTGCGGCAGCCGGCGGTCGAGCACCGGCTTGATCCGGCTGCGCTCGATCGTGGCGAAGCCCCGCGCCAGCATCAACGTCCCCAACAGGATCGGCAGCCCGATCCAGACGATCGTGGTGCCGACGCCGAGGAAGAAGGCGGGCAGCCCGAGCACCAGGGTGATCAGGCCGAGCGGGAAGCCGAGGAGTACGTACTGGGTGTCGCGGCCCAGCCGGCCGAGCAGGCTGACGGCCAGCGGGGGTGCGGTGGTGGTCATGCCCTTGACGCTAGGCGCCGGATGCAGGTTCGCCGATCCCGCCACCCGCCCGGTCCGGGGTAGGGATAACCCGACCACGGAACCGGCTGTTTTCGCCATAATCGAGACCATGACCGACGACTGGACCGACCTGCAGCGCCAGGTGCAACGGACGATCGACGCGCTGGTCTTCGCGGGCAGCGAGATCGGCGTGCAGGTGGCGGCCTACCTGGACGGCAGGCTGATCGTGAACGCCGTCGCCGGCCTGGCCGACCCGGCCACCGGCAGCCCGGTCGCGCCCGACACCCCGTTCTTCAGCTTCTCCACCGGCAAGGCCCTGACCAGCACCGCCGTCCACGTGCTCGCGGAGCAAGGCAAGATCGACTATGACCTGCTGCTGGCCGACGTCTGGCCCGAGTACGCCAAGCACGACAAGGGCCGCACGACACTCGCGCACGCCCTGTCCCACTCGGCCGGCGTGCCCCAACTGCCCGCGTACACGACGCCCGAGGAGCTGACCGACTGGGACCGGATGTGCCGCACGATCGCCGGCAGCGCGCCGCTCTGGGAGCCGGGCACCCGGCAGGGCTACCACGCCTGGACCTGGGGCTGGCTGGTCGGCGAGACCGTACGCCGGGCCACCGGCCGGACCATCTCGCGGGTGCTGGCCGAGGAGGTGGCCCGCCCGCTGGACGCCGAACGCGAGCTCTACCTCGGCGTGCCCGACGACCGGCTGAACGATCTCGCCCGGCTCAAGGACCGCAACTGGTCGGCGGCGATGGCCACGGTCGCCGAAAGCTTCGAGAACTTCGACAAGGTCGCCCCGCCCGGCGTACGCCCGGACGCCACGCTCGGCAACCGCCGGGACATCCTGCGCGCCGACATCCCCGCGGTGGGCACCGTCAGCGCCCGGGCCGTCGCCCGCCTGTACGCCGCGCTGATGGGTGAGGTCGACGGCGTCCGGCTGATCTCGCCGGAGCGGCTGAAGGAGATCACCACCGTGGTGACGAACGGCCCGGACTGGGCGTTCGGCGCCGAGGGACCCAAGACCCTCGGGTACGCCGCGGAGCTGGACGCCACCCGGTTCGGCTGGGGCGGGATGGGCGGCAGCCTGGCTGGTTGCTATCCCGCGCACGGATTGGCCGTGGCCTGCACGAAGAACTATCTCGGCGCCGGCGACGGGGACCCGATGGAGGCGCTGGCGGTCATGATCCATGCGGCAGTTGTCTGACTTTCGCGTCACAACGACCGGACTGCGGGCCGGAACCCGGCTAGCGTGCCGGTCATGACGACCGCGCCGGGGATCGACGTGACCGGGACGGCACAGTGGCAGGCATGGCAGCGCCGAGTGCTCCCGCCCGTCGAGGAGGTGCGCCCCGGCGTCTGGTCGGTGCCGGTGCCGATTCCGGCCAACCCACTGCGCTACACACTGTCGTACGCGTTCGTCGCCGACGAGGGCGTGGTGCTGGTCGACCCGGGCTGGGACTCCGCCGAGGGCCGGGCCGCCGTGACCGTGGGCCTGGCCAGCGCGGGTGCGGTGCTGCGGGACGTCTCCGGGGTGGTCGTGACCCACGTCCACCCGGACCACCACGGGCTCAGCGCCTGGCTGCAGGACGTGGCCGGCGCCTGGGTCGCCATGCACCCCGCGGAGGCCAGCACGCTGCCCGCCCGGGTGTGGCATGAGTCGGCCGTGCAAAACGACCGGGCCTGGCTGGTCGAGGGCGGGGTGCCCGATTCCATCGCCGATGAGTTGGTGGTCAGCCCGGCCCGGGTGGCCGACCTGCTGACCATGGCCGAGCCCGATCGGTTCCTGGAGGACGGCGACCGGGTGCCGATCCCGGGCCGGGACGTGCGCGCCATCTGGACGCCCGGGCACACCCCGGGCCACCTGTGCCTGCACGACGCCGACGCCGGAGTGCTGCTCACCGGCGACCACCTGCTGCCCCGGATCAGCCCCAACATCGCGAAGCATCGCGGCAGCGCGGACGACCCGCTGCACGACTTCCTGGAGTCGCTGGTCAAGCTCGAGCGCTTCGGCTCCGAGGAGGCGCTGCCCGCGCACGAGTACAGGTTCCGGAGCGTGCCGGGCCGGGCCGCCGAGCTGATCGCCCATCACCACGAGCGCTCGGCCGAGGTGCTGGCCGCCGTTGCCCGCCTCGAGACACCTACCGCCTGGGCGATCGCGGCCGAGCTGACCTGGTCGCGCGGCTGGTCGGAGCTGCACGGGCTGCTGCGCCGGTTCGCGCTGTCCGAAACGATGGCGCACCTGCACTACCTGGCCGAGCAGGGTGCACTGGCGAGCGAGGGCACCAGCCCGATCCACTGGCGCCAGGCCGTCTCGGCTTCCTCCTGATTTTCGGGTACGGAAAAGGCCGCTCCGCGGTTCAACAATCGACCGAGTTTCCTCGGCAATAGTCGCCCGAATCGACTGTGCGAAAGCTGTGCGGAAAAGCCGCATTTCTGTGCTGCGGCTGTGCGAATTATTTCGTACCTTGTCCGTATGCGGCCGACCGTGCGCACCGCCGCCCAATCGCCCCGCCAGTGCATATCCGGTCACTGAGCTGCGAAAATGCTCGAAATTGGGGGCTACTTTCCGGAGCCGAAAGGTTACCGGAACCATAACTGCGACATACGTATTTGACAGCGTAGATTTATGTTCCGCACAGCATCGGACTCAAAAGTAATGGCCCAGCACCCCACGGTTTCCGGAACCGAAATTGTCGTAGGTCATTGTCGAAAGGATTCCGATGAACGTACGTTCGCTGCGTAACGGCGCCATTGTGGTAGCCACCCTGGGCGCGCTGACCGGCCTCGGCACCATGGTGGCCTCGGCCAGCACCCGCCCCGGCGCCGGTGGCAACGCCGCCGCCCAGGGCAACCAGGCCGACCCGGGGGGCAACCAGGCCGACCAGCGCGACAACCAGGCCGACCAGCGCGGCAACGTTTCGCCGTCTCCGTTCGACCCCGACGTGTCGCCGTCGCCGTTCGATCCGAACGCCAGCCAGGCGGCCGGCGACGCCAACACCAACGCCTGCGTGGCGGTGCGATTGGTCAACACCCAGCAGAATGACGACGCCCAGCTGTGCACCACCGTGCAGCGCGCCGGCCAGGTCCGGGTGAGCCTCACCGCGCCGGCCGGCGTATGCCAGGACACCGTCACCCTGCGGCTCGCCGCTCAGCAAGGCGGCGGCGCCCTGACCGAGGCCGCCAATTGTGCTGGCAACGGCTCGGCGACCGCGACCTTCACTCTCGGCCAGCAGGCGACGAACGGATCGACCGTCTGCGGCAGTGTCGTCGCCGACAACCGGTTCGCGGCCGCGCAGGCCTGCGTCCGGATCGCGGCCTGATCCCGATCTCCGCACCCGCACTTCGCACTTCGCTTGAGCACGGCCCGCCACT
>Ga0307512_10005212_pt1 | contig 13701 bp, 9 predicted proteins | sample 14_EM_MG_FD_200267 | JGI IMG/M metagenome (GOLD analysis project Ga0307512, IMG submission 200267) | Populus trichocarpa ectomycorrhiza microbial communities from riparian zone in the Pacific Northwest, United States - 14_EM | ecosystem: Host-associated > Plants > Roots > Unclassified | place... | reverse complement strand
TCGTCGTGATCGTGACGCTGTACCCGTTCGTCAACATCGTGGCCCGCTCGCTCAGCGCGGAGCATTACATCGTCGCCGGTCAGGTCAGCCTGATCCCCCGCGGGTTCAACCTCGACACGTACCGGCTCGTGCTCTCCGATTCGACCTTCTGGACCAACTATCGCAACACCGTGGTCTACACCGTCGTGGCCACGTTCATTTCGATCGTGCTGACCACCTGCTACGCCTATGTCCTGTCGAAGAAGCAGCTCAAGGGCCGTACCGCGCTGGTCGGGATCGCGGTCTTCACCATGTTCTTCACCGGCGGCCTGATCCCCAACTACGTCCTGATCACCAGCCTGGGCCTGCGCAACTCGATCCTGGCGATCGTCCTGCCCAATGCCATAAACGTCTTCAACCTGCTGGTCATGAAGGCCTTCTTCGAGAGCCTGCCGGTCGAGTTGGAGGAGGCCGCGGCGGTCGACGGCCTGAGCACCTACGGAATCCTGCTGCGGATCGTGCTGCCGCTGTCCAAGGCGGTGGTCGCGACGATGGTGCTGTTCTACGCCGTCTCCTTCTGGAACTCGTGGTTCGCGGCCTTCCTCTACCTGGATCGCTCGGAACTGTTCCCCGTCACCATCTATCTGCGCAACCTCATCGCCGGCGCGACCGGCGCCACCTCGGCCGGCGCCGGGGCCGACGGCCTCACCCAGGCCGCCGCGAGTATCCAGTCGGTGACCATCGTCCTCACCGTCATCCCCATCCTGCTGGTCTATCCCTTCATCCAGCGCTATTTCGTCTCCGGGGTCATGCTCGGCGCCGTCAAGGGATAGCCCGGCAGATGACGTCCCAGCCGAAAGGAAGCGGCATGTTTTCCCGTTCCTGGCGTCCCACGGCGGCACTCTCCGCCGGCGTTCTCTTGCTCGCTCTCACCGTCAGCGCCTGCGACAGCGGCGACGAATCCGCCGACTCCGCGGACCTCTCCGCGAACAGGGTCGGCGCCATGGCCGATTTCGGCGTGGGAACCCAGTTCAAGGCGACCGAACCGCTCTCGTTCTCCATCCTGCATCTCAACAACGCGAACTACCCGGAGAAGAAGGACTGGCTGTTCTGGTCCGAGCTCACCAAGCGGACCGGGGTCACGCTTCAGCCCACCGACGTGCCGGGCAGCGACTATGAGAAGAAGCGCAGCCTGATCGTCGGGTCCGGCGATGCCCCGTTCATCATTCCGAAGACCTACCCGGGCTCGGAAACACCGTTTGTCGCCTCCGGCGCCGTCCTGCCGGTCAGCGATTACCTCGACCTGATGCCGAACCTCAAAGACAAGATCGCCAAGTGGAATCTCCAGCCCGACATGGAATCCCTGCGGCAGGACAACGGCAAGTCCTACCTGCTGCCCGGCGTACATCAGGACGTGTGGGTCGACTACTCGCTGACGGTGCGCTCCGACATCCTCGACAAGCTGCACCTGCCGGTCCCCACGACCTGGGACGAGTTGCACACCATGCTCAAGGCCATGAAGGCCGCGTATCCCACCGTGTATCCGTTCACCGGCCGGTGGAACATCCCGCAAGCGGGCGGTGCCCTGCTAGACACCATGAGCCAGGCGTACGGAACTCACGGCGGCTGGGGCTACCAGAACGCGACCTGGGACGCGACCGCCCAGAAGTTCGTCTTCACCGGTGCCATGGACCAGTACAAGCAGATGCTGCAGGACCTCAACACCCTGGTGAAGGAGGGACTGATGGACCCGGAGAGCTTCACCCAAAGCGATGACCTCGCCAAGCAGAAGTTCACCTCCGGCAAGGCCTTCGTCATCCCCGGCAACGCGCAGACCCTGGTCGCCGACCGGCTGGACCTGTCCAAAACCATCCCGGCCGCCAAGATCGTCAAGATTCCGGTGCCGGCCGGTCCCGCCGGCAACGTCAAGGGCGGGTCCCGCCTGGAGAACGGCATCATGATTTCGAAGAAGGCCCGGGACAGCAAGAACTTCGTCGCGATGATGCAGTTCATCGACTGGCTGTGGTATTCCGACGCGGGCCAGGAATTCGCCAAGTGGGGTGTCGAGGGCACGACCTACACCAAGGACGCCACCGGTAAGCGCACGCTCGCCCCGGACGTCGACGTGGTCGGACTCAACCCCAAGGGAACGAAGCTGCTGCAGAAGGACTTCGGCTTCTTCAACGGGGTGTTCGCCTACGGCGGCAGTACCGAGTTGCTCGAGTCGTTCTTCTCCGACGAGGAAAAGGAGTTCCAGAAGGCGATGGGCGCCAAGCAGACGCTGGCCGTGCCGCCGCCGTACCCCTTCAGCAGCGAGGAACGCGAACAGGCGACGCTGTGGGAGGCACCGCTGAAGGACTACGTCACCCAGATGTCGCTGCAATTCATCCTCGGCAAGCGTGACCTGAGCCAATGGGACGCCTACGTGGCCGAGTTGCAGGGCAAGAAGATGGACGCCTATCTGGACCTGGTGAACAAGGCCTACGAACGCTACAAGAGCGACCACAGCTGATGAGCGCGACAGCGGTCCGGCGGCAGTTCGGCGACGGGCCGCTGGCTCGCGTCGCGGCGCTGGTCTACACGTTGCTGGTCGTCGAGTTCCTGCTGCTGGTCACCACGCTGCCCGCTCTGGTGCCGCTGGTCCTTCTGGAGCACGACGCCAGCAACGTTCCGCTGGCCACGGCCTGCGCGCTGCCGCTCGGCCCGGCGCTGTCCGCCGCCCTGTACGCGGTATGGCATCGCAGCGCCGACCTGACCGACCTGCGGCCCGCCGCGGCGTTCTGGCGCGGCTACCGGGCCAACTTCCGCGGCGTACTGCTGATCTGGTTGCCGTGGTTGGCTTTTATCGGCGTCGTCGGCGTGAACCTGGCCAACTTCGCGGCCGCCGACGTCCCCGGTTGGTGGGCGGTGCTGCTGGTCGTCGTTGCGATATCGGGCGCCCTGTGGATGGCCAACGCGCTGGTGATCGCGTCGCTCTTCGCCTTCCGCGGCCCCGACGTCGCCCGGCTGGCCAGCTATTTCCTCGTCCGTGCCCGGGGTGTCGCGGTGGGCAACGCCTGCCTGCTAGTCGTGGCCGCCGGCATCACGGTCTACGTCTCCGATGCGGTGCTCGCGCTGCTGGCTTCGGTGCTCGTGCTGGCGCTGGTCCGAAACAGCCGTCCGATGATCGCCGAGGTCCAGGAGGAATTCACCGCATGAGCCTGCCCGTCACCGCGAAGGTGCCCTTCGGCGGGGATTACAACCCGGAGCAATGGCCGGAACAGGTGTGGACGCAGGACTACCGGCTGTTCGACGCCGCCCGGATCGACACCGTCACGCTCGGCGTCTTCGACTGGGCGCTCACCCAGCCCGCGCCGGAGGTCTACGACTTCTCGATGCTGGACCGAATCGTCAAGCGGGCCGGCGCGGAGGGCCGGAACATCTGCCTGGCCACCGGGACCGGCGCGCATCCGCCGTGGCTGGCTCGCGCGTTCCCGGAGGTGACCCGCACCGACTTCGAGGGGCGTCGGCACCGGTTCGGCCAGCGGCACAACTCCTGCCCGAGCTCGCCGGTCTTCCGCCGGCTCTCCGCCGAGCTGGCCCGCCGCATCGCGCACCGCTATGCCGGCCACCCGTCGATCGTCGCGTGGCATGTCGGCAACGAGTTCGGCGGGGCGTGCTACTGCGACCTGTGCGCCGTCGGCTTCCGCGACTGGCTGCGCGCTCGATACTCCACACTGGAGGCTCTCAATGCGGCCTGGTACACCACTTTCTGGTCGCATACCTTTACCGACTGGGCCGAGATCGAGCCGCCCTCGGCGCTGACCGAGCACTGGCGCGGGCCCGAGCACACCGCGTTTCAGGGCATCACGCTGGACTATCGGCGGTTCATGTCGGAGGCCATGCTCGCCAACTTCGTCGACGAGAAGGCGGCCATCCGCGAGTCCAGCCCCGACATCCCGGTCACCACGAACTTCATGGGCATGTACAAGCCGATCGACTACCACCGCTGGGCCGATCACCTCGACTTCGCGTCGTGGGACAACTATCCGCCGGACGACAGCTCGCCGGCCTGGATGGCCCTGACCCACGACCTGACCCGCGGGCTCAAGGACGGCCAGCCGTTCTGGCTGATGGAACAGACGCCCAGCTACACCGCGTCCCGCGACGTCAACCCGCTGAAACGCCCCGGCGTGCTGCGCTTGTGGAGCTGGCAGGCGGTGGCGCACGGCGCGGACGCGGTGCTTTTCTTCCAGATGCGGGCCTCCCGGGGCGCCTGCGAGAAATACCACGGCGCGGTCATCGGTCACGCCGGCCGGGCGGACACCCGGGTGTTCCGCGAGGTGGCGCAGCTGGGCGCCGAGCTGGAGCGGCTCGGGGACGCGACGCTGGGCGCGCGCACGCCGGCGCGGGCCGCGCTGCTGTTCGACTGGGACAGCTGGTGGGCGCTGGAAATCTCCGACGGCCCGTCGCGGCTGATCCGGTACCAGCAGACCGTGCTGGCCTACTACCGGGCGCTGTGGGAGGCGGGCGTCGACGTCGACGTGGTCGCGGTGACGGCGGATCTGACCCGCTACGACGTGGTGGTCGCGCCGGCCCTGCACCTGCTGAAAGGCGACCTGAGCGAGCGGCTGGAGGAGGTGGCCACCCGCGGCGGCTCGGTCGTGACGACGTTCCTGTCCGCCCGGGTGGACGAGGACGACAACGCTTTCCTGATGGACGTGCCCGGCCCGCTCGGGGCGCTGATGGGCGTGCGCGTCGACGAATGGGATGCCCGCGGGCCGGAGGTCGTCAACCCCGTACGGCTGCGGGCCGGGACCGAGCGGCTCGACGCCGAAGCGCGGCTAGTCTTCGAACTGGTGATCGCGCAGGGCGCCGAGGTCATCGGGGAGTATCAGGCCGACTTCTACGCCGGCACCCCGGCCGTGACCAGAAACGCGTTCGGCGCCGGCGTCGGCTGGTACGTCGGCACCGGCCTGGACCAGCGGGGCGTCTCCTGGGTCATCCGGCAGGTGCTGGAGCGGCACGACCTGTACGGGCCCTACCCCGACGTGCCCGACCTCGAGACGGCCGTCCGGGTGGCACCCGACGGGACCCGGCTGCTGTTCCTGCTCAACCACGGCACCGAGCCGGCCGAACTGACCGCCCGCGAGCCCGGCGTCGACCTGCTGACCGGCGACCGGGTCGAGCCAGGCCAACCGATCACCGTCGACGCGGTCGGGGTCATGGTGCTGCGTCAGTAAACACGCCGGACTTGCGGTGCTGCGTCAGTAGACACGCCGGCCCTTGGCGTCGGCCACTCCGGACTTGCGGAAGAAGTAGGTGTTGATCTGATCGCGCCACTCCGTGGCGGAGCGCTCCTGCTCAGCGAGGCGGTCCCGGACCCGTGCGTACACGTCCTCGGCGACCAGCCCCGCGACCTGCTCCCACCGGCGCCGCATCTCGGCCACCTGCGCCACGCCCGCGAAGTGGGTGTCGTAGATGTGCTGGATGACCGTCGACCCGTCGTGCAGCACGTGGCCATACGGCACGTGGTGGAAGAAGAGCAGCAACTCGTCGGGGCACTGCTCGAGCGACTCGTAGATCTGCGACCAGGGCGGCGGATACTGGCCGGTGAAGCCGGTTCCCGAGGCGCGGGTCCGGTCCACGCCGACACCGTCTCGGTCGGCGAAGTGATAAGTGCCCCACGGGGTGTACTCGTAGCCGTCGACGTCGGGGCCGTAGTGGTGCCCGGGGCGGACCATGAAACCGACGCCCAGCGGCGCGGTGTACCGCTCGTAGGTGCGCCATGATCCGTCCATCATCGCGTGCAGCGTCCGGCGCAGCAGCGCGGGATCGTCGGTCGCCGACGGGACGAAGGTGAGCTCGATCCATTCGTCGAGGATGGCCAGCGGATCGGTTCGCGGCGCCCAGGCGAGCCGGCCGAAGGCGTACAAGTTGGCCTGGGCCAAGGGGTGCCCGGTCCAAAAAGGATCGTCGCCGGCGTTGGAGACGGCGACCAGCTCCGCGGCGGCGACCTCCGGGGCGAACGCCATCACCTCGGCCCACATCGGGGCCAGGTAACACAGGTGCCGCTGCTGGCCGGTGTACTCCTGGGTGGCCTGGAACTCCACCGCCAGGCGGGTGGCCGGCATGGCGGTGAACAGCGGGGACACCGGCTCGCGCGGCTGGAAGTCGATCGGCCCGTGCTTCACCTGCACGATCGCGTTCTCCCGGAATTGACCGTCGAGCGGGCCGAAGTGGTCGTACGCGGCGCGGGCCCGGTCGGTCGTGCGATCGCGCCAATCCTGCTGGTGGTTGTAGACGAAGGCCCGCCAGTGCACGACTCCCCCGTGCGGGGCCAGCGCGTCGGCGAGCAGGTTCGCGCCGTCCGCGTGGCTGCGCCCGTACGCGAACGGGCCGGGCTGTCCCTCGGAGTCGGCCTTCACGACGTAGCCGCCGAAGTCGGCGATGGTCTCGTACACCTGGCTGGTGGTCTTGACCCACCAGGCCCGGACCTGCTCGTCGGCGGGATCGGCGGTCGGCAAAGCGCCGAGCACGATGGGCGAGGCAAAACTGACGGAAAGATGCACCCGGATGCCGTACGGGCGCAGCTGGTTCGCGATCGCGACGACGTCACCGAGGCGATCCGTCAGCAGATGCGCCTCGGTGCTGTGCACGTTCACGTTGTTCACGGCGATCGCGTTCACCCCGCAGGCGGCCAGCAACCGGCCGTACGCTCGCACCCGGGCCAAATCGCGGCGCAGCAGGCCGTCCGCCCAGAACAGCGACCCACCGGAGTAGCCGCGCTCGACCTGCCCCATGACCGGATGCACGTCGACGTTGTCCCAGTGGTCGACCATGCGCAGCCTCGCCGCCGGCCAATGCGTTTCCGGCTCCCGCCCGGGCGCAAACGCCGCCTCGCCGAGCCGGACCACATGGAACAGCCCGTAGAGCATCCCGCGCTGCCCGCCGGCCCGCACCTCGGTGACACCGTCCTGGTTGGCCAGCACAAAGCCCTCTTCGTGGACCCCGCCCAGGGTGAAAATCAGATTCGGCGACTCGTAGCTGGACAGCAGGGTGCCACCGAAACGATCGCAGGCCAGCGCCACCTCGGCTCGCACGGTGTCGACGAGCGGCCCCGCGCCCCGGACCAGGACGCGACGGGAACCGAGCGGCCGAAACGCCTCCGGCGGCAACCACGCGGGATGGACCTCGGTCGGATCGAGAACGCTCACGAGATCCCCCACAATCCGCATGATCCGGCCTCGCCCCGGCTCCACGCAAGCCCGGCCTCGTCCCCGAACTAGTAGCCCCAAACCGGCGAGGGAGAATCGACGCGGATTGCGGGTTGAGGGACAGGGGCTACGGTGACACAGGTGCTGACGCTCGGCGAGACCATGGCGATGGTGACGCCCGAGACCGCCGAGCCGCTCGAGACGGCGACGGCATTCCGGCTGGACATCGGCGGCGCCGAGTCGAACGTCGCCAGCCACCTCGCCAGGGCCGGCGTCGCGGCGGCGTGGGCGAGCGCGGTCGGCGACGACGCCCTCGGCCGCCGGCTGATCGCCACGTTGCGGCGGCGCGGGGTCGACACCTCGCTCGTCCGGATCGATCCGGCGGCGCCAACCGGCGTGTACTTCAAGGATCCCGGCGCCGGGGTCCACTACTACCGGCGCGGCTCGGCCGCTTCCCGCCTCGGCCCGGGCTACGCGGCCGACCTGCCGCTGGAAACCGTTCCGCTGGTGCACATCTCGGGCATCACGGCGGCCCTTTCCGACTCGTGCCGGGCCCTGCTGGAGGCGGTGCTCGACGCGCGCCGGGCGGCCGGACGGCCGGTCTCCTTCGACGTGAACTATCGGGCCGCGCTGTGGGCTCCCGGGGTCGCCGCGACCGAGTTGCTCGACCTCGCCAAACGGTGCGACCTGGTCTTTGTCGGCCGCGACGAGGCCGAGACGCTGTGGGGCACGGCAACCGCCGCAGAGGTACGCCGGCTGCTCGGTCCCGGCCCCCGGCTGGTGGTGAAGGACGGAGACGTCGGCGCGCACTGTTTCCACCCCGGCGGCAGCGACTTCGCGCCCACCAAGCCGGTCGAGGTCGTCGAGGCGGTGGGCGCCGGGGACGCGTTCGCGGCCGGTTTCCTCGCGGCCGAGTTGGCGGGCGAGTCGCCGGGCGCCGCGCTCGAACGCGGACATGAGTTCGCAGCCGTCGTCCTAGCGACCACAGCCGATTTCTAGCCCGTCGTCGCTAGCCGCTACCACCGATTTCTAGGCCGTCGTCCTAGCTACCGCCGATTTCTAGCCCGTCGCCCCGAGCGGCCACAGCCGATTTCTAGAAGGAGGATTTCTCGTGGGTTCGTCCGATGAGTGGTTCGATCGAGAGTTCGCCACCTCTCAGGTGATGGTGATCATGCGTGGCCTGGGCGCCGAGAAGAGCCTCGCCCTGGCCCACCGCGCCTGGGCGGCCGGGGTGACCGCCGTCGAGCTGCCGATCCAGCGGCCGGCGGACGTCGAGGCGCTCGAGGCCGTCGCCGCCGCGGCCCGGGAACGCGGGCTGACCGTGGGCGCCGGCACGGTGGTCCGGGTCGAGCACGTCGAGATCGCCAAGCGCGCCGGCGCGACGTACACGGTGAGTCCGGGCACCGACGAGGAGGTGATCCGGGCGTCGCTGGACGCGGGCCTGCCCACCCTGCCGGGCGTCGGGACGGCCAGCGAGATCCAACGCTGCGCGAAACTCGGGCTGAGCTGGCTGAAGGCGTTCCCGGCGGCAGCGCTCGGGCCCGGCTGGATCAAGGCGATGCTCGGGCCGTTCCCGGAGGTCAAGTTCGTGGCCACCGGCGGGGTCTCGGTCGGCAACGCGGGCGACTTCCTCGCCGCGGGCACGCGGGTGGTGTCGCTCGGCTCGGCTCTCGGCGACCCGGATCAGGTCGAGCAGCTCGCCAAGCTGGTCGCGAGGTAACCGGTCAAAGCCCCAGGATGACGGCCGTCGGGCTGCCCGCGACGCAGGTCACGGTCATCCGGAGCTTGCTGGTGTCCTTCTTGAAGACGATCGACGTGGTCAGCGCCGGTCCCGCCGCGACGCTGTAAACCGTCCAGCCCGGCCTCGGCTCCCAGGTCACCAGCTTCGACTTGCCGAGGCTGTCGCACTTGGCGAGAACGGCGCCGCCCTTCGACGTCAGCAGGGTGCCCTTCGGCTTCGAGACCGTCGGCGTCGTCGTGGGTGTGGCGGTGGGGGTGGCGGTCGGGCCGGACTCGGTGGACGGTGCGGTAACGACGACGGCAGGGTGCCCGCTCGCCGCTCCCGTGCCGGGGGCCACCACGGGTCGCTGGCTTGGCCGGTGGACCGGGGTCGCGGTGTTGTCCGGCTTGTCGACCGGCACCGGCACGGTGAAGCCGGGAGCGGAGGGCTGCACGGCGGCCGCACCGCCCTGGCCGTCGGTGTTGTCGGGCACTAACGTCCAGGCCAGCGTGCCGGTCGTGACAACCACCACGATGCCGCCGATCAGCACGAGCGGGCGCCGGCGCGGCTTCCCGGCGGCCGGCGGTGGCCCCGATCGCGCCGGGCTCACCGGCCCGGCCGGGAAGCCGCTGACCCCGGCGGCCCCGGCCAGCACGGCGGCGGCCTCGGCGGCGGTCGGGCGCTCGGCGGGATCCTTGCACAGACACCGGTTGACCAGCGCGCGCACGTCGTTGGGCACCTCGGGCAGCCACGGCAGCGGGGTCGGCTCGAGGTAGACATGCGCGTTCAGCATCTGGGTGGTGGTGTCGACCATCCACGGTGACTCGCCCGCGACCAGGCGATACAGCAGCACGCCCAGCGCGTACACATCCGAGGCCGGCTCGATCGTGCTGCCGGTCAACCGTTCGGGTGCCAGGTAGGCCGGCGTGCCGAGCACCTCCGAGTCGGCCCGGCCCGGTCCGGCCAGCGCCGCGATGCCGAAGTCGACCACCTTCGCACCGGCCTGGGTGACCATGACGTTCGCCGGTTTGATGTCGCGGTGCACCAGGCCGTCGGCGTGCGCGGCCGCCAGCGCGGCGGCCACCTGACCGCAGATCAGAAACGCCTGTTTCGGCTCGAGAATCCCGGCCTGGGTGCGTTGCTGCAGGGTGATGCCGTGCACGAGCTCCATCACGACGTACGAGACGTAGGCGCCGCCCTCGTTGGACTCGCCGAAGTCGTAGATCTGCGCGATGTTCGGATGTGACAAGGCGGCCGCGGCCCGGGCCTCGTCCCGGATCCGGGCCCGGGACTCCGGCTGGTCGGCATACGGCCCGGCCAGCACCTTCACGGCGACGAACCGGCCGAGCACCTCGTCGCGGGCCCGCCAGACGTGGGCCATCCCGCCGACGCCGAGCACACTCAGCAACGTGTAGCGCCCACCTAGCGTCTGCTGCACTTCCACGCCAGAAAGTGTGCCCCAACCCCGCCGATCCGCGAACCCAGCGCCCACCCGAAGGCAATTCACTTCGGCAATTGAGTACCGAAACCGCCGCCAACCGCGCAGATCACCATCCCCGCGGCCGCGACCAGCTCGCTCGGTACCGCCACCGATTTCGGCCCCGCCGCTCTATCGTCAACGGGGAAGAGGAGCGGCCATCCAGGTCCGCGGCGGTCCACCCAAGCCAAGGGGCGGCAAACGATGAGCACTTCGGCCAACACCGGCGCCGGCCAAACCCCCGGCCGGATCCAACGTCTCGCGGACGCCGCCCTGGCCAAGGCGCTCGGCCAAGCCAAGGCCCGCAACCGCTACACCGTCGAGCTGGGTCTGCGGATCGCCATGCGAGACGGCGTCACCCTGATCGGTGACCACTACACGCCGCTCACCGCCACTGCGCGGGGAACGGTGCTCATCCGCACCCCCTACGGCCGGGGCTTTCCCGAGGCCGCGATGCACGGCCGGACCCTCGCCGCCCGCGGCTATCACGTGCTGATCCAGAGTGTGCGCGGCACCTTCGGCTCCGGCGGCAGCTTCCGGGCGATGGCCCAGGAAACCGAGGACGGCCACGACACCGTCGCCTGGCTGCGCACCCAACCCTGGTTCGCCGGCGACCTGGCCACCCTGGGCGGCTCCTACCTCGGCTGGGTGCAGTGGGCCCTGCTGCAAGACGCACCCCCAGAGCTCAAAACCAGCATCGTGTACGTGGGACCGCACGATTTCCGCGAGGCGGTCTTCGGCACGGGCTCGTACACCCTGGGCGATTTCCTCGGGTGGGCCCACCAGATCGCCCACCAGGAGGACGGCGGAATCCTGCGCCGCATCGCGAGCGGGGTGACAGCACGCCGCCGACTCGAACCGGCGCTCACCGGCCTCCCCCTGGCCGACGCCGCGGCCCCGCTGCTCGAGGGCCGCACACCCTGGTATTTCGAATGGCTCGAGCACGCCGAAGACGAGGCCTTCTGGGAGCCGTACCGGGCGGGTGCCGCCCTGCAGCGGGTCACCGTGCCGATCCTGCTGGTCAGCGGCTGGCAGGACCTGTTCCTGCTGCAAACGCTGGAGCAATACCGGGTGCTGGCGGAGCGGGGCGTCGACGTGGCGCTGACGGTCGGCCCGTGGACCCACATCGGCATGGCCAAGGGCGCCGGCCTGACCACCCGAGACACGCTGGACTGGCTGGACGAACACGTGGCGGGCTCGCAAACAAGGACCCGCCCACGGGTACGCGCCTTCCGTACCGGTGACGACAAGTGGAAGGCGCTCGCCACCTGGCCGCCGACCGCCAGCCCGAAGACCCTGCACCTGTCCCCCGACGGCCGCCTCACAACAGCGGACGACGCCACAGCCGACGATGCCACAGCCGCCGAGTCCACCGGGCTCGAGGATGGACGGCCGGCGGGCACGGTGACCTTCCGCTATGACCCGGCCGACCCCACGCCGTCGGTCGGCGGGCGGGTCATGACCGGCGAAATGGGCGTACGCGAGAATCGTGAGCTCGAAGCGCGCCCCGACGTGGTGACCTTCACGACCGACCCGTTGCCCGCGGCCCTCGACGTGGCCGGCACGCCAATGGTCGAGCTGGCGATCTCGGTGGACAACCCATACGCCGACGTCTTCCTGCGGCTGTGCGATGTCGACGAGAAGGGCCACTCGCGCAACTTCTCCGACCGGCTCCAGCGGCTCGACCCGGCCGTGCCCGCCGGCCAAACCCAGCATCTGCAGCTCACGCTGGACCAATGTTTCCATCGGCTGGCCGCGGGACACCGGCTGCGGTTGCAGGTATCGGGCGGCGCCTTCCCCCGATACGCGCGGAACCTCGGCACCGACGGCACCCTGGCGGCGGGCAGCAAACTCGCCCCGTCGGCCCACACCATCCACTGTGCACAATCCCGGCTAGCGCTCCCCCTGATGGCCTGAACTCTGCGTTTCCTGAGGGATCCGGTCGGTCGACGCTGCCTTAATGCGCGTCATGTCGACAACGACCGGCGCCTCCCGTTGCCTGGGGGCCTTGTTGAGCGCGATGTCAGCGATGCTCGAGTAGATCTTCGAGTCCACGATGGATCGCACAAGATCACGAATGACCTAGATAAATAGAGTAAATCATATCATTACGGGATCAACGTTCCATATACAGAATGAACACAGAAAATATACACGAGAATCCTGAACCGGCGCGGGTACGCATTGGTACTCCTGAATACGACGCCGGCCGAGATGCTGCCGGCGGTTCACCGACGATCAGGAACGGATGGACCCGATGATCCACTCCCGGATTGCGACAACGTTCAAGTCCGACCGCCCAGCACGCACCCTCACCGAGCGCACGCGGGGCATCGCACTGGCCGTCGCCGCGCTCCTGGCCACCAGCACGGCGGTGGCCGTGGCCGCTCCCGCCAACGCCGCCATCGGCAGCATCAAGTGCCCCTCCACCGCGTGCGTAAAGGTCGTTGCGGGCGTCGGCGACCCACACGTCGCCGTGTCCGAAAAGCCCGGCCTGGTCTACGTCCTGTACCCCACCAGCGGCGAACTACGCGAGATCAACGTGGCCACCGCGGCGATCCGCCCCGTCGCCACCGACCTGGGCAACAACCTGCGGGGATTCAGCGTCACCAACGGCAACGCCTACGTCACTAGCTGGGATGGCAGCCTCCAGCAGGTCGACCTCGCTACGGGCAGCCACCGCATCCTGGCCGCCTGGCCGCTGCCGCTGTTCGGCGTTGTCCACACCGGCACCACCACCTATGTCGTCGACCTCAACGGCCAGCTCATAGCCGTCCCGGACGCGGGCACCCCGCGCGTGGTGAGCAGCTATGTCGGCTTCTCCTTTCGCATCGCCCTCGACAACACCGGTCTGGCCTACACCGGGGACATGATGACCGGCGAGATCCTGCAGACCAACCTCACCACCGGCAAGACGCGCACGCTGGCAACCCAGCAATACGAGCCCACCTCGGTCACGGTCGGCAACGACGGCCAGATCTACTTCATGGTCGGCGACCAGCTCCACCGCCTGAACCCCACCACCGGCGCGGCAACAACCGTCACCATCCTCTCGATCAACGGCGCCGACGAGTTCGCGCTCGCCGCAAACGGAGCCGCCTACGTAGCCGGCGGCGACATGTGGCAGGTCAACGGCCTAACCACCCTCTGACCCACCCCCGGTGGGACCGGACCGCACCAACGGCCCGGTCCCACCGGCACGGGCGCGTCGCTGGAGGTCAACTGTCACGCCGAGACCCGGTCACGACGGGTGGCGCATCCACCACTCCGTGAATTGGCGGGCCTGGCCCGAATTGTCGAGCCGCAGGACCCACAGGTTGCTGTAGGCC
>Ga0307512_10005211_pt1 | contig 13702 bp, 13 predicted proteins | sample 14_EM_MG_FD_200267 | JGI IMG/M metagenome (GOLD analysis project Ga0307512, IMG submission 200267) | Populus trichocarpa ectomycorrhiza microbial communities from riparian zone in the Pacific Northwest, United States - 14_EM | ecosystem: Host-associated > Plants > Roots > Unclassified | place... | reverse complement strand
TATCGCTTACCTCTGGAGATTCGGACGCTTCTCCAGATTCCCCAATTTGAGCTGCTCAAAGATGAGGCTACAATATGTCGAGTGGAATAGATCCGCGAGGGTGACATCCTGCACGAAGTACTCCGTCAGTACCGACAGCTTTTTCGTACGTATTTCGAATGAAATGGCACCACGCACATCACCAGCGAGGTACTTTTGCTTGCCCAAGATGACCTCATACACGTCGAGCTTACTTTCCAGCTGGGGGATCAGCTCCTTGACGCGCTCCTCATCCGCCGGCAACCCGCGGTACTGCTTGAACACCCTTTCTACAATAATGCCTCTGGCGATCGGATCAAACTGCGCGTATTCGATGCTCGCAGCTTGCTCGAACCTTGCGCGGGCCTTGGGATCGGTGGGGATCAGGTCCGGGCCGGACCCGAGCGTCGCAAGGTATCGACCGATAGCGCGCGACTCGAAGAGCTCGAAGCCATCGTCTTGCTACTCAACCAGGTGGTAAGAGATCGTACGCCCAGAACGTAAATGGAGGGGGTGTGATGAAAAGAGGGACGACGCACGGTGATGTAGGGCACCTGGCCGAAAGGCTGGTGCGCGACGTGCGCCTGCTGCTTATGCTCTCCAGTAGGGAGGTCGACGGAGACGAGTTCATAGGGAATGTTGCGCTCTCTGGCTATCTGGGCGACGCGGCGCGTGCAAGTGGATATGTTATACCCATGAAGCTTGAATGCCATGATGAATCCGGAGGTCGTTCTGTTCGGATGCGGGTGTGCTGTGCTAAAGCTGGCCTACACTTTCTTGGCCCCATCGCAACGGTATTTATATCTGCGTGTTCAGTGTTGCATGTACAACGACCACCATTCATTCGATTTAGTCGCTCACCATACTTCTTCTGAATGTAATGTTTTCGGCCTCGGTCTATGACAGACTCTGACCGAGTCCACTGAAAGCCTGACAACATGACAACGCGTGCCGCGGGACGCGTCATCCCGAAAGTGATGGGCGCATGGTGGCGACGGCGAGACGGCGGCACATCAGTACACCTTACCAAGCACTGATGCAGAATTGATGTGCTGATGCAATATTGATGTACTGGTGATTTGTTACTCATCAACTTTGATGGATTTGGCTGTGGGAAATTGAGCGGGGCATTTCCTGTAATTCTCTGACAGCTCAGTAGAACAGGGCTGACACATGGACCTACTATTTCCATACAATGGATTTCCTTCTTCGTTGATCAGTCTGGGAGGCATCAATGCCAGAGTGATGCTACTGGCCCTCCGCTCAAAGCATTACCACATGCACCATCGGCGAGCGCAGAGTGATAGCCCGAAAGGAATGTCATTCGATTAGTAAATGTGACGACAATGGTGAGTGGTTGCAAACTATGGATTACGTGCAACTGGAGTACAAAAGGTATTACGCATTAGAACGTAGATGATAGATAAATGAGCTTTGAGAGGTAAGTTGGCGGGCCCGAAATGAAGGGTCAGAGGCGATCCTGGCGGCTGATCACGACGCATCTCAGAGTCGGACGAGGAACTTGAACGCGCACTCGTTGCTAGAGTTGGCAAACTCCGAAACTGTGCGGTTCAATTCGACCGTCTTGTTCTCCGGTGAGAGGAGGAATTCGCCGGTCTGGCGAGCAATCCTGCCAAACGCTGGGTCAAGCGCTCCAGCAACGGTCCAACGCACAGCACTTAGGAGAGCAGAGCCCTCGGCGCTGACTGTAAAAGAATCAGCATCATCGAAGGCCAAGGTATACGTTGGGACGTACCTATGACGTTGCCCGCAACACCTTCACCCTCCTCAGATGGATAACACACCGTGGCAGTTACTTTAACTTGTGCAGCCCTCTCTTGTATTGTCAGGGGAGGACGCTAGATAAACCATAATGAGATATGTGGTCTGCGCAGCTAGCCAAGAAAAGCCCCCAGATTCTACTCACAGTTTCAAGTAGCTTATTGAGCTCGTCCATGCGTTCTTTGTCCTTCCTCACCGCATCAGATATGAGCCTCTCCTTCTCGCTCCAAATGCCTTCAAGCTGCGCGCACGCCTGGAATCAGAAAGTGGTACTTTTGCATGGCTGAAATACGTACGCCAAAGGCGGCGAAACACCCTCTGATATGGCCTTGGGCCACCAAAAGGGCCTTGTAAGCAGGATTGTCCTCGAGGGTGAATGTATCGAATATCTTCAACTCCGCCACCGCGGCAACGACCACCTTCAAGGCCTTGAGTGTCTCATCGCATGTGCTAATTTAGTCAAAAAAAAAAAAAGAGTCAGCAGACACCCCCGACGTCGACGACCTGCAGCCGACGCACTCTTCGAGAATCAGGGCATTGTCGGCAGTACGGCGAGCTTCATGAGCAAATGCGGTGACCAGATTGCGGCAGAGTAGAATGGTCGCAAGGGCCTGAGCCTGGAACGGCCGTCTGACTCGGCCGGCCTGCTTCATAAGCTCTATGTACGACTTCGGAGTTGGTATGTCTGTCGTGTTCTGCAGACGTGCAGTCAGGCTATACTACCCCATCGGGAACGGACTGAAATTACACGAAGGATCCTTATAAACGCGTCAAACTTGAGGCGGACTTTGTCTCTTGAAACCTTGTCATCGCCAATTGTCGAGTTCAAGAGATCCGCCAACCTGAGGGATGATCGGTTTTCGATACTCGCATACTAGCTGCATTTCGTACGTACTCTTCAGCACACTCCCAGACAAACCGTGACCTCAAATGATTCCGCGTTGCAGTGTCGATTGGTGCAGAAGGCAGAAACAGATTCACGATACCCTGCACGAGTAGACCGGTTTTCACTACATATACGGCGAGCCACTACATCATCAAATATATCAGACAACTTAAGAGCGCGGTGTAGGATGTTAGAGAGAATTACTGGTAAAATAGATCCGGTAGCCATTTTAGTAAGCAACCGGTCTAGATTCGTTTCCACATTTCGGATGGCACCTGGAAGCCTATAAAGAACGTGAGACTAAATTTGAAGCTGAGGTTGGTTCCAGGGATCACACCTCTTGAACTGTTTGAGGGCTTCTTTAATGTCCGCAACGATTTCTTCAAAAAATGTCTTGTCGTCTTGCCTTTGGGCTTCTAACCTATCCACTTCGCGTGTGGAAGTGTCCAGTTCGACGAACAATTCCTGTCCGTTTCAATAAATCAACTTGGATGCTACACCAAGTGTTGGCCACATACCGTTAGTTCCTCCTTCGTCTCAAGAGCAGCCAATGCGGTCCAAATTTGTTCTCGATTGGCGGCCCAATGCTCCGTAGAAGAAACACAGTCCTCAACACTGCTCCCAGTCGTGAGATGGAGCGCCCTCTCATCCTCCGTATACGCAATCAGTTGGAACAAAAGCCTAGGGTTGATGGACGATGTCAACCAAACACCTATATAGTCATGAGGTGTGCCTCACTCTTCGACCGGGTCGATCGCATTGGTGAATTTATCAAAACTCATCCAATCTTCTCCACCTTCCGTCCTTTGGATACAACCATTGATAGCATCGCAAATGTCACGTGCCCTGTCCACGAGCATGTATGACACCTGCGTGTTGCGCCTGAAAGACATGACATCGTGGCCAACGGTATCGATCAGGTACTTGATGACATCGGTAGCAGGATAAGCCTCGTTTGAGAGTCTGGTGAGGCCCATCAACATGGTGGACACAGTAGTGGCGCTACTTGGGGAGACCATGCCGAGGCCATCCTGAGAGGTGGTGTAGCTCATGGTCTCCGAGTTGGACGTAGGCGAAAACGGAGGTAGGGGCATCTATGATATCAAATGGGAAAGGTGGTGTGCGATGGGTTGGGAATCACGCACAGTCTTTTATTATGGCGTTTATGACGCGGGAAGGTGATCAAAACAATGTGCAAGCACAGCGGGCCGCTGAGTACTACTGCAAACAGCAATGATAACCAGTCTGAGTTAGAATTAGTGGCACCGGACTCACCCGTTTTGCCCTCCTCGCGGCACGTTATCGAGGGGAACGCCACGATTATAAGAAAACGCTGAAGAGGGCAGGACGAGCCAACAGCCCCGATCTCTGTCAAATTCCTCGAGAATCCCGATGTCCCGCCCTTGTTCCGAGGTCGTGGGCGTAGCTGTACCCATAGGCTTTTATCGAAAGAGGGGAAACTCAGCTCTAAGGCTTGAGGAAACTTCCTTTGCTAGCCGCAATCGATGTTCTCATCCGGCCGGACATGACGCGCCCGTTGCCCCTACATAGCAGGACCTAACCACGGAAGAAGACCTTATGCTTGATAGGCGTGGGACAACCCGCAATGTGGGGTTCAAGTGACCATGGCGGTGATTCATTCAAGGTGCCTCGAGGCAGAACCGTCACACTCTTGCTGGAGGCACGAGTCTGTCCGACGACGGACAGGCTCGGCATAGATTTTCTTTCTTAATTCCCTTTACGACGTTCGAGATAGCGTGGTGGACCATTGGGACAATTGTATCTGGAAAATATCGAAGATACACAAATGATGAACGACTAGTCATCCATCAGTCACATAGAGTAGGTCGCACGAACGAGGTGCGGATGCAGCGTGGTGGGACGTACCCTATTAGAATTGCCTATATGGCGTAAAGAACCGGGGCGGAGCATCAACACGCTGCACGAGATCGATTGACTGAACTGGGTTTGGGTTGCTGCGCTGTCAGTGAGAAAAATGTTCGGAGTATGCCGGTCCCTGCCACTGGGGCCAACACTTTCTTTTTCTCATCCTTTTACCGTCAGGCTTTGTTATGCTAACACTCTCAAAGATACTTTGACTTTCTCAATCGTGGTATACTGCATTTGTACGTACTCTGACGGTCTGACCTCATGGACAACCCTGTTCATCTTTTAGTCACAAGACTCTTCCCTTCCATTATAGATCGAGCGTGATATGACAGGGAGGGGCTGCATGACCCTGGGCATATGGAGGTATAGTTGACTCTCCACCTATGATTCTATGTTTCAATTTGATTCTGTTCTGTTTGACCCCTTGAGCCTAATAGCTTTTGGTGTTTGGCCCAAGTCGATAGACCGTGTGGACTGAACGGCTTCAGATTCAAGGAACTATCGACAATGATATGCGCTCATACCAACTATCTTACAGTCTTACAGTTAGTCAGGTGTCAACAATGCGAGTTCCTCGTGGCGCCCACGCGAATCCAGAGCAGCTGGCACATCTCACTCCGCTTCCGATGGGTTGGTACAGCTGAACAACCCAGACGGCAACCAAATTGTGAAGACACTCTTGAATCCCGTGACGACGGATCACTGGCCCGTCGCCTCGTGGAAGGTGGTCATTTTTGTAATGAGACATGAGGCTTTACACATGTTACATGCGAGCCACGTGTCCACGGCACCTCGTGTTTGGTGCCTGGTTCATTACCAGTACAACCCCTCAAGAAGCTTCGGCGGCGTACTTTCGACATTTGTACGGACAAATATGAATGCATATGCTGCATTATGCATGCAATTTTCCGTACTACAGCGCTCTCCTTGGACCCGGGTCCGGGAGGGCGGGCCCAGGCCCTGAGCCCAGGAATCGTATTGCGCCGCCGCCCACCACATGCCATCCTTGAGAGGGATCATTTTGTGCCATCATTTCGCCTCCTAACTGCGCTGGAGAAGCTGCATCCCGGCCGGTAACGCCTACCTGTGCAAATAAATTTTCGCGTGGTTCGCGAGCACAAGCTCCTCGAGAACCACAGGCTCGCCGAGCGCCCCCGCTGGCATGCATGAAGCAGGCCCGCTGGGGCCAGGCAGTGGCGACCGGGACTTTGTCGCGTCTGTCAGTGGCGGAATTTGAGAAAGTTACCATGAAGGATGCGTCGCACCAAGTCTGGCAATTGGTTCCATTTCCCATCAAGAATAGAACCACAAAGTGCTTTGACTCGTAGACAAGCTTCCGACAAACGGACCCACCAAAAGGGATGCTAGTTTCTCCCGGGTCCTCCGAAGGCGACTTTTCGCGGAGTTAATTTACGGCCGTAAATCCTACTAGAGTTATCTCTGTATCGCCATCTTTTTCATATCACCTCAAAGAGGCGATGATGCGTTCCGGGCCATCTCGATATCGTTCCCCGAGCACTGGGGGTGCCGCACCCCGGCCACGTTGTGTCCGCGAGTAAAATGACCATGCAAAGTATAAGTATGCTAACCCTCGGCGTATGGGCGACTCATCATCCGAATTCACGTCGCAGCAGCTCGCCATGTACCGCAGAACTAACATCGCCTGTAAGTCCGGTGCTTCTAAGGGGATCTCGGTCCATCCTAACCACGCTTTCTAGACGAACTCCCATCCACGATCAAAGCATTGAATGATGGCTGGCTAGCAACATACCAGATCTCAACTGTAGTGGTGCGCGCCCTTTCATGGGTCCATCCCTAAAGCGCATAAGGTCAATTTGACACCTTTCTACCCATTAACAGTCAGCGTTGTTCGCGGTCGTCGAGGTCCTCCTTCTCGTCCTCATCAAGGACGATTCGAATTACCGCAAGGGCGTCGACAACGCCGCAAAGCACGCGGTGTTAATATTCACATACAGCGCGCTGTTCTTCTCTATCAGCGCTACGATCAGCGGACTCATCCTGACGGATGAATTCCGAGAGCTCCCCGTGAGGGCATCTCAAAAAAAGGATCCGATCCAGCAGGGGGTGTTCGACAGCGGCGCTTTGGACCTCCTACAGACTTACGGCGCCAAGCGCTCGTGGATATGGGTCATGTGGCATTGTGAGTGTTTCCCTTGCTGCGACCCCGAAAACACGTTGCGTCCGTTCCTCATGATGGATCGTAGGGTTGTTCTCCCTCGTTGTGGGCACCATTTGTCTGGTAACCCAGGTGCTTTTGTACATTTGGCTCGCAGAGTCCAACTCCGTAAGAATCACACTGACATTCGTTTCGATATTTGCGGTGCTGCCCTTACTACACCTCGTCCCGCGTCCCGAGGCCAGCAACAAGAGTCAAGGCGTCGTTAGCAGCTGATTCATGCCGTTCATTTAACCACGCCTTTTCGACGCCATCACTTCATAATCGATCCCGGAGACACCTACCCACCGTACCTCATTTCACTCAGACCTTCGGGGCGTTCCGCCCATGATTAGATCTTCGATACCTTCAGAGTGCCCTTGGACTCGTTCATATCTACGTTGATGATATCAAGATGAGGGTGTACGTCTATAATGATTTCGATTTCGATGCCAAATCACATCACTACAGAATGTATTTAGGGAAACGCAATGTTTAATACGCTCCGGCAGCTTTATAACTGTACAGACTACTCCGACTCATCGAGTTGGAGTCGAGGTGCCCTTCATACATTCCGGCGGTTTGCGAAGGAGCCCGCGCATCAACAACCGATGGTGGGGACGACATGTCGCAGGTGAGGCGGGACAAGTTCCGGCGGCATTCTCGCAATCTGGTCAAGCGGAGCACGCTTCGCCAGTGCGATCAGGTTCATGCGGAGCTCCGTTTCCAAGTCTCGTTCCTTCTCGGCATTCTCCTCAGGCTCCACATCCATCTCAGCCACCGCCGCCTCTCCCGCCTCTGCGCGTTTTGAATTAAGCCGTTCGAGAAGATGCGAAGCATGGTCGAGCGCACGGGCTAGCACAGCAGAGTCTTCATTTGCGCCAGCACCCACCCATGCGTTCTCGACATCGAATAGTTCATTGGGTGCCGAAATGAGTGACCCAAGGTCGAGTGGTGTTTGGGGCAAAATTGGAGGCTGTGGCGTGGGCGCAGCTATAGACAAATTCTGGCTCGGGACCCCATTCTCTGTTAGTGCGGCTTCAATCGCCCGATGCCGACCTTCTGTTAGCTCGTTGACGAGCGCAGCATCAACGTACTCTGCGAGCGCAGCGCTGGAGGTCCCATCACCGGAGTCCGGGTTTGGAGTGACGAACTCGGCGATACTACGCAAGTAAGCTAGCCCGTCAAAACCTCCGTACACAACTTCCTGCAGCCAACTTTGGGCGCTCGTTGCTGGGGTGGTATCCGTTTGCGAATGAACGGCACTCTCCAAACCCGTATGAAGTGCCTCGAATAGTCGCTGTTGTGTCGCTAAAGCCTCGGTTGTTCCTTCTGGTGATAGACTGGTTGCGAGCAACGGAAACAGTCCAAAGTCAGCTGTATGAAGTGGTCGTGGTTTGCGCCATTCAGGTGTCGGGGGTCGCTCCTCGACAGGATCTTTCGCCTTCCCTCGTTGCGAGGTCGGGCGGGTAACGGTCCAATGGTGATACTTCGATTTGTTACTCTCGCTAGGTTGCGGCACAGGCGCTGGGGCAACTGATGGGCTTTTGGGCGGGGGAACATTGATTGGCAGGGGAAGGTCTATTTGCGAAGGGCCTTGTGAGGGCGAAGGGAAGAGTGGTGTGACGAGAGGGGCACCAGAACCTTCGGGAACGAGGACGGAAAGTATACTGAACGGGTCTTCCACTGCGCCGCTAAACTTAGCACAAATGAGATGGTGTAATAGTGATTTCGAACCCACTCTCGGCATAATCTAGACTCCCGTCAGCGGCGTATGGAGGACCGCCTTTTTCCATACGCAGGCGCTCCTTTTTTGAACGATATCGTTTGCCTTGTAGAAGATAAGGTCATGGGGCACCAGGAGAAGCGGGACATACCCTTCAATTTCAACGCCAACATGACCTCGGCCCAATCAGACCCTGGTGGGAAAACCCCGACACCGTCCTTGTAGCCAGGAAGGTGGCCGTCGGATTCCAGGGTATCTGAAATACCTTCCTTCTTAATAGCATTCCTCCCTCGTCGGTTTGGAGCAGGAACTGAAGCTGAAGCTACAGACGGGGAACGGCGTGCTGGTGTGTCAGGCCCGGCGCTTCCCTGTCCGGGTGCGGCGTCTTCATCGGCGTCGACGTTAACATCCTCGTCACGGTCGATCTCAATGTTCCAGTCAGTCTCATATTCGATGACCTGGGAAGCCGCTTTGGATATATGGTCTGATGCCCATGTTTCGATTCGCTCAGCTTCGGTGTGATATATAGTCGCTGGGGGGTTGAACGTTTTGGCATTGGATATAACAAGGCGGAAATCGTCCTAGAGACATTAGATGAGATATTTAGAGGAAGAGTGGGATGAACCATACAGCGAACTCTTCCAAAGATTTGTATTTTGACTTGGCCACCTTTTCTGTCATTGTACCGAAATCCATCGGCTGTGCGATGACGTCCAAGTACCCTTGCACCTTATCCAGGTCGACGGGCTCGAGGAAGAATGCATAGTCGTCTTTCCTAATAGAAATTAGGTGAATTTGCGGGAAGACGGTTTTTGCTCACTTCTTAATCTTGGTGATCAACGGTGTCAATACTTCTTTGAGGGGCTTGAGCTTGATGGGTCTGGAAGCCCTCTTCACTGGAGTATGCTCAAGAACAGGACTATTCCTCTTCTTTGCGTTTAGTTCCTTGAGGGCTTTCAACGAAGGTAAGACGAGGGTTAAACCAGAGGAACTAGACCTGACGCGGTTGGCCAAAGGATCTACATCACTCATCCTGCGTCTGACTCCCCATAAGCATGTTTCCGATGCAAATCACAGTAGAAAAGGGACAAAGCTTTACATCCAGGAGGCAATGGTGCAACGACCGACGGTTGTTGAAGGGGAAAGCGATCAAACCTTAACCCTGTGCTAAGGTCCGCAGGTTTCGGTCTTGTCGTTAGTTGACCATTTTGGGTTCACCCCTGATCACCACAACTCCAGTCTCCAGTTACTCTCCCCAAGGCTGTCCAGTTGCTCTTAGCAATTTCCAAGGAAACTGCTGCGCAGAGCATCGCATCCCGGAAATATACCCGTTATCTTTTCTAGCCAACTCCCCCCATCGTTGCCCGGTTCTGTCTCGTCATGTTCTCCAAGCGCCCGCTCAAACTCTGCTAATGGCCGAGGTCGGGCCCCGCAAGCTCGATAGGGAGCTGCTTATATTATTACCTCCGTGATCACTACCGCTGGAAGGAAGCCAGCGCCCAGGGAAATGCCCCAATGACGACAGCGATGTATTTTCAACCATGACTGGAACTGTCACCGGGACGGGAGACTCCAGTGCCTACCCCGCCCTATGCCCACAACGGCATGATGAGTCTTCATGGGGGGACTATGAAGTATCTACCATCACACCCCGGATGCGACAGCTACCGTACCGGAGAATCCAATAATCCAAACTTGACAGCCATTGTCTTTGTCGTCCTCGTGTCTCCAAGGCAGTTCTTCTGTATCCATGTCCGGGGCTTCTTTCATTTATCCTCTGCACGGATCCGGTATCAGTCCTTAATGCATTCCACTTCCTTTTCCTTCCATCCACAAATTCAATCTGGGCATCCCGGAGCAGCTTCATGAAATAAATCCCACGTCTTTGACTGCGCCCGAATGCTGTTGCCAATTAGCGTCATACCCTACGTCCTACCTCTCTCGTTCTAGAAGCGATTCAATTTTCCATGTTTCGAACTCCGAGTCTTCTTGATAATTGTGCGGATTAGGGATACCCCCTAACAATCAGTTCATATCGAAGCGACTGCCCCCGAGGTCTCAGTATTCGAATGGTTTCAGCGTATTCTATCCTGAAGGTTCGGTTTCCCTGCGCCATCGATTATATGGTTATTTCTCTGATCCTGCTTCATTCTTTTCTGCTTTCGTCTATTCCCGCCTACGCCATAAGAACCTGACGTTTTCAAGGAAGATGTCCTCCATGAGACATCGATCATGTGGCTAATTGTTCAGTTACGCGGTTCCATTGGTTCCTAGTGCGACGGAACCGAGTTTACCACACTTTGCTGTAGCAGCCCCTTGCCATGGGTGATGGGCCATGACTGGGGGGACCACACACCTTTTTTGTTACTTACAGGCGCTCCGCCACGACAGATTAGAAGTCGAAAAGGATACCATGTTGCATGCCATATAACGTTGCGCCCAATATCAGAACGATGATTTCGGTCTTAGCTTGGCCCAAGCAAGTATCCGATCAATCGCCCGCCTCAATCCGTTAAAACTTATTTGTAACGCTTTGATCCTTCCATGTTCTGAAGTCCTGAGTACAAAACCGTGGATGCTTTACTATGGCTAGGCGCGGAAGTTCGATGCTCCCCGGGATCTCCCCCTGAGCGGTAACGTTAGGTTGTGTTCTATGTAAATCCAGACTGCCAACCACTACGCCACCTCAGCTCATTAGGCGTCGTCGCTCACTTTTGTTTCCCCCATACTTGGTAGGAATAAGCATCGGCGGGTTGTATTCGGGTGCGACCCCCGCTTCGACTTGAACGACCCCGTAACTCAATCTATAAAAAACATCTGGTGTTGCGATATTTGCGGTCCCAGACGCCGCCTCTAACGCGATCACTTTCCACGCCATCAATATATGGGTTGGCGGAACCCTTTCATTTAATTTGGTTAGGATGTGACCACGCGATCTGTGTGACCTGATTTTGCTATGATTATGTGAAAAAGGAAAATTCTGTGCGGATTTAGCAATCAATGAAGAAAACGCGAAGTCGAGCAGAACCTGATCATGCTACAATCATCAAGTAGAGAAACATTCTAGAGATGGATGGTAAAACTTGCCGTGCCCCAGCCATGAGGCTTTCAAGTTCGAGGGCAGCGGGCCTCGGAACGCTCAGGATGGACCAGAGCATTGGACAAAAATTCGTACTATCGTAAGTTCATCAGCCATAAAAGTTAAATTGGCACTCAGCATGGAAGCTACCCCGCCTCGACTATTTTGCAGGGAAGGCGGACCATGTGAAATTACCGTTCCGTGATGCTGTATTACTCGGGATTTGCCTCCTCGTGACTACACGCGGCTCACAGACGGCCGCCGGCTGAGGGGGGATGGGTTGCCAAGATCGGATGGGTCCTTGGCTAGTTTCGATTTTCAACTTTCACCCTTATGTTTTCTGCCGACGAGAAGGTTCGTTTGGTCACGGTTTTGGTGGCTTGTCAGGGTAACGAGTGGTGATACGCATGGGCCCGCATCGACGAAGACCGTGCCCATTCCGAGAACTTGTTTCGGAAGGGGCGCTTATCAGAAGTGACTGGCAAAGTGAGCCTGAGAGCGACGTGGTTGAAAAAAAAAAGTGTTCCCGCCACTGTATCAGAGCTTCAACTCTCGTCATTGTTTATCGTCGCGAGCTGGCAGGTTCCCTTTGCATCTAAGCCATACCTCACTATCTGACAATGACAATGGTTGCACTGCCACTAAGCGCTAATTGAAGGTACACCTGTCTAGTGTAGTAAGCGATCTGAATCTTTGACGGGTGGCTTGTCCTGATCCGTGTCGACTCTCCTTGATTTGGGCATGCTCGTTGCTATAACTCCCCAACATCTCATGTCTGTCACACCCTTTGGGAAGCTTCACCGACCTCCGTAGATATCACACCGATGCAGACCCTGGTTGGAACAGTGCGTCCGGCGCAGGGGGATCTCGGTGCCCGTTTATCAACCGTTTCCGAACGAACCATCAACAAACTCATCACGGAGTGGCACAATTGTTCGCTGCGCCGAGGCTCGAATCACTACGCCCTGCGCCAATGCGCCATCTCCTGTACGACTCGATCGTAATAGGTCTTCTTTCAAAATTGAACATATTTGAGCCTCGATGATCCAGGAAGTTGGCTTTTAGCGCTTCTCTTCACCTTTTCCTCCCTCGTCCACCCTCGCATCGTTCCTCCTTCCTTCCCCCGTTCTGTACCCCTTCTCGGCGAGGGTGGTCCACGATTCCTCACGTTCGCCTTCCTTCGCGTAACCACCTAACTTGGATGCGTCGTTGTCCGCTACACCCACGATCCAATCTTAATCGCACGTAATCATTCGCTCCTTCCAAGCAGGACTAGAGTCAGTCCTGGTCACGATCCCTAATTATCACAGAGTTTTGCCACTTTTCCCAGAACATAATAACCCTCACCCTCTCTCCCCCACCCCCCTTGGTATCCTCCATTTCAGAGTCCGAGTCTTTTGTCCATTGGCACCCCTTCCGACACATCCCCATATCCCTTCCCCCAACGGAGTGCCCACCCCAGCTCATGACCATGAACAACCGACACTCCGATGAGGACGCGCAATCGCGCTCAGACGCATCGTCACATAGCATGGGAAATGTGGCTGACACTGAGATGGACGTGGGACCCGACGGCCCAGCAGGCGCCGAGAATACCCGGCAGGCGGCGAGGGACAAGCGCAGCGATGGCGCACCTCCCCAACACCCCCCTCCACCACCACTACTACCACCACCCGTAAAGAAGAAGAGAACCCGCACACTCACAACGCCTCACCAGTCTGCCGTGCTTCATGCTCTCCTCGCTCAGGTAGGCGGCTCCGATTGGGGCGGGGCGGTATCTTGGCTAACTCAGCGAGCATATTTTTTAGTCTCGTTTTCCTACAACCGCTATGCGCGAGGAAGTTGGCCGGTCGATTGGGTTGAGCGCTCGAAAGGTCCAGGTGTGTGCTGCGTCTTCCTGTGTCCCTCTTCACCCCTCCCTGATCTTTGATGTCGATCTGTCCTGCTTTCAGGTCTGGTTTCAGGTGAGTCGTGGCGTGCTCTTGTACGCATAGGGAACAAATCTCCTGATGCTCCTTCCTTTTCATAGAATCAACGTCAGAAGGCTCGGCGCCCGCGCAATCAAGGTTCAGCTGCGCCCGCGCGCCCACCGCAGTACGGCGCGTTCCCAAATGCGCCCGCGCCCTCATTATTGGCAGGCTCCAC
>Ga0307512_10005210_pt1 | contig 13706 bp, 19 predicted proteins | sample 14_EM_MG_FD_200267 | JGI IMG/M metagenome (GOLD analysis project Ga0307512, IMG submission 200267) | Populus trichocarpa ectomycorrhiza microbial communities from riparian zone in the Pacific Northwest, United States - 14_EM | ecosystem: Host-associated > Plants > Roots > Unclassified | place... | reverse complement strand
GAGTTCTCAGGAACAAGATCCGAGTGTTTGATATGAACAACGTAATGACCGGAGTGCACGGAGGGCCCCTTGTGAGAGATAAAAGCCTTGAGTCTGTACTTCGCCGGTAACGCCTTAGTACCCGGAAGATCCTTCGCCTTGGAGGTCGATGCCTCAGAAACATCGCCCATTGGTACGTCTTCTCCGGTGTCATCTGGGTGATTGAATAGCCATTCAACAGCTCGCTCGGCATTACCACCCTGAAACGACTCGATGAAATACACCTTGTCGATGGATAACATGGAACTCACCGTCTCACGGAGCGCCTTCCTTGATTGAGCGGGGGAGAATCCCATATCATTCAGCATATCAACCTGTATTGGAGATGGCTCTGGACCCTTAGAGCTACTGCTGCCGACAGAAATCGGGTCATCAATTCCTGCATATTCGTTAACGATTTCTAAGTATCACACGTCTTGGGAAGATTCATACCAGGATCTTCCATGTGCGCGAACAGCCATTCCATTGCAGCGGTTGGGTCAGAATTACCGGTAGCAAGCAGCGCTTTCTGGCAACGAACTTTTGGGAAACCCATTCCCTCGAGCTGAGCCATCGCCTCAGCATTGAACGTTGGTAGCCCAGAAGATTCTTCAGAGGTTACACATTGATTTAGTAATATCCGACAAGCCAGGCGGGTACCTTTACCTGGTTCGTCCTCCGGAAGCTCAACTTCTCCATCTTGCAACCCTTTTCCGATGTACCCGTCCAGGCTGAGAGTATCCAAGGGTGGGAGGTTGATAGGGATGTCAAGTTTCGTAGGGACCCAGTTTACAAGTTGGAACTTCTTTGCATGGATCACGAGAACTTCAGGGAACGTCGCAAACCGGGATCGCCTGCCAAACCAAAGTGAGGAAGTGAAAGAAAGTTACTCGTGGTGAGCTTACTTGTGCGCAACGACAGTCTTATTGCATTGTGGGCAGGAATACTCCAGTCCTTCGTACCCAGTCAGGAGGTCAAGGGTATCCGTCAATAACATGTCCTTGTAAATGACCTTCCCCTCTGCATCCTTGCTCTCCTCAATGGCAGGGACAGCGACGCTGACGACATCAAGTTCATCGTTCCTGTATCGCACCCTGTTACACGATGTACATTGCAACCGCTGTTCCATCGCAAAGGTGAAGACTTGGGTCGGATCAACTTCACCCCCAGCACCTTGAGTTCGCTTGAGTGTACGTCGAAGGACCTTTAAAAGGTGCGTGAAAAACTCCTCCGAGTCTTGTTGCCTCATTGTTGAAAATTCTTCGTGCCCCTTCCCAATGAGTGCCTTGAATCCCACGGGGCGCACACCATCTTGGAAGACAGGGGTGGGGGAATTGTGAGAGAGAGGGGAGATCTCCTGAGTGGAAGATGGAACAGAATATCGACCGGAGAGTAAACCATCGGCAAGTTTATGCATCTGACAGGCGACGCAATCTGCCGGTAATGGCTCTGTACATTTTTCCCAGTGTTCGGCAGCAGATGGATAGTAAGCCTTCTGGAATGGAGGTAGGGAGAAGAGTGTTTGGACAACGGAGGCCATATAACAGCTGAATTACAAACGCCCGTTAGTGTTGTCGAGCACAATTTTGTAGTACGCGACTCCACCTATTACCCAAGTTAGAGAGACCCGTGAAGCCAGGCCCGAAAACTGGTTCAAGTGCCTTTCCATCTTCACCGGTGAGGGAAAAATCATATTTAAGATTGTGTTCAATTTGCTGTTACTTCGCTCAGCATCGCTCCCCGAAAAGCATGGTTGGAGGAGACCTACCAATTCTGTCATTGATTTTTCCGTTTTTGTCTGCGTCTGGACGTTGATGCCAAACGTTGAAAGGTGCGAGGCCAACTCAGGATCGATTTTTGAGTCGTTGCAAACATAACAGTATACATCTGGTTGGACAGGGGGTCAGTCGACAACCTCATGGAGAAGGTCGTATTAACGGACCTGCCCCACCCTCTGGAGTGATGGTTCCAAGTTTTACGCTGATTGGGTGACCAGTCTCTTCGAAGTGGTTAAGACCGTGACCATTGCCGCCAGGAACTCCACCGTACTGCTTCCTTCCGCAGCCAAGCGAGCCACAGGTTAAACATAACCAGAGGTTCTCCTTGAGCTCACATCGGTTGCAGTGAGCGAGCCCGGACGCAGGGATAGGCCCAGTTGCAAGTTGCTCGAGTGTCAATGTGTGTTCGCAGGGGATAACTTCTTCTTCCCAAGATTGAACTTCCGATTGCCGACCCGAGGAAAGTGACTTGAGGATGCCGTCGGAGAGCGATTGAACAAGGGGATCCGTGGAAAGTTCCGGGTGCTCGAGACCATCTTCATATGATTTCAAAACTGTTGTGTGAATATATTTGTCTTCTTCCCGTTCTTCGACGATGGCGAGCTTTGTCATCTTCGCTGGAGGTTCCTCGTCCTCTCCCTTCATTGACGGTATCAAACGGGATTGCGGCAGGTAAGAAATAATGAAAACATACCCTCCGCGAAGAGGGCTTCCTCCGTCTCTTCACATTCAATGCAAACTTGTGCCCAGATTTTTTGTAGTGGGTAAGAGCGTGGTGGCGCTCGACATCAAGACAACCTCCGTTGAAACAGGCCAAGCAGACATCGATCCCAAGCGGACCATCCTGCGAACAAGAGGATTATAATCGCAATCGGGATCGGGATCCCCTGAATGAGTTCGCACCTGATTTTCGAAACATTGTGTGCACTCCTCTCGATGTACTGATTGCGACAATTTTGGAGGCTGGAGTTTGGACAACTGCGCGAGATCCATAGCTCCTGGTCCCTGCTTCTGCAAAACAGGTCGATCCAGCGAATCCATCATGATTCTCTGAGGCCTTACCTCGTATGAGAATGATGATCAACGGAAAAAACAAACTCGGGTGCAGTTCACCACCCTGGTCGCGTGAAGCCGAAGGGACCACGTGACCCGTCGATTATCTTTTCCCTTCCCGCTCAAAATTTCAGAAGCACTCTGTCCGAATGGCGCAGAACGGGTCAGCCAACGCGTCAGTAGAGGTTTCACTTACCTCGTTACCGACGGTTGTCGGCATCAACTACGGAAATTCCTATGCATCTATCGCAGTTGTGTCCAAGGCTCGTGTGCATTTCTTTTCAGTTCGGAATCAAGTGATCGCTCACTCGAGCTGCAGGAAGGACTGTCAGACTGTATTGCCAACCAGGATGGTGAACGCCAAATCGCCTCCGCTATCTCCTTTCATGGAGAAGAAACCGTACGCATGTTACCGTCCTCGAGAATCCCTAGATCTCACAAATGACGGGGGATACAGTATATCGGCACTGGCGCAAAACATCAGCTGGTGAAAAACGCCGAGAACACGATCATCGGCTTCAGAAATCTCCTCGGCAGAAAGTGAAAATGACTTTCCCGTGGGCTACAGTATTGGACTGAACACGCGTTGCAGATTTTCCGAGGTACCTAAGGATAAACCTGTGGTTTCCGCCCCAGTCATTCAACACCCCGAGAAGCCAGATGAACCAGCCTACAAAGTCACAATTCTCCAGCCTGCGCCAAAACCTCTCCCAATTTCTGCAGTTACTTCGACCGTTAACACCCCCACTGCCTCAAAATTGGGTACACCACGATCAGAACCCACGCCTGCAGAACGGTACCTAACGGTCTCTGAAGTCAATACGATCTTCATCAAGTCTCTCGTCCAATCTGCCGAGGATTTCCTAGGGAAGAAGGCCGAAGGTGTGGTCATTGCCATCCCGGCGTGGTTCGAGGAGGTCCAGCGTGAAGCTTTGGTTGAGGCCGCGGAGAATGCTGGCGTGAAGGTCCTCCAGTTGATTGACGATATCGCCGCTGCTGCTCTCCAATCAATTACTACCCCCACCTCTCCCGACCTCAAGGAGGATAGGACTCAGGTTGTTGTAGACCTCGGTTCCTCCTCCCTTTCCCTCTCCATCCTCTCCATCCGTCATGGTCTCATCTACCCCCTTGCTTCCTCCTCAGATCCTGCGATAGGTGCCGATCTCATCGACGACAAGCTCATAAAATTCTTCGCAAAGGAATTCACCAAGAAAACCAAGGTTCCCTTGTCCCTTCCCGTAACCGTCTCCTCCTCCGCTGCCGACAGACGTGCCGAGGCCAAACTTCGTCTCGCCATAGAACACACAAAACGAACAATATCCGCTTCACCCGGTGCTGCCACGTGTTCGGTCGAGAGTCTGAAAGATGGTTATGACCTTTCAGGGACAATCAACCGGATGAGATTCGACATGGAGGCTCGGGAGGTGTATGTCAAGATCGCGGATTCCGTGAAAAAACTTGTCGCCGATGCAGGTCTCGACCTATACGACATAGATGAGATCGTCTACGCCGGTGGAACTGTATGTCTACCGGGGTTGGATGAGACCGTGCTGAGCGCCGGGTTTAACGAAGAGACAGTGACCACCCCTTTCTCTGCTGGAACCGCTGTGGGTGGTGGTGCCTCGGATCCTACCACAATTTTGGCAAAGGGTGCCGTCCTTCAGGCAAAGCTCTTGGCCGAGATCCCTGGTAATCGGGACCTTCTTCCAGCGTTTGGTACCGAGACGGAATTTACGAAGGTCAAGTCTACGAGTAAGACCCTCGGGTTAATCTTCCCCGAGGAAGGTGTGGAGGAAGGCGGTCTGGGTGGTCAGTGGGTTCCTGTGATCCTCAAGGAAACCGCCCTCCCGGCGAGGAGAATATACACCTTGGACGTGGACCTCGGGGAGAGTCCCTCTGACAAGGTTGGGTTCGAGGTATGGGAGGTAAAGGAAAGCGTCAAGGTGGAGCTGGTCAAGGTACCCCCTCCAGAGGGAGAGGACGAGGACGAGGAGGAAGAGTCGGAGGAGACCGAAGAGAAGGAGAAGAAGGTCGAGAAAGATGGTGCAGCTCTGACGAGTATCGTTGTCCCTGTGAAGAATGGGAAGAAGGAGAAAGGGAGGTGGAAAACGAAAATCGGGGTGCAGTTTGTGGTGGATGAAGGGGGAAAGGTGGAGATTACCACTTGGGAGGTCGATGGGGGAGAAAGGGTTCAGAAGATCATCCAGTAGATACCAGCTTATAAGATTCTGACGCGTCGCGACGTGATTATACACCTCCGACTCCATCTTTTGGATGGTTTATTGATCAGAGCTGGACCAGGCCTGGAATATCTCCATAAATCGTACAAGTTTCATTCGACCTCGTAACTCGGCCGCGCGCCTATTCCATGATGCACGGGATTTGATCGCCGCACAGATAACTAAGTTGTACAAAGACGATAGGGAAAGAGGGGAAAGAGATAAGAAATCGTTCTCCGGCAAGAGACACACGAAGGCCTGGGAATTGATGGACGAATGTTACCATTTGGATCGGGTTTGAAAGGTTTTACCAGATTGAAACGCAACGATTATACTGGCGAACGGCGTTTTCCAAGCAACAAAGGCATATCCTTCTTCCAAGTAGCTAATCCATTTTGATATCCAAGTCACCGAAACCAGAGCCGGTGGCTTTGGATTCGGGTTCTGGGATGTCCTGGGTGGGAAAATCGCCAGGATCAACGATTTCGGTGGGCTCCGTAACGGCGGTTGACTTGGTCTCGACAGTGGTATCTGGCGGACTGGGCTCGGTGCTCATAATATCAGCAAGAGTAGACTCCTGCGAGAGTAAGCTTTCCTTAGCTGGACTCGTGGGTGAATTGACGGGGGAGATCTGGACGGAGATGTGGGGGCCGGAGGAATTGGACACCGGGTTAGGAGATACATGAGGAATGCTGGAAGCATATGTCAGGGTTGCGCATACACCGAGTCGTTGGGCAGGTGTGAGCGTACTTCTCGGGATTGGGGATGGCAGTACCGACGGTGTTCTGGGGAGCCTTGCCAGCTTTAGATAACGCATAGTCTCCGGAATCGAAATACTTCCGGTCCTACATATGATGGCTTATCAGAACACACAAGATAGTGGTCGGTTAATAAGAGACGAACCCTCTGCGCCTTCATCAAAACACTCTTGTGGGTGGGGAGTTTACCATACAGACGAAAGAGCTTCTGCTCCTCCTCGGTCAAAGCCTATAATGATGAGAACGAAAACGCATTGATCAGCATCTATCACGTCTTCTGTATCGATGTATCCTCTCTGAGTCGCACGCAGTCGTGGTGAGATGTGCGATTGAAGATGTGATGGTTGATTTGGGATCGAAAGAGATACGCACGCTTATGTCGACCTTGTTGCGCTTGGCTGGGAGCATGATTGGTGGACCCTGAGCTCTAGGGAAAGAATGAGACTGGCTTTGACGCAGACGACTGCCTGAGAGTTGGCAAGCGATGGAGTGCTGGGAGGGTGGATCGCGCGCGGAGTTTCAATTGATTCCGCAAGTCGCATGAATGATGACAAGCGAACACTTCCCCCGACGGGCCGTGCGGATCTCGTCTCGTGCGGGCCATTCCAATTTCAACGAGTCCGTCATTCTCGGGACGTTTGCGCCCAGGGCCCATGAATTTTTATTGTTCAGGGCCACGATTTTACGGTTCAGTCAGATCCTGACGATCACCTACAGGCCGGTAAGGCCGTGGTACACATGTGGAAACGAATGCATTCATTCAAGAACGAGCTACCATTATTATCGAAGAAAGATGGATCAAACGCTACTGAGCTAACTCGGTTATCTTTGGTTCTACCCCGGTGAGAGTGATAACAACTCAACCTCGAGGGGGTGTCAACTTCGTTAGCCTAGGCATGTTCTTCCGATTGAGTAAAGCGACAGGCTGTATCCTGCCCGTCCCGGTGTTTGTGGCTCTGTAATCGTAATCATCGTAGATTGTCCGAGGTGGGTCAAGAGTTGGCGTGCGGGTCAGACGAAGACTTCCCAAGAATACACCCGCGCCGCCCTCTGTCACTAGTCGGCCCTCCGCATAACCATTCGATACTACACTACGCATCTCTCTACGACTTCTAAAAATCGAGAATCACCTCTTCTTCAGCTATCTCCTCGCTGTCCGAGTCCATTTCTAGCACAGGCTGATCCAAAGCGGCGGAACAAAGGTCACGATAGCATGGAACATCCGGGCGAGTACCCGCGTGCCAGGGAAACCCAGTCGGCAGAGCATCCAGATCAAGATCCATACAGCCGAGATCATCAAGGAAAGAACAGTCTCGTCTTTGAGTGGGGCTCGGTTGCAGGTCAATTGTCTCCCAGTCGTCATCCAATCCGACCAAAGTAAACGCATCGTTATTTGCCCTAAAAAGGTGGCCAGCATCACTTGTTTCTTCGGGATCAGGCGTTTCAACCTGCGGTATCCAGAGCATTAGTATTCCAGCTGTTGCGGCTTGATCATATACGTGGAAATCACAGTAGATATATCCTTGATCGTTGGTTAGATGAGTGGCGGGCAGGAGATGATCACAAACCATGTTTTCTGCATCTTGGGAACACTCAAATTCGGTGAACAAATCCGTGAAGGCAGGTTCATCCGAGTCCAGAGGTGGGTCGCTCAGCTCCACAAACAAAGCCGAGTTTTCATATTCAAGAAGCGTATCTGATGATGGCATGCAATTATCAGGGCTGCACAGGGGATCATCTGATTTGGTGCTAAACGCAGAAGGCTGAAAATGTCCGTCAGAGCTTATTCTTTAAACGTGGAACGGGTAAACCAGACCTTGAAACGTTCAGCGCGAAACAAAGTTCGATACAAACGCTGTAGAGATACAAGGAGGACCCGTTCATCGTCCCTGCGTGGAGAGTCCGAAACGCCACCTATGGCGAGCGAGCCGAGAGCGACCTGGAGCCTATCCAATGAATTGTCGTGGACGGTATTATTACTCCTCCGCAGCGACTTTTGCAAATGTCAGTTCGACTCCACAGATGGGAGAGATAATACTCGCTCTCAGAACTTTTCTGCATTGCTTCTGAAAGGCGGGATTTTGCGATCGAGCAATAATATTCAAGATAGGCTGTGCGACTTGAGGAAAAACGCCCATTTCTGTGCCAAGAGACTGCACGGGTTCAACGAGACCAAAAAAAGGCGGGATAGAACATGCGTACGTTTCTCCAAGAACCGAAGATGAGAGGATAACGCCTAACCGAGCGTCAGACGATCGATTCGTTGAGGAAAGTGGGTCCCACCTGACAAAGTCCCGGGAGATAACTTTTTCAACGACAGAGCTCACCATGTTTTGAACCGGGAGGAGGCGCTGAGGGGAGAATGGGTTCATAACTAGTATTGTTTAGAAGAAGTTGGGAAGTCCGAGCTAGGCGAGGTGGATACCGACAGGTATCTTCCATTGAATTCGATTCCCAAGCGAAGGTCCAATTGATGGCAATGAGTGTCGCGGTGGTAACAGGAAGTTCATCTGGGTCCAGCAAAGCACGGGACGACGCGATGGCGACTGTCAGCGATTGTTAGTGAGTACGTGGAGTGATTCTGAATAGCACGCACACTCGAGAGTCCCGTCAGTACTGACGTAGGGGTCAGAGATGTTGCTAATGAATAGCTGAGCGGCATGCTGTGAGGTGTGAGAGGAGGCTATGTATGCGCCGAAATGTGGGACCGCCCCATACAAATTTGAGATATTCAAGGAGATACGCAACAAGCGACGACTGCCGAAGCGTTTCCGCGCAGATTTCTTCCCTTTCAAACGAGCCCGTGAGACGTAAGAGTATGTTGACAGACGATAGGATGTCGAGTGATTCTGGCGGCGGAAATTTCTGTAATTTCAAAACGGGGTGGTCATCAGTGGCCAATTTTAACTGGTGGGTTATTCCCACTGCGAGAAAGAGACCATCCGCAGTCGTCTTGAGGGGCGGCGAAGGCAAGCACAGGGTTGGCATGAGAGCGCGAAAGTGGTGTGACCCGAGATCATCTGCCTGACCCGAGCTCTCTTTCTCCCCATCCACAACCATCTTCGATTCACTTTCGACGACCTCTCTTTGTTATCGTAGACTGACCCTCAATGGTAATCGCAAAAATCAAAACAATTCGTAAAAATTGTCCCGAGTTTCTCATCCTCTTATCGACAGGCGTCGGACATCGACCAAAAGATCCAGGACGTCTACAAGCGCATCCAAACCGAACGCAAGGTCCTGGAGGCCTCTCAGCTCCTTCGCCAGGCCACCTCAAACCCCGATGTCCTTAGGCGTAATGAAGCAAAGATCAGAGAGGCCGAGCGACAGCTCTCTTATTTTGAGGACACCCTCCGCGAACTCCAAAACAAGAAGATGATGCTGGCCCAAGGTTCCTCAGGCGGTAGTTCTCAAAGAGACCGCGCCACTTCTTCCCCTTCCGCGGAGTACAACCAACGGTCAGGCGGTCGTCCACCCGGCGGTCCCGATAACTCTCGGGTTGGTGCCCCGCAGAAAAAGGTCTACAGTAATCTAGATCTTATCAAAGCCGATACGCCCGTCACCACGGCAAGGATCTCCCGGATGCTTCACCAACTCGAGTTCAAGCTTCAGGTTGAAACCCAATACAAGAAGGGTATTGATAAGATGGTAAAGCTCTACCAGGCCGAGGGTGATAAGAAGTCGCGCGCAGACGCTGAAGCCAAACGGGTTGAATCCGAGAAAAAGATCCAACTCCTCCAAGCTTCCTTGAAACGCTACAAAAATTTATTCATCATGGAAAGCGAGGCTGAGGAACCCGAACCTGCACCAGGTACGCACCTTCTCCAAACAATGTGCCTCTGGTGTTCCTTCAGGTTGCTTATTTCACGTGTCTTGTTCCGCCAGGAGAGAAAGGTGGAGAAAACGTTCGCTCAAAGTCGTTGACCGGTGTCCTTCACATATCCCTTCGGAGTGCTCACGAGCTCGATCATCCCCCAATCATTTCGAGATCGCGGTCTGCTGCCAAGGCAGGGATCGACACCTTCGTATTCATCAAGGTCGACGGTACCCAACGCGCCCGATCCCATAATTCCAAAACGGACCGGTGGAACGAGGACTTCGACATTCCGGTGGACAAGGCGACCGAGATTGAAATCGCTTTTTATGACAAGCAGGCGGGCGAAGTCCATCCGACTCCGATCGGACTGTTGTGGATCAGGATCAGCGATCTTATTGAAGCTCTCAGGAGGCAGCGTGTCATGGGAGGTGGGCAGGGCGGGTGGGTCACTGCCCACGCGATGGGTAGTGACGCCCTAAATCCCCACAATGCTGACCCGTTCGGCGCCGGCGGGAATGGTATGGACTCACCGTTGAACTTCCCTGGTGGTGATACCGGAGTACAACCCTCTGCTCCTGGAATGCCCTCTCAAGAAGGGGTTGAAGCTTTCTTCTCCGTCGAACCTGTTGGTGCCGTGGCACTGCGCTTAAACTTCAGTGGGTTCTCCCTTTAGAATTTGAGTGTTTGGTGTACTGACAGAATCCAGCCAAGGAAAACGTACGAAAACGACCTATGGAAGCTGTTGGCGGTCTCGGTCGCCAGGGTGCTGTGCGAAAACGCAAGGAAGAAATCCACGAAATGAACGGACACAAATTCGTTCAGAAACAGTTTTACCAGCTCATCTTGTGCGCTTTCTGCAACGAATTCCTACTCAACGCTCTCGGGTACCAATGTGAGGATTGTCGGTATACCTGCCACAAGAAATGCTATGAGAAGGTGGTCACTAAATGTATATCCAAGTCCAACACTGGAGTGAGTGGATTTGTCTGCCGATCGCTGGGGCGGTACGCTGATTATTTTCTCAGGACGGAGACGAGGAAAAGATCAACCACAGAATCCCTCACCGTTTCGAACCGCTCACAAACCTAGGAGCAAACTGGTGTTGTCATTGCGGATATATGCTGCCTCTCGGCCGGAAGAATGCTCGAAAGTGTTCTGAATGTGACATTACGTGCCACGCCCACTGCGCTCACCTTGTCCCCGACTTCTGTGGTATGTCGATGGAGACAGCGAACAAGCTTCTGGATGACTGGCGGCAGATCAACCGGATACGGCAGGACAGGACACCCAAGCAGCAGCATGTCAAACAGCCGTCGCTGACTCATGTGATTCCCCCTCAACAACCTAGCCCAAGTACGGAGACATTGAACCAAGGCATGGAACGGATGAGGATACAGGAGCCTCATCCCCCGGTTCAACAGCAGGAACTACCACCCCGTCAGCAGAGTCCTTCTCAGGATCGGTATGGATATCAGCAACAGCAACCGCAACCACAACAACCCCTACCTGGAACCTATCCCGGCCCACACGGTCACCAACCATCTCCAAGACCGCCAGGTGCAAGGATACCTGTTCCGCCGGCATTCCCCCTTGAACAGCAACAGGCGATTTTACAGCATCCTCCACCCAGGGATGAAAGATATGGCGGGTATGATGTAAGTCAAGGTGGACTGATCTATGTTATGAGACTTAACATTCGACTTCAGAAACCGCCTCCCCCACCGCAGAAACAGTATCCCCCTAGCTCTGTACTCCCACAGCAACAACAACAACAGCGTCCTCCGCAAACGATATCAACACCCCCTCCCCAACCACAATATCAACAACCACTCCCACAACAGTACCAACCTCCACCCCAGCAACAGCAACAGCAACAGCAACAGGTCGTCCAGCACCAACAGTACCGACAGTCGCAGTCCATGCGCAAAAGGAAGGTCGGGTTGGATGACTTTAATTTCCTTGCTGTTCTCGGAAAAGGAAACTTCGGTAAAGTCATGTTGGCGGAAGAGAAGCAGACAAACAACTTGTATGCCATCAAGGTGTTGAAGAAGGAGTTCATCATCGACAACGATGAAGTGGAAAGGTAAGCGGGCCGCAGTCTCTGGGGCTTGTGGATGACGAATCCCCTTCAAAGCACGCGATCTGAAAAGCGGGTGTTCTTGACCGCGGCGAAAGAGAGGCATCCGTTCTTACTTGGACTGCATTCGTGTTTTCAGACGGAGACTAGGGTGTACTTTGTGATGGAGTACGTTAGTGGAGGTGATCTGATGCTACACATCCAGAGGAAGCAGTTCTCGTTGCGTCAGGCCAAGTACTACGCCTGCGAGGTGTTGTTAGCGTTGGAGTACTTCCATGCGAATGGGATTATTTATCGGTGAGCACTATTTATAACAGCACCGGTAGTCGCGCTGGTTAATTACGGGTCCAGTGATTTGAAGTTGGACAACATCCTCTTGACATTGGACGGCCACGTTAAGGTTGCCGACTATGGGTTGTGTAAAGAAGACATGTGGCACGGGTCCACCACGAGCACGTTCTGCGGGACTCCCGAGTTCATGGCGCCTGAGGTAAAGTTTATGACCTCGCCTAGTGGCACATGGTATAAACTAACCCCGTTTTAACCAGATTCTTCTCGAACAACGCTATGGTAGGGCGGTAGACTGGTGGGCATATGGTGTGCTGATGTACGAGATGCTTCTGGGCCAATCCCCGTTCCGGGGAGACGATGAAGATGAAATCTTCGATGCCATCTTGGAGGATGAGCCCTTATACCCTATCACAATGCCCAGAGATGCCGTTTCTATTCTTCAGAAGGTTCGCTTCCACTCGTTGTGGTCTCTGTAGCACTGGCCTCCAGTGATTGCTGAGCGTCGATTACTTGCAGCTTCTTACTCGGGACCCGAATCGCCGCCTTGGCTCCGGGAAAGGGGATGCTGAGGACATCAAGAGGCAACCGTTCTTCAAGGATGTCGTCTGGGATGACGTATTCAACAAACGTATACCCTCACCATATTTCCCTACAATCGTGAGCAACTCGTAGATTTGCCCTCTGAACTGTATGTTGAAACGTGATTGGGTGTTTGTAGAACGGCAGTGCGGATACGAGCAATTTCGATGAGGAGTTCACAAAAGAACAGCCGACGCTGACACCAGTGCACGGACAATTATCAACGCAACATCAAGCCATGTTCAATGGGTTCTCATGGGTAAGCTTACACCGTTTTCCCTACTGATGAGATCATGAACTGATCTCGGACCGATGATACACAGGTTGCCACTTGGGCTGATCTCCAACAGTAGGAGAGCCGGTGTTGTGTTTCCGATGCTGTGTGTGGTGGATTTTTTTCGGTTACGAAAGCGTGGTAGCAGTACACGATTGATCTTCTGTTTTACCTCCCTGTATTCGGTTCTGTTTCATCTCTCTATTCTAAGTGTTTTCTTTGGTTTGGTGTGTGACGACGTGAGTGCCGGTCCCCGGAAGACCTGTGGGAAGTGGAGTGGTGCGATCGTCTTCTGTTTCGCCAGGTTGGCCTGTGCTGGATGCATCGTCTTGATCTTGGACGATTTGATGAAAGGAATTCCAGAGGTTCGCTACGGTATCGTATTCTGCGGACATGGAGAAGACCTCTTCGATTTGACGGTTTAGAACATTCGTAGAGGAGAGAAGTTCTTCGAAACCCTATAAACGAGTCAACGCCGAGATCCCCAAAAAAAGAAAAAAAGAGGACATACAGAAGTTATCTCTGACGTTAGACGATCGCGTTCTTGGGCGAAGAACGAGTCTTCGTCATTTGTTCGGGACATGGCAATATGATCGCTCTGGTAGAGGAAAGGCCGCACTGGTGTGTGTGGGCGCTTGGTGGATATCTCCTTTCACTCACGATCGTGCACCCACGTACTTGTGGGTTGGGCTGCGTATAGTCCCATTCAGGTGAGGGTCCAGACAGGTCCAGACCCAGGGTCTTTTTTCTCGATGATCAACGTCTTATTCCCCACAGCTCGGCTCCCAGCCCCAGGCCGTATCGGAACCATAACGGAGGTCAAGGAGATCGACCGGGCCCAC
>Ga0307512_10005209_pt1 | contig 13708 bp, 15 predicted proteins | sample 14_EM_MG_FD_200267 | JGI IMG/M metagenome (GOLD analysis project Ga0307512, IMG submission 200267) | Populus trichocarpa ectomycorrhiza microbial communities from riparian zone in the Pacific Northwest, United States - 14_EM | ecosystem: Host-associated > Plants > Roots > Unclassified | place... | reverse complement strand
AGGTGGTGCAAAGAAAAAACCCTTAAACCGGAACAGCTCCGAGCTTCCCCTCTTTTGCAACCCTACTCTTTCAGCTACCGTTTTCGGAAACTGCAACCGGAGCAGGCTTCGAGCTCTCCCCACGGCGTTATGTAACTGTTACACACACGGAGCGAGAGACTTAAGTTTGTCTTTAAGGTGAAAGGGATAACCTATCGTCTCGTGAGCTCCTACCTACTTCTTCATCCCTCTTTGCGCCTCTATTTCGGGACGGATGCATCGGGTGAGGCATAGGGATGAGGCTTCGACATGGGTAATGATGATGTCTCGCAGCAGCGACAAAGGAGAGCTTTATTTAAGCTCCATGTCATAGCTCCAGAGAGCTCTGTCCAATCAGAAAAGCTGGGACATTGATGAGCCCAAACGAAGGAACTCTATGCGGTTGTACAGTCTCTCCTTGAGAAACGTCTCCTTCTCAGAATGGAGATACGAAAAGCAAGCGCACTTACATCTTGAAATGAAAAGGAGTTGCTTGGTGCATATCACAATAGGGTTCAGTTGTGCAACGGCGGTTAATTATGCAGGATACAATTTCAATTTCAATTGTCTTTGTGCCATGGATTGTTCGGTTGCCGTCTAATGCCTTGTCCCTTCCGTTTCCCCCAGCTCGTTGTAGGGTGCGATCTGTTTGTGTGTTTTCCTGACGTGACGGTGATAAAAGCTAATGGTGGGAGCTCTGACCAGTCGAGTGCCATGCCGAATGACGGAACACACCTCGCTAGGAAAGAAAATTTTCCAGCTTCTCCTCTCTGAATCTTCGTGCTCCAGCTCTTGTCTCGTTCATGCAGGAAAGTCAGCTAGTTGATGCGGGTGGGAAATGACTTGCTTCTTTTGTGGGTTGGGGTTTAGTTCGACAAGATTTTCTTTCGAAGAACCCCTGCGGGAACGACAGTGAGGTGATCACGACCGGACTCTCCCGAATTGTCTCACTTGACACAGACAGTCGACAAAGCTTTGACCATGGCCGTCCCCGATTCCATCTCCACGCGAGCGCGCACTATTATGGCCAGCATGCGAAGGGGAAAGCATCTTCATAGAGGTTTGAGCGTGGGACGGTTGCGCAATAATAGTGGCAATTGATAATCAATTATCTGTAATATCATTGTACTGAATCTCGATGTTACTTGTATCTACGCTTCATCGAAACGATAATTATTTATGCTTCGGCTCCTCGAGGGCGACCAATTGGTTGCTACGTTTGAGAAGGAGCCCATCTTATGCCAGAAGTTCGTTTCCGCCTGCATCCCATCTGGTGTCTGGATCCGAGTAAATCTTGCGGAGCTATCTGTCTACAGAAGTCCTGTACAAACGCTCGAGGTAGAAATGGTGGATGCCGCGCGCGATGGATGTCAGCAGGGCTCATGAGGTTGCATATTGGCAACTGCCGATAACATTACATGCAACTTTAGATACCCCAGCTGCTCCTCGATTGCAGCTCCGGCTGCTGGGGAGCCAAGGGACTCTCTCCGCGCTGCCCCTCACAAGAGCCAAAGAAGAAGGAAATTGATGAGATACGAAGCCCTACCATTGGCGGAAGCTCAGTGTGGCGAGCTGTTGCTAGGGTACCACACAGCTAGACTGCACACTTTAGCTACCCCCCAACCCACCACCGAGTTTTTTTCTGCTTTTTGTTGTTTTTTTTCTCCTCACGACCCCCCCTCTACTTCCCCGACGGGTACGTCTCTCGTCCTAGTACTTACTGCAGGCCTCCTCCCCCCTTCGATGCGGGCAAAAGAGCTCTTGTTTTTACTCTGTCTCCCCCTCACCTATCCCAGACGACATCTTTACCAACCTATCACCTACCTAACCGAGAAATACACCACCCGATACTGCAGCACTGCGCCGTTATTGCTTTCCCGATTAATTAACCACCTCAATCGCCTTCCCGTCGCATTGATCTCGAATTCCTCCTATTCATCCGCCAAACAGTTATTCGCCAAACAATTGACCGTGTTGTGGTATTTCAAAGTTCGATATCAATACAGCAATATAGCTTATACACAATGCCTCCGATGACGAAAGCTCCATTTTGCTCGAAGAATCCGGCAACAATTGCAAAGAGCTTTAGCTCATCAGGCAGCTCTCATGGAACTCAAGGGGCAGTTGGGGAGGTCGTGTGCCCGCTGTTTAACAGTGATGGATCTCAATGCCGCAAGAAGTGTGTTGGTGTGAGTACTCTGCCGCACGTGTAGGATTGATTCAACATAAATGGTGAAGCTGATTGATTCTGTTGCACTCCCCAGAACTTTGCATACCGTTCAATATGTGAACATATTCGACGAGCTCATCCAGACAACTGGATCCCAAAGCTCCCCGCCAGTCCAGAGACATTTGCGAAGATGGTTAGCATCGAGCCTAGGAATAACGGCAACAACGGCATGAACATGATGCATCATCATGTACCTGTCCAACAAATGAGGAAACATAATATTGTGAACTCGCAGTCGCGGAAGTCTTCGAAACGTAAGTTCCTAACATCACCACCACCACCACGAATTGCCTCGAACAGCTCTCCTTCCCCTTGCCCAAATACCTGCCCTGAAGGCATACGCCGTGGTCGAACCGACCGGATGCTGCTTCAGATTTCATCAGTCCTTCAGCTGCACGTGCACCCGTCACAATCATGGTGGAGGGTTCGAGCGTTGTTGGTTAGATTGTAAGGAGTACCCATGTGTGGTCTCTGGTCGGAGAGCTCTCTTCAATCTTGATTCGTCGAGTGAATATCCCTTCATCGCTCTTTCGACCTACCCTAGCCCAAAATACGTACTTTATTTTCTGAATAAGTGCTAACCCTTTATCTACAGTCTCAAAGACAATAGATGAAGATCACTACCTTAACACCATGTCTCCACCCTCTTCCGCTAACGAATCCGATAACCAACTTCCATCGCTCTCGGTTGCCGCCGCCGCCGTTGCCCAAAGCTTTGCTGCCCGTGGATTCCCTCCTTATGAATACCATGACGACGATGATATGGATGGCGAACACGAAATTGACGAAGAGATACTCCGTGGCCATACTGAGACGGTAGCTTACCATCACTTTCCGTTGTTAAACCAAAAAAAAGCTGACTAGAATTCCGAAGGAGACCGAAGACGAAGATTACAACAACCCATACCAGCACTCTCACTACCCTCCGTTCACTCATGTTCACCACTACTCTCACCCAATGCCTTACAACGTCTCCACTCCCCGGCCACGGGTGACAAAGCCGAAGCAGCAGAAACGGAAGCGACAGAGCACCCTCGACTCCACCACATCTACAAGCTCATCTTCCTCTTTCCCCTCAAGATGGGACGAGCTGATTGAAGCGGCCACCACCCGTGCCGTCGTTGAAACCAGCATGCCTCCCTCTCCACCACAAACCGCACAAACACTCCCTAGCATCTGTCCCAACACGCCGTCTGGCCAATCCATTGCCAGCTCCTCTGATGATACCGGTCCAAAGGTGGAATGCACCGAGTGTCGCAGCCTAGTGGGCTTGAAACATGCCTTCGTCTGTACCGAATGTGTCTCTGGCTTCTGCGAGCCGTGTGCAACCGAAAACGGCAAGCGCGGCGTTTGCAGCGAGTGCAGAGTATTTGGTGCCCGGTGGAGACGCCTCAAAATCAACGTCCGAACCTGATCTTCGCATTCCATCCCATCGGGACATTATATAATAGACCAGTTTGAAATTATGGATTTGCGAGCGCGGCGTTTCGAGCGGCGCAGCTGCCGGGGATGAGGGGGTTGCAGTTGATTGTTCGTGGAGTTTGGTGTTTTGGGTGGAGCCGAGGGTTTGATTTGCTTTGATACAACCGCTACTGCAACTGGACCCATGATCGCTCGCTCTGGATGAAATGATGGACATTATGGAGCCTCCTTGCACGCACTCTCATTCAGATACGTGTAAGTAAGATGGCCAGGAACCACCACACGGATTGGCGGAGAAGGACGCACTGTATGATTGAAAGTTGGTCTTTTCTTTATTTACTCAAGGTTCAAAGAGCGATACCATTTTGATTTTGCTATTTCATTTTTCTATTCTCTTTTGTCTGGGGAAACAAAAGTCTTTACCAAAAGTTTTTCTTGCGGGGTTTTTTTGCGGAGTAAAAAAGCTTTTCTTGGATTCTTTCTGTAGATGAGTTCGGGAGGGGGGGTACAAGGGGAAGTGTATTGTATATAGAGAGACCTGGGGGATGGGGAGAGAGATGACAACTATGTCATAATTCGGAAGTACATAATTCAAACTTTTCCCGCCTATGTACTCTACGCTGCTACTTGGTGGAGGGGTACCCTTCTCTGTGGTATAGTGGCATGGGTACCCACATGATTAGGGGCTGCCTCTTTACGATCACGATTCCCCTCTACATCGTAACACCGAGATTTCCACCAACCGAGTGCGGTTCTATGACGCTTTTACCGCGCATTCTGCCTGTTTGTCCCCCCGCTGCGTTCTATTTTCAGCAAGGTCCTCCATGCGTGAGAGTGGAGAAGTGCACCCTGAGCGAGTGGGCGTACCAATCACAGCTAGGCTCTGGCTAATGGCTCGCCGAAGGGTTGGTCTCTCTACGTGCAGTGCTCTACTCTATATCTTTTTTTTGATGCAGGCAGGAAAAAGAAAGATGACGATGCAAAAGAATGATCACTGCAGGGGTCGAACCTGCGACATTGGCGTGTTCTAGCTCGGCTATTAGCACCACGCTCTAACCAACTGAGCTAAGCGACCTTGAATGGTGATTGGCTGGCATCTGTGCCTTCTGAGTGAAAAATAGTGAGTAAACAAGTGGCGGAAGGCGGTCATCGGACCTCATTCGGATCTCAGACCGGTATGTATGGGAGGAACTGTGCGCTTGTGTTGGTGTGAAAGAGAGAAACTCGGGGCTATGTAGCTATAGGTATGGGACAAGCACAAGTCACAGGTATAAGTGTATAGTTAAGTGTAGGATGGTTCTTTCGCGCCCAGCACAAGTGGCATTGAAGTTGGTGGCAAACATGGTAGACGTTTTCGCCGCTCCATTTCCTAGGTGGCTCTGAGGGTCTTGGCCTCTGGTAGAGACTGTGGCAGGATGGAATATGTCCAGTCGAACCATTCTGCTCCGTGGTGTCAGCCCATGCCTAACGGAGCAACCGCCGTCATGATTACATTAAGCTCTCGCGTGTGGTAGCGGTCATGGTGGCTACCGTTGAACCTTATTTCCATGTGGCTGCCAGATGGCCATTGCGCCATATCACTATTTGTGTCTTAGTAACAACCATCTCCAGTCAACTGAGTTTGCAAATTCCAGTCTAGAACTCGCCACCGGCCCGGTCTCAAACTCCAGTCCGCGGCCCGAGAACAACTACTGGGAACATGAGTCCTTACTAATGGTGGGTATGAGACGCGGCGTCCCGGGAAGCCGTCTCATGGGATTGGGTGGGCTCTTGGACGAACAGAAAGAGATATCTCAGGGTCAATTTTCCTTAGTCCCATGACAGTCTTGAGTCTTCATTGTTTATGTGAACAGTGACTAGTTACATACCCAAAGATACAACGCGATCTCTTTATTAAATGCAGTCAACTATCCTCGTCATAATAAATTCCATATAAATTCACACGAGTGAGCAAGTATGACGCATAGACCTGGTCATATAATGTGTTGGTGAGGGGATATGAAGATTAGTATTGCTTTTGGGACTAGTTCTCAGTTCTGTTTAGGAATATCCCACATATTCGTCTAGGTTTGTGTCTCGTTATGCGGGGTACCCGGTATGTACATATGGAAAAACAGTCATGGATCATCACTTTATCCTACAGATTCGTTCTTTACCACGGGCAGTCGCCTCTGGCTGGCAGTTACTTTCTATGGGTGTGAAGACCTATCGGAGTGCGCGATTATACCATTGTAGACGAAGTTATGTACTATCGGACTCCAGGAAGTGATCGGAGGTGACTATCCGGAGTCAATATTGTAGGACGCATGGTCCTGGGTCCTAATATGTTCTCAATCAGAGCAAAATAACCTCCTCTACCCCGCGAACCACCACATATTCTGGATACATGGCTACCTTGTTCTCACTTTCGGTACATAATTATAATCTGGTAGCAGGGTCAAGACATGATCATGACCCATGGCATGCGCATCATACAACGAAAGAACTGTTGGATCACGGGCCACAACCAAAAACCTTGTAGAAATAAAGAACCTGCAGCTATATGGCGAGTTACAGGGCTGAAACATCCCGTGCACCTCGCACCTTGAGGAAATTAAGGAGGCTGGTAACCGAAACGAGAACTCCTACCGCAATATATATATGTACTAAAGCAGGAGAGGAGGGGCTAAAGTATATAGTGGGCTTTTATATCACTAGTGGGTTTACGAGACTGCTGCAGGTGCAGACCCTATCCCCTGTTTGGCAGACAAGCGCTTTGGTATGGGTAATTCAGATGAACGCGTCCAAATTTCATTTACAATGTAATGCCATAAATATCCATTTTTAGACCTGCAAATCTGGCCATTGCTTCGACCCTCAAAGCAACTCTGCTATGCGCTCCGAACACCTTCCGACCATTGAGAGCGTTCGCAGATCTCAACTCCTCTCGGAATTCTTCCTATCCGAATTACTCACCAAGGGAAGAGGGATCTACGTTGTTGTCCTGCAGTGATTGAGAGACCGGACTCAATCTCTGCGCTTTATAGATCTAGGCACATCCCCAGCGGATCCATCTCGGCTGACTCCAGCACCCCCACAACCGTATTCTGAGAGTGGAATACTCGGAATCCCAAAGAATGTAGCAAACCGTGTTTACAAATGCAACGAAGCAGATCCATGGAATATTTTGAGCCCCAGCATTCTACCAAGGCAGTGCGTAAGTTCAATCCTATGAACTCACTCTCACTACTGTACCGAGCGTCAAGGTTCGTACGAGGTTTCGAGCGTGACGATTTTTTTTCAATGCCTAATGCTCAAAAGTGGGCTAAAATCGTAATAAAATATCTTCGGACGGGCCGTCCGTGATGCGTGACGTACGAACCTTAACGCTTGGTACAGGATCCTTTTCCTTTTTTAAGGAAAGCGTCCACAACCAGCCACATCCAGTTGCCGGATTTATTTGACGTGGCAGCGCTACCTAACTCTACTACTACTTACTCTGCTGCACCTAGGTAAGTTCTCTACTCTAATCTTTAAATAAGCGCGCTGGGTAATCGCATTAGTTTATATGTTACACACATGGTAGTTGTCTAAGTAAATCGCCAACTGCCATCACCCAGGCTATTCTGGGGATAATAATAACCGCTGTCAAGCATGCTATAACCTGTACTGTACGTTGCCTCGGCCCCAACCTCTTGCAAGCTCGCTCAGGTACTCCATCGGAGTCTGGGTATGGACCATTCTTGTGCAGAAACTCTGGAACCGACAATTTATTCCCCAGTATTCGAGTAAGGGTGTTTACTATTACTTTGAATGAACGGATAGAACTGACTAGGGGAGCTCATTAGGCGTATCGAACACCCATCTAGCAACAAATAACAGATCTCCGCACATATGCTGCGATGACTGACCCACGTTCTTTTAAAATCGCCCGAAAACCCGTTCCCGCACTACCCAGCAGTACCAACGATGAAATCGCTCCAGTACGTCACGATGTTCTTGAGACGTACAGTACACAGTCGAGTGCGTTAACTGGCTCCGGGGCATCCCGGAACCGTTCAGATTCGAGCAGCGATCTTCTGGAAGGCCCGACACGAACCAATGTTGTTAAAGATTCGCCAAAGAAACCCACCGTCACATACTGGAATTCGTTCTTCCTGAAACGAACCTCACTTCTCTTGTTAATATTGGTCTTGGCCATGACGTTTGTTGCGCTAGAAGTGCTGGCTGCATTTTCGGACCGAAATCGAGGCTTGAGCACCACAGTATCGAGACACCACTATCTATGGACGTATGGACCAACCGCCGGTATGGATCATCGCATCCTGTTCCATTGGCTCTGATATGTTGACACTTGCCCCAGTCCTCGTTATTCTATCTGCGTGGTGGCGACAAATCGACTACCGGACAAGACAACTGATGCCCTGGGTAGAACTTATCCGAGGCCCAAGCCCAGTCGAGAAGACCCTCCTGTTAGACTATATTTCTCCGCTCGAAATAACTACTTTCATATTGGCGATTCAAAACCGCCACTGGCTCGTGCTTGCCTCGCAAGCTGGGTTTAATCTCATGAAATTGATGATTATTGCCTCTACTGCCCTCTTCAGTCTGCAGCCAGTCGATATTGCTAGGAATTCAACTCAGTTGATGTCATTGGATCGCTTCAACGGAAGCGCGTACAACTTGTCGGCAGTCGACTTTCGGCCAATTTACAATACCTATTGGGCTTCCAGTCTCGGTACGGATTTCCCGGTCGGCACCACCGAAAAATATGCGTATCAGACGTTCCAACCAACTTACGGAAATACTACCAACATCACCGCAATGGTGGAAACTTTCTCGGGAGATATGGGGTGTGTGATAGGGTCATTGGCTAATGTCACTTTAAATTTGCGCACAAATAGAACATATGTGGAGGTGGCAGCACCCGCATGTGGAGGTATGAAAGTCAATACTGGTGGTCCGGCTAGCAAGAAGGGCCCGGTCAGCTACGTGGGAGCGCTCGTAAAAGGAAATTGTAGCAACAGGGCGGAAGAAGCGGACGGAGGGACTAGTTTCTTGGTCTTCATGTCACTTTGGGAACTATTCACACCTCTAGATGAAAACTCCAACGATTCATCATCATCCTACATTCTCAAAAGCGCCGTGGGTCTGATTTGCTACCCCACCTACGCCATCCAAAGGGCAACGGTGGTGCTGGATTCGGCCGAATCACTGAAACCGATATCCGTCGAAATTGATACAGGAGACGACAGCCGGCTTCTACCGGAGTTCTCACGGGGAGATTTCGCGAAAGCTTCTGAAGTAGCTTTTAATGCAACGACTGATCTTGCGGGGAATTCCAACGCGACATTTGCAGACCCGCATAATATTGACGCGTTTACGTTCCTTGCGATGCAACAAGAACCAAACCTCACTCTTGCTGACATGCTGAATCCCGATGTTTTATTGCGAACTTCAAACAAAACTTTCCGTATGGTTTCCGCGCAGTTGGCTCATTCCAATCTCGTCAGTCCCGGGGAAAGTGAACTCATTGGGAGCGTCACCACGTCTCAGCTACGACTGCTACTGAAGCCACTCTCTCTAAGGATCGTACAAGCAATTTTGATAATCCTGATGGTTCTCGCTATATCATTTTGCATATTCGCGCCCAGACATGTAGTTTGTCGTGACCCGGGCTCAATTGGTGCAATCGCACTTATTCTTGCCGCCAATCCCCGAGTGCTCCGGATACTTCGGGATTCGGGAGTCTGCGGATTGAGGGATATCAAAGGCCTCCTCTCTGGGCACAAATTCCAAACTCTCGCCACCGGTCGTTCGTTTAGAATTGAAGCGATTCCACAAACAGAAGAACAGCCAGAGCGACATGTACTACCATCAGCGCAAGTGGTGTGGTGGCGTCCTTTTGTTGTCACTAATTTGGGAAAACTTACGATCCTCATCGTCCCAGTATCCTTCATAATTGCGCTCGAGTTGCTGTTCCGACAATCTCAGGGAAATCACGGCCTCGGTGATGCACCGAAGAACGGATACTTGCGCTACACTTGGGCGTATATTCCCGCAGCTGCTATGGTTACTGTACAAATGGTCTTCGCCTTGCTGGATGTTACAGTCAAAACTATGGAACCTTACCGTATCATGCACGTCGGTCCAGCGCCGCTAGAAAAAAGCATCTTCGAAAACCCGATGAATAAACCTACGGTGCATGCTCTGTGGGATTCTATCAAGTTGAAACAGCTGCCGGTATTTCTGACGACGCTTTGTATGTTTGTAGCACCGATGCTCACGATTGCTGTCAGCGGTCTTTACACCGCTGATATCGTCCCCAGTTCCTCAGCCTTTGGAGTGGTGCAGACAAGTTGGTTTAACGAAACCGCTGATAACGTGGGAAAGGCAACATCGTTCTCTCAAGATCGAAACTCACCTTATGGTTACGTCAATAATACTGGATTGATGCTTGCGACTATGGTCACAACAACCAACGAGTCGTATCCGCGTTATACGTACGAAAATCTTGCATTTCCCAAGCTGCATGCCGGTCGGATCAAGAATGCCGCCAGTCTTGCAAACGCCACAACCCTGTTCAGCGCCACTCTCCCAGCGATAAGACCACATTTGGATTGCACCGTCATTCCCAAAGATAAAAACCTCAAGCTCAAAGTCGCAAAATTTCCAAAAGCATCACAATTGGCTTACCCGCTAGTACGTCGTTTGATTGTCCAAATCAAAACGGAGGCATGCCCTGTGGAAGGTAATGGTGGGTACTTGGTGGGCCAAGTGAAAGCCCCGATAGCCGGGACCATCGCGGCAATATTTCAAGAATCACTCTTGTATTGCGACGGCGTAGTCCACTTCTTTTTTGGCCCTATTTCAGAAAACAACACAGATTCTATCACTGGCCTCGAGTGCGTCCCAGTGGCAGAAAAGGTGTCGGTAGACACGACGCTTTCGCTTCCCGAGTTTCGCGTCGTCGAAACGCAGGTCCTTGATGCGAATGATGCGTCAAAGTTGCTGCCAGCTGTGAAGTTGAGCTCGAAGATGATCAACTACTTCATCGGCATGCCCTGGCCCGAGTTCGCAATTGAGACGCGGTATCAAGACGCCTATGACCCGTTCTTTCAGATACTCGTTCACGGGAGGACCAATTTCCCCGCTTCCGCCATCAGAGACATTACACAGGTGGCGAATGTGATAGCAGCGATTGACCATCTCTTCGGGGTGATCATGGCCCAAATCGTGGTGCAGTTACCTATTGTGGAAACAACTTCTCCAGCAGCTGAGAGCCTCTCCAACAGTGACACACTTCTCTCCGACGGTAACCTAACTTACACCGGAACCTTGAACTACAACGGGGTGAGTACACAATTGAATCGGGATCGAGGGTGATTTCATGACATACTAATTGCCTCCAGATCCGATTACAGCAGAGCCATATCTCGACTCGTTTCCTGCAGGTGTTTCTGGGCGTAATGTTCATCTGTGCACTCGCTACGTACGTGCAAATCGACACGCACAAGCTGCTGACGAAAAGTCCTACAAGCATCGCGGCGATCGCAAGTTTGCTGGCTGATTCGGAGTTTTTGGCGGAGAAGGAAGGGGGCATCCTAAAGGGAGCTGAGTGGATGGACGCCGCGGAGTTGAAGAGGCAGGGTGTATTTGAAGGGTATATGTTTAGCCTGGGGTGGTGGTGGAAGAGTCAGGAGGATGCGTCGAAGGAGAGTTGGGATGCGAGGGGTTTTGGAATCGATGTGGGACAGCCTATGAAGCAATAATGCGGGGTGTAGGCGTAGGCGTTTGTAAGCGAGTTCTGTTGTATTTATTTGACTTGGGAAGGGGGTGTACGTAGCTGGCGTTATGTTTTTGTGTGATGTAGATTCTTGTATTGTAGATAGAAAGCGGCTGGCCCGCCAGTCTCACAGCTTCATGAAAAATTACTCGTGCAATTAAAGTACTGCAAGTAAAATTTTGGGCTATCGAAATAGTAACCACAAGTGAAAGCTGGACGTGAAAGACTATGTGTAACTTTTGTTTGTATGGTTTCGATCGGCCGCTAAGACGAGCGGTGGTGCTCCGGTGTTGAGTAGATCATTCGATGTCACTCGGTCCAAAAATCTGGTCCAATAAATTTGGTGATGTGAATAGATGAACTAGCTCGGTTAGGATCTATCTTACGTAGATGAAGACTGCGGAAGACAGCCACGTAGTGGGGTAGTGGTAAACTGCCCAGGTGGCTTGTGAGTGGATAGACTTTGTGCTTGTAGGTACACACAGGAACTTGAGTGCAGCCTGTGCTCTCATTCCGGCTTTATCGTTTGCCGTGAGCTTCCACCACAAGAGAAAGACAGATAACTGTAACTATATATGCCTTGTTTGTTTTGGTGTCGAATGTTGCCCACTTTGATAAAAATTTCATGTCAGCTTGTCACCCGCAACTATCTCACACTTTGATTAACAGAAAAAATGCAAAACATGTAACTATAAGAGCCTAAATACTATCAGCATGCATCGAACCAAGAACACCCTCAAAACCGCCCCAAAACGTACAAAGAACCAAAGAACCAATCTATATGAAAACAAAAAGCCGAAAGTCTCTGTGCAATTGTCACCAAGGGACGGTTTTAAGCGGAGCATCGATAACAGGACTTCACCACCGGGAGGTTCTTAGACCGCAAGATTGCAGCAATAAGCTGGGGGGAGTTTTCTATAAACCAATCGATAGATTTATCTCCCTCATTTTTGTCCAATGCCTTCTGATAATGCACCCATTCCGCCGCTAGATGATCCTGTATTAGTTCCGCCAATTCATCACCCGTTGGGAGTCTATGCCAGGCTTCGTTGTATTTCTCTAGGGTATTTAACATTATTTTGGGTACCACCGAATTCGGGCTAATCACCGGGATCGGGGGTCGGTTGCGCAAAATATTTTGGTATGCGATGACGGCTAAATTTTCGCAACTTAGCTGGCTACTAAGGAAGTAGAGGTTTATTAGAATGTAGTGCAATGCCCAAGGCTTATTCAAGTAAGGTATGGTTGATTCTTCAAAGTTGTGCGAATAGATAAATTGCGTGAAAATTGCCATCAACTCCGGCTTAACGTCGGGAAGATTAATCTTTTGGATGTTGCCATCATCTTCCTCTAAAGTGCCTCGGCGAAGTAGGTCGAGGCCGCCCGAAGTTTCGATACATGGACAGTATATCTACTGCCCAGCGCCTCGCCGGCAACTATCTGGCATATACCAAGTCCTTTGAAGCAACTGCGGTTCGCATTTGCATTAGCTGATGTACTTTAGAATGTCACCTTAAATGAGGAGCATTCACAAGGTGAAAGGGGTATCTGGTGCTTTAGTGACTTTGGGTTCGGTATTCTCTAGCTTCTGCTTCTTTACAGACGGTGGTGCCATCTTCACACTAGGCTGTAATCTCGACCTGGTCGTTGTATATACTAAGGTCATTAGATGTTGAGTGAATATGAATTTTCACGTATAAGGGGTCAGCTTACAAGCAGATTCCAAGGACGCATTACCGCGTGAAATTGAGGTGAAGATGAATATCAAGAGTGGCGAGGCGTCAGAGATGCTGAATCCTGACGGGGTAGTAGATTCGGTAAGGAAGTGGTAGTAGTGGTGTTGGTCAGTCAGAGGGGAAGTAGAGAGGTTGGGGTTCTTATGTATTGATGGTCTGAGCGTATGGTGCGATAAAGTGGTCAAAATACCATTTCAACGATGTCTTGCATGAAATTAATGGAATTGGGTAACTTCATGCACACCAACACCCAATTCCAATAGTTATACACCACATCAGCTTAGCACCGTAACATTGTGGTTTGTTTGTTTGTTTGTAATCATTTTTGCATTCACCCCGAAGGGGTGCCCAGCTAAGTTACCACAAGCCGGCCGACCACTGGGTCATGGCATTTAATTAATATATTTTATCCCTGTCCATCGGAAACTTCCTGTCCATCCGTCGGCTAAACTACGGCCAAACTAGCTCACGCAGCACCTACTTCTGACTCAGGCAAAGTCGTTCCCTCCCACTTCCCGCTACCCGGTGGAGGGCACA
>Ga0307512_10005207_pt1 | contig 13711 bp, 15 predicted proteins | sample 14_EM_MG_FD_200267 | JGI IMG/M metagenome (GOLD analysis project Ga0307512, IMG submission 200267) | Populus trichocarpa ectomycorrhiza microbial communities from riparian zone in the Pacific Northwest, United States - 14_EM | ecosystem: Host-associated > Plants > Roots > Unclassified | place... | reverse complement strand
GTACATCGAAATCACACTTGCCTGGGGAGTCGAATACTGTGCCAGCTTGGAAGGTGAGCTGGGCGTCGTGTAGTGGGGTTGAGGATACGACGATGGTCCCTGAGACGATGCCCGAGAGTGCGGCGATGAAAGGGTGTTGGTAAATCCACGGTGCTGCGGCTGATAATGCGAGAATGTGATGGCCGTGTGTTGTGGGTATGGCGATCGAGCATGGTGAGGATGAGGGGCGTAATTTTGACTGTATGGGGCTTGTCCAGCATAGCCAGCTGGTTGGTGGTAGTACGGGCTGGGGGTTCGACCCGAGTCGTAGGACGAACCGTTGGGGACCTGTCTGCCATTCGCAAGGGTGCGACCTTGGCAGGCTCGGCAGGTGAACTCTTCCGTGTCCCAGTTGCGTTTAGGGCGTCCGGCTTGGCGATCTGCCAAGTCGTGGCAGACGATGTGTTGCCATTTTGAACACCTGCCACAGCATAACAGAGGAGAGCCATCATCCTGAAGTTTCAAAGTTGTGAGCGAAAACGTGAATGACTTTGTGGTAATTTGGCACATCTATTGACCTTGTTAACACCCGTTCGGTGACAGATCTCGCAATCCAAGACCCAATCTTCACCCACTGGTGTCCGTGAACCACTTGCGCTAGCCGAGGAACTCGCCACTGGTGGAGCGGGCTTCGTTCTTGGCCGTCCGGGCTTGCCTTTGGGAGGTTTAGCAGGCGCCTTGGGTTGTGGTGAGTCGACCCCAACAATGTCGATCGACGGAGTCGCAGTCGTCCTGAGTGATGCATAAGTCATCAAGCGTGCAAGTATTCGAGGAAAACCACCCACCGTCCTTCCTCTTCCGTTGCCTGGGCCTTTCTCTCTCGTTCCTCCCTATCAAGCCGGCGTTTCTCCCGAGCAGCCTCCCTCTTTAGCCGCTCTTCTTCCTCCCTCTTCTGTCTCGCCTCCAATCTCCGCACGCGACTCAGCTTCTCCTCCTCTTCGGCTCTCCTGAGTGCCGCCACTCGCGCTTCCTCCTTCTCATTTTCTTTGATGGCGAGACGCGAGGAACGTTTGCGTTGTGAGACGGCTTCTTCCATCTGACGTTTCCGCTGTATCTCCTGTTTTGTCTGGTTCAAGTCTGGTCCTAAGATAATATATGTAGAGGTGCTTACCCGGAGCTCTGCAACGATTCCAGGTACTATATGTTGGGAAAGCAATTTGTACAAAGCTTTCTCTGCGTAATGCGTGGCGCCCTCAAATCGCTCACAAATGTGTTCCCAATCTTCTAGGGTGACGCATATCTACACACTCATGCTGTCATCAATTGCACCAGGGTATTCAGCCAAGGAAATACGCACTGTCTCCCACTCAACAAAATCGTCTGGCGGGTGCCACTCGGGCTCGACCTCTTCCTCAGGCTCGACTTCAAGAGGTTGCTCCACGAGCATGGAATCATCGACGAGCAAGGTCTGACGCTTAGATCGGCTCGTCTTTTTGCGGCTACCGCTACTCTTTTTCGAAGCTTTCCTCGCCTTGGAAGGAGACGCGAGGACTGTCGCAGGTGGTGAAATTTCCGACAGCTCCGTCAACTCGCTGACAGCGTCGTCGTCTCTCTCCAGCCCTGTCTTTGTTGGTTGAGTATCCATGTCAGGATTAGGTAGTGACTCTGGTTCCGGTTCTGGTCTGGGATCGGGATCACTACTTTGGCCCACTCCCGCCTCCCCATCCAATCGCTCACTTCCAGGAGTATCGCCGAGCCACTCATCTGGAATCTCCTGCCATTCTTCATCGCCCAGGTCCACGCCTCGCAGACGTGCGCTCATGCGAGTTCCCACTGGGCGGCGTGGGCTGGATTTCCGGGACGGTGACGGTGACACGATACGCCTGCCTGAGCGGCGACTCTCCAACGCTGCTTGCCGTTGCAACTCGGCAAGCTCTTTAGCCTGAGCGCTGAGCTTCACGCTGGCCTGCATTTTAGCTGCGCGAGGACCTCGGCTAGTGATAGGACCCAGTTCTTCGGGCGAAGACGGGGGACGGCGCGTCCGCGCAGAACGAGTCGGGGTCCTTGGGGTGACGGCAGGGGTCCTAATGGTGCTCGAACGTGCCGCCGTTGAGGCTTTGCGCTTCTTAGGAGATGGTGGCGTATCCGGCTCATCATCCGAGAGAGCAGCGGGAGCTTTAGGTTTGGGCTTGGGCCGCGCGCGCTTGCGCTTCAGGCTGCGTGGAGGTTTTGGGAGGTCGCGCTGGATCCAGAGGCGGTCGGCTAACAATGAAAGGGATTAACGGAGCGACACAACCACACGCTAGATGCAACGTACGTCCAATCAGCCAATACGCGTTTGCCTTGGAGTCATAGCCAATTGGTTCAATCCGCTATTAAACGGAACTCTGTGAGTAAAAGAAAGGACTGAAGTGGACGCGTACGTGCCCATTGAGCCATCTCGTCATCATTTTTCATGACTGTTCTAATGCGGTTGACGTTGTGAAACTGCCACTCTGTCAAAAGATGTAACGTGTCAAGTTTTGTGAGCATGGGGAGCATAAGCCAATCTTTGCTCTCCTCCGTAGGTTCGTCGAGGGGAGTTCCTTGGATGCTCATCGACTCGACTTTCATCTCGTCGCGTTCCAGTTCAGTGGAAGACTCTCCTGGCTGATCATGCTCAGATGGGTAGTCATCCATCTCTGCAGTACCAGCTTGGTGAGGGCTCCCTTGTAGAGGACCCAAAGAAGGTCCCGGGGTTGATACGGACTCTGGCTTGACTTCATCATCATCAGGACCGGGGGGGGAGTCCGGTGCCGGGGTGGGGAGTTGGACGACGGGTTCCGGACCAATCGGGTTGAGATCAGGATCACGTTTCTTGTACTGCTTTCGCAAGGCCGTTTGCCAGTTCTCCAGCCTGTGAGGTCGCACGAAATCAGAGGGGTTACAACATGCGGGAGAATGAATAAAACGCACGAAAGCTTTCGATCCTGAGTGGCCGTTACGAGTAAGCGATGTATTACTCGATGAATGACGATGGACGTAGACCGCGTCAAATCGTCCTCGATGTCCTAGAGGATAAGCATGTGTTGAGGGACAGGTAAAACGCGAATGAGGAGGGACAAGGCACGAAAGGGGACAAGACATTGAAGAGGGGGAAAACGAACACATACGGTGAGAGAAACGTCAGGCATGGCGAAGAGAGCTGCAAAAGTGTAGAAGAACTGGCTGAAAGCTGCCCATTTCCACTGGCGTCTGAGAAGTGAAATCTCCGTGGCAAAGGGGTCATCCAGTTGTTGGTTGTGGGAGATGTCGGTGAGGGGAGTGGAAGAGGCGGGAGTGGCTAGGGCGGGAGCGCGACGAGGCATGAGAGGGCTGACTTCGCGCTACTTTATTAGTGTCTCGATTTGACACGGATTCGGATTTAAATGAAAGAACTTCAAGCCTGTTTATCCGCCAAAGAACCTAGTTTTTGTTGGACCCTGTGGGGGGAGTGGTGCACTCTATTGTGAAAGAAATACAGAGGGAAATGGGTGAGGCAAAAGAAAAAGGAAAGGGAAGGAGAGTACGAGTAGGACGTTTGACACTATGAGCACGACCTTTCTAGGAGTGGAGCCAAAAGCACCGCTGGGCCAGCCCCCGCCTCTCGGCTATTCCCGTTCTCGTTTAATTCTCCGACTGATCTCCATTCCCCTTTGCTTTCCTCTGCCTCTTCTTCAGTCGCATTTTCGCTGATTTAGACAATTGCCTCTTCAATGGTGCCTGCGCACTGTGTTCCTTGGCTCGTTACCTCGAGATCGAAATCTTAGCAATGGCGTCACTCACGTCGTACCGCGTTCTCTCATCCCAGTAAGCTCCTTCCGGCATAATGTTATTTTCATATATGGCGATCTCGCAATCTTCACGCTAGCAACTCTTTTCAGCACAGCGCAGAGATGGAGGTGGGTAGACCATACCTTTTCGTGCCGTTTAATGCCTCTGTAATCATCTTTGCCCGATCTTCTACACTTTCTTCTCCCTCCTTCCTTTCGTTTTCGACTCGATCCTCCAGAGAACCCATCTCGTTGTATTGATACAAACCCACAAGATCAACTGACCGTTTGGCGTTCATCGCGACCAAATACTCTCTTTTTATGATCTCCACAACTGAGATCAGACGTGGAATGGTGGTCGTAGATGCCGAAAGGCTCCTCTTTCCTTCCGCTACATCTACTACTCCTTGCTGCGGCTTGGGTGCATCTTGGGGTTGGGGTTCGCTGCCATCACCCGCATCGACCTCTATCCTCTCATTTTCCTTGGACTTTGTCTTCGCCGTCGTGGGGAGGGTGTGTAATACCAATGCCCTCTCTTCATTCTCCTGAGCATCCATGCACCTTTCATTGTGCAACATAATAATGACTGGAGATATACATACCTCGAAAATTTTGAGAGCGAATTCCACCCATGTGCGAATCTTGCCACCCTGAGTGATACGCATCTGAGCGGAAGGTAGCCCAATACCCGGTTCCATCCCAGCTTGTTGTTCTGCCGCCATGTTCAATGAGTCAATGTGGGTCTAAGGTTCAAGTTTGGGGAATGATGAATGTGTGCGCCAAGACGCGACGCGACTTCATTTATCGGCGCGCCGTGTAAATCACCCTCCGCTCGCGTGACGCGTCGCGCGAAGATCGAGATTAGCACGCAGCTAAAGCAGCCCTAATGGCGCGTATCTCCTCCCGCGTTTCTCAAAGTGCACAGCGTAGCACAACAGCAGTCCTGCCGCCTACCAGCGCCTCCTCCCAGAAAAACCGAAACAATACCTCGCTCATCTCCTCCGTGAGCTCGTGCTTCGCCCCGCGCACGAGCACGACCTCCTTCCTCCCCGTCCGCCCGACGTTCAGCGCCTCCACACCTCCGCGCGCCACCTCCCACGGGACGATCGAGTCATCCGCACCCGACAGCACGAGCAACCTCTTACCGCTGTAGACGGACGCGGACGCCGGAACACCGCGCCCGACGGGCCTGCCCGCGGTGGTGGTAGTGGTGGTGGCAGCGTGTGCGCGGATGAGCGCGTGCAGCGACGAGGGGAAGTACGGCGGCGCGCAGGGGATGCCAACGCGCTTTGCGTGGTGCCCCAGTAGTGCGAGGTAGTCGGGACAACCGCATATCGGAATACCGATGCGGATCCTCGGTTCTTTTTTTTTTTCGCGTGAGTCCACGAGTTCACGAGTGAGGGGTTCGAGAGAGAGAGGCATGGTGCGCCGTATACGTACCTTGTCGGAGCGCGATCCATGTTGCGTGTCCGCCGAGGCTGAAGCCCGCCAGAACCCACTCGCCAATGGTGCGCTCGTCGCGAGGGAATATGTATGCCGGGAGGATATCGATTAGGAACGAAACGTCCTTCACTGCGCCCACTTCCAAAAATAGATGAAGTCAGGTTAGATCTCCACTCGCCAGAGTGCATATGGCAGAATGTGACTGTGGGGCGCAATCGGTTCACCTACATAGCATGGCGTACAAGTCGACGCTGTGCAGTGAGAGGACACGTCAGTGAACAATTCACTGGGACTCGGGAAATATATTGGTTGGTCTTCCTCAGACCGCCCATACTACTCACGCCTGTCGCTCGTTGTGATATTCCTCCTTGCGACTCCATCCCATGTTCGCGCGATCGTCCACAAATCTCGTGCCGTGGTTCCGCAGGTCCTGTTCGCCCGTCGTCGTGATCAGCCCCATTCGATCATAGGACTCTATCCCCACAATCGATCACCTCCACCCCCAAAGTGGGACCGAGCGGGAAGCGGAACACCCCCAGAAAAATGGAAGGAGGAGGAAAATCCCACGTACGAAAGTGACAACTACGAAATCTCTCGGGTTCTGCTTCGACGAAGCCTGCCTCTCGGTCGCCCACGCGAATGCCGCCCGCGCGGTGGGATCGACGGTGTCGGAGGAATCTAACCTCCCGTGTAAGATGAAAAGCACGACGACGGGCTCCGAGGAGTTCCTGTTGCGCAGATCGGATCGCGAGTAGACGTTCGTGAGCAGCCCAGCGGCGTTGACAGTTTCCTTTATTACGTCCGTCTTTTTTGCTTGGGGGGAGCGAGGGGGGTCAGCAGGGGCCATGAACCGAGTGTCAACTGAGCTCGTCTACTCCTTGCGGTTCTCTCGGGAGGAGCAGCATAATGCTATTTTTACGCATCGGGTGGCATAGGAATCGACGGCGCTTGCCCTTTCCCCTGTCCGAAACCCGGACTAACGTGCTCTACCCTGAATATGTCTCTAGAGACTAGAGGTATCCCACCCCTCGTGCTCTCATACACTTCACGAAACATCTTTGTTCTCGAATGTCTCCATACTTGACGCAACCATATCTCCTGCCTCCAGTCCCATTTCGCAAAAATTTGGTAAGCGGTACCACCACACGGTAATCTTTGAGACGCCGGTGCGCAGCAGTAGGAATCGGTTTGATAGGATATTTGTTGATTGTATGCTCGCTGTTCCGAATGCCCGCCCCCAGAGTTTTGGTGTGCGCGCAGCGTACGCCTCTGCTGTCTCTTGTTGGGCCTCCTCTTACGCAATTCTTATTCCCTTTCTCCGTTCACGGCAAGCTGCCAGTACTCTGTTGCTTCGCTGGGTTGGTTCACCTTCACGCTCATCCGGCACCGTGGGGCGTCAGCATCCAAACACTCCGATAGCCCCACACCCAGCAGCCTGACTTAAATGGAGAGTGCAGTTTATTTCTGAGCCTTGATGTCGGTGCATACCAACAATCACTTGTTCAACCCGCTCCCTCGCAAGGCAGGTGAACTCAACACCCTTCATTTTTTTTGGTCCGATCGTTTGCTGTGCCGAAAAGTTCCTGCTTACTAGCGGGGCGGGGTTGCACCTCCCACTGGGAGTACCAAGGTGGGGGTGAGCGCATGCGTTTCGGATAGAGATACCCTGCACGACACGCATCGGAATGCCACACTGCCCATGTTTCGATCCGCCTTTATTTCGCTTCATTCAAGAGCGCCTCGTATCAGGCTCCCTCACTCGCCATCTCTAATTCTCTATTCATTTCCCCCCCTTTACCCTTCCATTCTTTCGTCCTTTGTTCATCGTGACTCTTTCGTCCCTCACTCACTTGACCTTTGACAATTTGACTCCTTATTCATCATTCACAATTTCGGGCGCAGCGATGTATACTAGTCACGAGTACACCGTGATTATCAAGTCAGTATCAAGATACCCATCAACCAATGACCCGCTCAACACCACTCTGCTGATATCGAAGTCTCTCTGTGCCTTCCATGGTCGAGATCGTTAAGAGGTTAACGTGGGAGTTGGTATCGAGGGCGATACTGTCACAAACCTGGATACCGTACAGCTGACCTCAGCACCCCAGTAGTCGTACAGTCACGGACCGTCACAATGAAGTTGGGCGTTTTTTAAAGTTCCGACTTTGAAAAAATTTCGAGTGATCTGTGAGCAGTTTTCGGGGGGGGAGGGAAGCAAAGCCAGGTCGTTCAACGTCGTTGTTCAAGCTATTCAGGTCCCAACATTTGTATCTACTCTTCATTGTTGGCAGTTGGTCATATATCGTTAAAAGTGATAGTAATGGAAGAGCCTCATGGTGTAGTAGTTGTTATGTTTTGGTTGCATTAGTGAGTGGGGTGAGGCTGTCGGTTCGATTCCATGTCAGTGCAATAATCTTTTTTGTTATTCAAATGCGCAGTGTGATCACGTGCACTTTCTAATTTGAAGCACCGACCCAAACTTAAAATTTCAGTGTGACCGACACGTGCACTTGACCTCAGGCCTCAGGACTTGAGAGAAGGGAATCGATGAAAACTTGGTCTTTTTGCTTGAAAAAAAGACAAGTGAATTTGCATTGTTGTCAACTTTGACATGAAACTAAGATGGATTTTTTATTTTGTTTGGTTGTGCCTCCATGCATTTTGTACGACTACCAGGCTGCTTAAGTCAGCTGTACGGTAACCAGGTTTGCGACAGTATGCTCTAAAGTTTCAAGTTGTGTCACTTTAGGAGGAATGAGTTGTTCAATGGTCCCAAGTCAAAGACGCTTGAACGGGATGCGTCCTGACACTGCCTTGACTGTCAGCGCGCGATCGCTCTCCACGTGTAGAGATTGAGATTCCACACGCATCGCTCTTATCGCGCACCTGCTGCAACAGTGACTGTATTATACTTATCCTCCGGCCTCTTCAAAGTGCACTGCGTGGCACAGCAACAGCCCCACCACCGACGAGTGCCTCTTCCCAGAAAAACCGAAACATCTCCTCCCTCATCCCCTCCGTAAACTCGTGCTTCACTCCACCCACGACCATGACCTCCTTCCTTCCTGACCGCCCGACGTCCAGTGCCTCCACGAAACCGCGCGATGCCTCCCACGGTACAGTTGGGTCGTCCGCACCTGACAGCACCAGCACCCTCTTCCCGCTGAAGACGAACGCCGACGCGGGACCACCGGGACCGTCGGGTTTGCCGAGGGTGGCGGTGGTGGTGGCAGCGTATGCGCGGACGAGCGAGCGCAGTGACGAAGGGATGTACGGCGGCGCGCGGGGGATGCCAAGGCGCTCTGCGCGTCGCTCGATTAGCGTGAGGTAGTCGGGACAGCCGCAGATCGGAATGCCGATGCGGATCCTCGGTTCTTATTTGGCTTGCGTGAGTGAGAGGGAGAGGGAGAGGGAGAGAGCTGCGCTGGGAGAGAGGCACGGTGCGCACACGCACCGTGTCGGAGTGCGAGCCATGTTGCGTGTCCGCCGAGGCTGAAGCCTGCTAGGACCCATTCGGCGATGGTGCGCTCGTCGTGAGGAAATAAGTACGCTGGGAGGACGTCGATGAGGAACGAAATGTCCTTCACGGCGCCCACTATGGAAATGGAAGATTAAGTCAGGTTGGGCTTTCCTCCGTCACGCGCCCCGCCCAGAGCACGGTTTGTGGGCGCAATCGTTTTACCCACCCATCATTCCATACATGTCGACGCTGTACAGTGAGGGATGGAAGGGGTGGAGTGTCCATGTCAGCAAACAAAGTCAGAAAACGGATTGCCCTGTTCCTCAGGCCCAGGAACTACTCACGCGTGGCGGTCGTTGTGGTATTCCTCCTTCCGACTCCATCCCAGGTTCGTGTGTTTATCCACCGTTCTCTTGCCGTGGTTCCGCTGGTCCTGCCCATCCCGAAAAGGCGGTCAGCGCGAGTCCATCATTGACTCGGATCGTCTCCCGCCGTGAAGTCGGACAGAGAGGGCGTAAACCACTGGAAAGGAAACCCACGTACGAACGTGACTACTATGAAATCCCGCGGTTTATGCTTTGAAGAGGCCTGCCTCTCAGCCGCCCACGCGAATGCTGCCCGCGCAACGGTATCCGCGGTATCGGCGGATTGTCCCCTCCCATGCAAGAAGAAAAGCACGACGACAGGCTCCGAGGTGTCCTTGTCACGCAGATCGGATCGCGAGTAGATATTCGTGAGCAGGCCAGCGACGTTGAGGGATTCCTTCACCACGTCCGTCATTTTGATCGAGATCTAGAAAGTTGGGAAGAGAGAGGTGGGTCAGCGGCGGGGGCACGAGCCGAGCCGCACATTCTCCCCGTGACTCTCACCCAGGAACGTTCAACTGATGCAAATGGCTGCAGTATTTGGCCTTCTGGCATTAACACGACAGCACACTGACTGACAACACTTTCCCCTTTCCCTCGCCCCTCGGACTAACGTGTTTCAGCTTGAATGTGACGAGAGGCATTCCCTCTTGTGTTATTATACAGTACACTTCACAAACTCCTTCCATCTCATGCTGGTGCATGTCTCTACAACCGACTGTATTCTTTTCCCCATTTCGCTGGACTTTGTTGGCCGTGTTATGGCCGTAATGATCATTGTTCGAAATACGCGCCCCTTGGGCTTTGGTGCCGTCTGGTAACTTAACTTACACTGCTGTCTGTTGTTTAGCCCATTTTTCTCGGGGCCCGGCCAGAGCCCGGGGGCCTGATGGTCATGGAAAGTGTCAGGTGCGATCATCGCACATTTTCTTGGGTCACGCACATGGATGATGAACACAGCTTGACCCATGGCTCATACTGTACTAAAACAGTACCCCCGAAATATTCACCTTCATCTGCACCGATATTCATGTGTTTCTCCTTGCTTTCTGGGTGGTGGCAGGCTGACAGACCCCCGTCGTACCCCCGTTCTTTCAGGTCGGGCGGGATCATCGCCTAGGTCTCTCGTGGACAACTAATACTCTCATAGTGGACTTCACTCGTGAAATGTGTCCGATGCGAGGCTGAGAGGCCTTGGCCCTGGCCCTGGGTAAGCCTTACGGGTGTCTCTCTCGTCGGAGAGACGAAGACGCCGGAGCTACAGAGGGCGACACTGCTCGGATGGTCGAGGAGTCCATGATGGAGGCTGCCCACGCTGGCTGGCAGCCAAGACAGGGCATCACATCGCCGCTGATTAGTGCCGAGACAGTGAGGAAATCGAAGGTAGGACTCGCCGACTCGGACCCCGATAGTTCGGGCGACCAACATCGCGTCTTGTGTTCTGCACTAGTTGCTCCGCAAGGATAAAACGTGTGCATGGTGAGCCTCGGCCTTTTTCAGCCCCCCTCCCACCTTCGCCACCGCGTTGAGATGCCCCAAGATTCCTGATACGCTCTCCGTGATGGGCGGCCAACACGTTTTGATCCATTTAAACCACTCTTACTTTCAGACCATCGGTACTCGCCATCTGGTTGGTGAGTGATTCAGTACTGTAATCAATTTGTGATCGGGGTTCGCCGTGAGGTGATGCTCAAGGTCCGTGGCTTTTCCATCAGCGTGATCTTAGTAGAGTTCGCCTTCAAGCTATTGCATACAGAAGAAAACCCCAAACCAACTACATTTGTTGCCATAACCATTACCCGTACAGGCCTTTTACCTCGTGGCGCCCCTCCAGGGGGTTGGCGCCAACAACTCCGCGCGCCGCGGGCGTGGTCTCGCAGTCAAGGATGCGAGTTAGGTTGCGGGGTATACAGCGCAGCACGAAGAATGAAAAGGATTGGAGGCCATAGATCTAACGGGCTGTATCAGCGTTGTTTTCATTAACGCGCTCACCAACTTTGTAAAACACACCTATCCCATATGCATATTCTGATTTTAGCGAAGACAAGGACAATCATGGGCATCGCCAAAACTGCTCTGCCTCGCTTTACGTTTTCGATGGGCCAGCGTCATTTGCAAGACTGCACTCCCGCATACGTAGTGCATATTCTATCCCACCGCAGATCCTGGGCCCCTTCGTCACCACATTTCCATCCTTCACCCACTTTGGTCTATCGTCGATGTTGGCCAGCCCTGACATCTTCGATGGACTAGCTGCTTCACCCTCCGTGTGCCTGTAATCGCCTTCACTTGCACGTCACGGTTGTGTCAGCTTGACGGGTTCGAAAGTTCTTCCTGTCGGCACTTGTCGCCTGAGCTTGCTGCATAACAGAACTAGGTCTACATGGTTATATCATTATCCCGAACCCCCCGTCAGTGGAGGGGTCGACGTAGATGGGCTCGGACCGGCTCGCGCCGATGGCACGGACTCGGAGCTGAAATGAAAATGACTCGCTCTAATGAAGCGCATCTCCATTTTCTGGATCATCATGCACGTAGGGTCCACAACTTGGCCTCCGAGTCCTCAGCCTAGCCACGTTAACAACGAATGGAAGCCCGCAGGCTGTGGTACACGTGTCGTTTCATGTAAAGGCAATTTTAAGGCAATGTCGTCTCATCCAGTGCTCCGTTGACGAGTCATGAGACCTTGCTGCCCGCGCCGTGCTTAGCCCTTTCATTCCTCTCGTATGTTCGCTGACGTCGTAGGAGATTGCCAATTTAGGACGCAATCAAGGTTGCAGGTAATGTCCTCGTGGCTATGGCGTTGTGGCACACTTATGTACGTCCTTATAGCTAGTTCATGGAACGACCTCGCCGCGCTTGCTAGTCATGAAACCTGGACGCTACCAACGTGCGCTACCTCCAATGCTTGTCCCTGGGCGGATATGATCTAGACGGTTTGATGTGCCGAATGCTCTTTGGTGTGCGAACACGTGTAGAGGGCAACACCAAATGGATGGCACCCCAGGGGGACGTTCAGGTGCCAAAGAGTATTAATGAGCACCACAAGGTATAAAGATCTGTGAATTTTGAAAACACTCGTTCATTATCTCCCCATTTACAACATCCGCTGCTGCTGCTATGGAACAAATTTACCACTCGCACTTCCCGTTCAAATCAACCGTGTCACCGCAGGTACCACCGTCCAATTTGATCCTGCGCCAGTACCGCCTCTCATATCTTAGCCACAGGAACAACTGCCAATTCAATCCCAAACACAGCATGCCCAGAGCGTCCTCACAGCTTCGACTGATCCTGTCACTACGGCGGTGCAGGGTCACTACCAGGCCCCAAAAATAAAGACCCATAATGCCGGGCCGTTGGCACAAGCCGGACGCGACCAAGACCTTTATGATACCATGGCCTTAGGTGGAGTCGCAGGGGCCGGGGTGCAAGAGCCGTGGCACTTCGTAAACGTAACACCACACACAGTTGTGCCCGAGGACCTCATGTGGGGTATGGCCCCTCCGTTGGGGATTTACTCCAGCTTGGGGGAAGATGCCGGTACTGGCTCTGCCGCAGATACGACCACCTTAGGCCCTCAGGCATTCAGCCTACCCGTGCTGCAAATTCAGCCACACTTTAACATAGATGGGGTGTTTGCGCCTGGCGCGCAACAACTTGCCATGATACCCCAACATGTATTCCCCCACGGTAGCGGCATCGGGCAGAGGCAGCAGCCAATTCTACGCGGCGATACCCAGGCGCTCATTGCCGGTGGATCTGTTCTTGGAACAAACCGAACCGCGGACCCTATTACGCCGGGAGCGTTTGGCGGTATCGTAGGTGACAGCTGGACAGGAACACTTTGGTGGCAGCGTGAGCGCGAAGGCCCCTGGTCCCATGTGCAAGCTGTAGCGACTGATGGAGTTCGCAACCCGTGCGTATATTCTTTCGTACTAAGATGCAAACTTATGGAAGATTCACACCTGCGCAGGATGTTCTCCATCTGGCCAAGCCTTTTACAACTTCAGTTCACTGAGACCGTCATACCGTTTCTGGATATTCAAACGTGGTTGCAAAAGACCAGGGCTCCGGTGGCACGGATCAAGGGTAATCCTGAGGACAGCCACCAATTCGACGACCTGGTCAAGTTGGTGAGAAGTAGTGGCAGTGTAAGTCGTTGGAGTCGTTCGCACACCTACCCTCTTACACGTTGACAGTACGCACTGGCGGGCTGGGAGAGGGGACAACCGCAATTTCTCCTCGTGCCGCTCAACAAGGACCTATTATGCACGTTCTCCCCATCCGGCATCGCGAGCCTACCAAAGCCCCGGCCGCAGCCGCCAGACCGAACGAAGCGCCCTGTGCCCCCGAGCTCCGAGGTGCGCTCCCAACCAGGCTCTCGGTCCAAGGCTGTGGACTCGGACGTCCTTACGCCCAAACAACGACCATACACCAACTTGAAGGCGATAGGGAGTGCGCCAACTCGGCAGCCAGCTGAACCACACCAACAGGCACAACCGCGAGCGCTTTGCTACACAGGTGACTCTAGTATGCCGGTTCGTATATTGTTGTTGCCGCATCTTTCGATTTAGGCAGCAGGCTGATAGACAAGGAACTCTACAGCAGCCAAAAGCACAGCGGAGTCAGCGAGTTGCATCCCTGAATACGCTGGGCTCTAGCGGTGG